>ORMF011121824.1_pt1 | contig 11940 bp, 9 predicted proteins | sample 1779871 | NCBI WGS metagenome assembly ORMF01 (sample SAMEA104232316, study PRJEB22302) | groundwater metagenome | biome: forest; feature: aquifer; material: groundwater | place: USA | collected 2011-08-07 | depth 5.4 m | reverse complement strand
TGATCAGCGCGCGGGTCAGGCAGCGATTATCGACCTGATGGTCGCTGGGGCTCAGCACCGCGGCGGCGACGCCGGGCTTCAGGTGCGGTTCGAGGCGGCCTGCGTCGGCCCCGGACAACCAGGTCAGATCGAGGCCCAGCCCTTTCTGGAACTCGTAGGAGTGGCGCAACTGCTCGGCATCGTCGCGGTTGAGGGCCGCGACGATCGTGCCTTCGCCGCGGTAATCGACCGCGATGCCGCCGCTGGCGCGCTCGACCTCGCGCGCGAAATCCGGCCACAGGCGCTGGCTTTCGAGCGCCAGCGGCAATAGCGGCTCTTCGCCCGGCTCGGTTTCGACCGCACCGGCCAGCATGCCGGCGGCCGCCCAGCTGGCGCCGCGCCCGGCTTCGCCGCGGTCATAGACCGCGACCGTGCAGCCGGCCTCGGCCAGCCGCCAGGCAATACCCAGGCCGACGACGCCGGCGCCGATGACGACGGTTTTCGGGCGGCGCGGGACGGTAATCTTTGGCGCGGCGATGACGGACTCCCTTCGCCGGGCGCACCCGGCCAGGTTCATTGGGTCTGATCTCAGCCGCCGCGCAGCGCAAAATCAACCGTTGCCGCGCCGGGCGACACCCCAGCCTCGCGTCAATTTCGGGCGGGAAGCCAGGAGATGCAAGGGTTTTGTTGGGCCGATGCCGGCCGCGGCGGGGCTTGCGGCGACAACAGCGCAGCCATGCAATCGCGCCGGAGCCGTTAACATTTTGGTGACATTTGTCCGGCATATTGCGGCTCACGCGCTCCTTCGCGGATGCGCGTCGCCCGTTTAGGGCATCCTCCCCTCAGCCTTGAGGCCGCCTCCGGCGGCCTCTCTTTTTTGCGCCGCAGCAGGCGCAGGGTTGACGGCGTGCGCCGCCGCCCCATCGCCAAATTGACAGCGGCCGGGGGTGGTCCTATCACCGCAGCGCGGCAAGGTCATCACGCGGCAGGAGCGCGCCAATGGACAAGGTCTATCCCGACGCCGAGGCGGCGTTTGCCGGATTGCTGCGCAACGGCATCACGATCATGGCCGGCGGCTTCGGGCTGTGCGGCATCCCGGAGAAACTGATCGGCGCGATCCGCAATTCCGGCGTCGGCGGGCTGACCGTCGTGTCGAACAATGCAGGCATCGACGGCGCCGGCCTCGGCGTATTGCTGGAGACGCGGCAGATCGCGAAGATGATCTCGTCCTATGTCGGCGAGAACCGGCTGTTCGCCGAGCTTTATCTCAAGGGCGAATTGGAATTGGAGTTCAACCCGCAGGGCACCTTGGCCGAGCGCATCCGCGCCGGCGGCGCCGGCGTCCCGGCGTTTTACACCAAGACCGGCGTCGGCACCCTGGTTGCCGAGGGCAAGGAATTGCGCGAATTCGACGGCGAGACCTATGTCATGGAACGCGCCATCGTCGCGGATATCGCAATTATTCATGCGTGGAAAGGGGATCGCGAGGGCAACCTCGTCTATCGCAAGACCGCGCGCAACTTCAACCCGGTCATGGCGACCGCCGGCCGGGTGACCGTGGCCGAGGTCGAGCACCTCGTCGAACCCGGCCAGATCGAACCCGACCAGATCCAGACCCCCGGCATTTTTGTGCAGCGCATCGTGCACTTTCCGAGCTACGAAAAGCGCATCGAGCAGCGCACCACGCGCAAGCGCGCCGCCTGAGCGCAGAGAGGTTCCGACATGCCCTGGTCACGCGACGAGATGGCGCAACGTGCCGCAACCGAGCTCAAGGACGGGTTCTACGTCAATCTGGGCATCGGCATCCCGACCCTGGTGTCGAACTTTATCCCCCCCGGCATCTCGGTGCAGTTGCAGAGCGAGAACGGCATGCTCGGCATGGGGCCGTTCCCCTACGAGGGGGAGGAAGACCCCGACCTGATCAACGCCGGCAAGCAGACCATCACCGAACTGCCGACGACCAGCTATTTCGACAGCGCGCAATCGTTCGGCATGATCCGCGGCGGCCATATCGACCTGTCGATCCTCGGCGCAATGCAGGTCGCTGAAAACGGCGATCTGGCGAACTGGATGATCCCCGGCCGCATGGTCAAGGGCATGGGCGGTGCGATGGATCTGGTGGCCGGCGTCAAGCGCGTCGTCGTGCTGATGGAGCACACCGCCAAGGACGAGCCGAAATTGCTGCATCGCTGCACCTTGCCGCTGACCGGCGCCGGCGTCGTCGATATGGTCATCACCGATCTCGGCATCTTTGCGATCGACAAGAAAGCCGGCGGCATGGAGTTGTGCGAGCTGGCACCCGGCGTCTCGCTCGACGAGTTGCGCGGCAAGACCGAAGCCAGCTTTACAGTCCGGCAAGGCATCGGCTGAGACGCTGTCCGGCGCGGCTCGACCGGCGCGCGGCCGCCCCTGCCATCGACGGCGGCCCGGCTCCTTTGCTAGGGTGCGCCTTGCGCGAATCGCTACGTCGTCGTCCTCTCGCAGACCGGGAGCTTGATCGCCCTTGCCCGAAGTGTCGCAGCAGCGGGATCTCCGGCTCGATTTCTTCCGCGGCCTGGCGCTCGTGCTGATCTTTGTCGATCATATCCCCGAGAATTTTCTGAGCTATTTCACGTTGCAGACCGTCGGCTTTTACGATGCCGCCGAGGTCTTTATCTTCATCTCGGGCTTTACCGCAGCGCTGGTCTATGGCCGGCGGCTGAGCGCCAAGGGCGTGCTCTATACGGTCGCGCAGGTGTGGCGGCGCGCCTGGCAGCTCTACGTCGCTCACATCTTTTTGTTCGTTATTTTTATTGCCGAAGTGTCTTACACCGTGATTGCCTTCAACAACCCGATGTATAATGAAGAAATGCGAGTCGGCGATTTCCTCGACGAGCCGCATATCGCCATTGTCAAGGCGATGTTGTTGCAGTTTCAACCCACATTTCTCGATATCCTGCCGCTTTATATCGTGATGTTGCTGATCTTCCCGGCGGTCCTGATCGGTTTGCGGCGCAGTGTGCCGGCCGTCGTGGCGGCGTCGCTGCTGACCTATCTCGCAGTGCAGGTGCTCGGCATTTCGGTGGCGGCTTACCCGGCGGGCCATGTCTGGTATTTCAACCCGCTCGCCTGGCAGTTCCTGTTCGTCGCCGGTGCGGCGCTCGGCCATTTCGCGATGCGGGCGGGCGGCATTCCACGCGGCGTCTTGCGGGCTATCTATCCCGCGGCGGTCGCGGTGTTCGGCATCGCGCTGGCGATCAAGCTCAGCTGGACGGCGCACGGCATTTGGGACTGGTTTCCCGGCCTTCTGCTCAAGGAATTGTGGCCGGTCAACAAGAACAATCTGTCGCCGTTGCGTCTGGTGCCGTTCTTTGCGCTGGTGGCAATCGTCGCGCTCAGGGTGCCGCACCAGGCCGGCTGGCTGCAATCGGCAGCGGCGAGGCCGCTCGTGCTGTGCGGCCAGCAGTCGCTCGAGGTGTTCTGTCTCGGCATTCTGCTGTCTGCGCTGGGGCACTTCGTGCTGGCGGAATACGATACCGGGCTGTTGACCCAGATCGGCGTCAACGCGGTCGGCATCGCGGTGATGTTCCTGACCGCGGCGCTGATCGACTGGTACAAGGCGATGGACCGTCGCCCGTTGGCACCCGCCGCCGAGCGGCGTCTCGCCGATGACGGTGCCCGATGAGGTTGCCGCACCGCGGTCGCCGGGCGGTCGGCCGCGTGCGGGTTCTGGCGGCCGTCGCTGTCGTCGTTGCCCTGTGGCCGGACGCGGTCCTCGCCGCCGAGCCGGCCGATTGCCAGGTTCCGCCGGACCTCGTGCAGGCCGATTTCGACTTGCCGCATCTGAGCGAGCGGCTGAAGGCCAAGCAGCCGGTCAAGATCGTCGCGATCGGCGGTGCCTCGACGATCGGTGCGGCGGCCGGCTCGCCCGAGCTGGCCTATCCGCACCGGTTGCAGGTGGCGCTGGCGCAATTCTATCCGGACTCGCCGCTGACCGTCGTCAACAAGGGCGTGCCGCGGCAGAGCGCGCGCCAGATGCTCGACCGCTTTCCGACCGACGCGATCGCCGAGGATCCGATCCTTGTGGTGTGGGAGGCCGGCATCAGCGATGCGGTACGCGGCCTCGCCGTCGAGGACTTTGCGGCCGCCCTGCAAGCGGGCATCGACGAGCTCAAAAATCGGGCAATCGACATAATCCTTGTCGATATGCAATTCTCGCGCAGTGCCGCGACCGTGATCGATTTCGATCGATATCTGCGGACGCTGCATCAGGTCGGTGAGTTGAGCAGTGTTTTCGTTTTCCCGCGATTCGAGATGATGCGCTACTGGAGCGAGCAGAACGTGTTCAAGTTCGACGATGTTTCGACCGACGAGCGAGCCCGGCTGGCGGCGCGCGTTTACGACTGCGTCGGCCGCAACCTGGCCCAGGCGATCCGCGCGGGCGTACGGTGATCGAGCGTCTTTTCCGGTATGGCGCCGTCGGCGCGCTGCTGACGGCTGCCTGCCTCGCGGCCCCGCCCGGGCCTGCTGCGGCGTGCATGGCAGCGCCTACGCTCGGCACGATCGAGGCGGTGCTCACGCGTGCCGCCGAGCGCGTCGCGCGCGACGAGAAGCTGACGATCGTCGCGGTGGGGTCGTCCTCGACCTCGGGGGTCGGCGCGACCGCGCCGGCGCTCAGCTATCCCAGCCGTCTCGAAGCGGAACTGAAAGACCGCTTTCCGCACCTCGATATCCGCGTCGTCAACCGCGGCAAGGGCGGCGAGGACGTGGCCGAGGAGGTGGCGCGGCTTTCCGCCGATGTCATCGGCGAGCGTCCCGATCTGGTGATCTGGCAGCTTGGCACCAACGCCGTGTTGCGGCGCGACGACCTCGCGAGCGACGGCGTACTGATGCAGCGCGGCATCGCGATGTTGAAGGAGCATGGCATCGACGTCGTGCTGATGGACCTGCAATACGCGCCGCGGGTGCTGGAGCGGCCCGGCTACGCGACGATGGAACAGCTGATCGCCGATATCGCCGAGCGCACCGAGGTCGGGCTGTTCCGCCGCTTTACGCTGATGCAGTACTGGCAGATGACGCGCGCCGGCGACGGTCCGGCGTTGATCGGCGGCGACGGGCTGCACATGACCGACGCCAGCTACGGCTGTCTCGCAAAGACATTGGCAGGCGCGTTGGCGTCGAACTGGAAATTGCACAACCCCGCGCCGGTGGGCGTGGGCGATGCGGTGGCGGATCTTCGCGAAGTTCCGGGCACGATGCCGGCGAGTGGCCGGTGATCGCAATGTATCGCGACTTGGCCCGTCTCGCCGGGCGCCGGCCCTCGTAAACCGCCGGCTTCGGAACAACGGCGAGGGGCTTCGCGTTGTAGCGGGCGAATGCGGCGAAAGGACGCGCTAACGAATTGGCCGTAAGATGCTGCTGGCCGCATCGTCGGTCGAGGGCAGCGGGCCCGCGGAAAATCGCTTTGGGATTGGTCCCGAGGCATATATTCTGGGACTGCGTAGGACGGGGCCACAACATGTTGTTGGTTTCCGATTCGATGACGGCAATTCGACGGCGGCTCCGCTCGGACGGCAAGGGTGTTGTCGGCGCGCGCCGTGCTCGCACAGCCGACCGCACAGTTGCCACAAAGGATTGGCATACGCATTGCTGGTCCCGAACGCATTGCGCGACCGACGAAGGCGGCCGGCCGCGCCCGGATGCAACCGCAACGACGATGGCGGTGCCGTGGCGGGGGTGGGCCGCGGGAACGATCCGCGGAAAGGACGGTTTCCGGTTCCGTCAAATACAGCCGGTAATGCGGCCGGGCGACAGACGGTCGATCGAGGTGAGAAATGCGAGTTGATGAAGGTATCTTCGGACTTTACTCGCGTCTGTATGAGAATCGGCGAGAGGTAGAATATTCGCTGGAGGATTACCTGCGCGCCTGTTCCGACGATCCGGCGTTTTACGCCGGGGCGGCAGAGCGGCTGCTGCGCGCGATCGGCGAGCCGGTGATGGTGGATACCAGCCAGGACCCGCGCCTTGGCCGGATCTTCATGAACCGCACGATGAAGATCTACCCGGCCTTCGAGGATTTCTACGGCATGGAGGAGACGATCGAGCGGATCGTCGGCTTCCTGCGGCATGCCGCGCAGGGTCTCGAAGAGCGCAAGCAGGTGCTGTACCTGCTTGGCCCGGTCGGCGGCGGCAAATCGTCCCTGGCCGAGCGGCTCAAGCAATTGATGGAGAAGGAGCCGATCTACGCGCTCAGAGCCGGCAAGGAGATCAGTCCGATCTTCGAAAGCCCGCTCGGCCTGTTCGACCCCGCAACGCTCGGCGAGGAGCTCGAAAACCGCTACGGCATCCCGCGACGCCGGCTGACCGGCGTGATCTCGCCGTGGGCCGTCAAGCGGCTGGAAGAATTCGGCGGCGATATCACGCGCTTCAGCGTCGTGCGGCTGACGCCGTCGCGGCTCAAGCAGATCTGCGTCGCCAAGACCGAGCCGGGCGACGAGAACAACCAGGATGTCGCTAGCCTGGTCGGCAAGGTCGATATCCGCAAATTGGAGATGTACAGCCAGAACGATCCCGACGCCTATTCGTTCTCCGGCGGGCTCAATCGGACCACCCAGGGTCTGATGGAATTCGTCGAGATGTTCAAGGCGCCGATCAAGATGCTGCATCCGCTCCTGACCGCGACGCAGGAGGGCAATTACGCCGGCACCGAGAATATCGGCGGCATCCCCTACCAGGGCATCATCCTCGCCCACTCGAACGAGGCGGAGTGGCAGAGTTTTAAGAACAACAAGAACAACGAGGCCTTTATCGACCGCATCTCGGTCATCAAGGTGCCGTACTGCCTGCGCTCGACCGAAGAGCGCCACATCTACGAAAAGCTGCTGCAGAACAGCGAGTTGGCCAACGCGGCGTGCGCGCCGTCGACGCTTGACATCCTGTCGCGGTTCTGTGTGCTGTCACGGCTCAAGGCGCACGAGAACTCGAACCTCCATTCCAAGATGCGGGTCTATGACGGCGAGAGCCTGAAGGACACCGACCCGCGCGCCAAATCGGTGCAGGAATACCGTGACGCCGCCGGCGTCGATGAGGGGATGGACGGCATCTCGACACGCTTTGCGTTCAAGGTGTTGTCCGGCACGTTTAATTTCGACACGCAGGAAGTGGCGGCCGACCCGGTTCACATGATGTATGTGCTCGAGCAGGCGATCTGGCGTGAGCAGTTCCCGGAAGAGACCGAGAAAAAGTACCTGAATTTCATCAAGGCCGAACTGGCGCCGCGCTATGCGGAGTTCATCGGTCACGAAATCCAGAAGGCCTATCTCGAATCCTACTCGGATTACGGGCAGAATCTGTTCGACCGCTATGTCGCCTATGCCGACGCATGGATCGAGGATCAGGACTACAAGGACGCCGATACCGGCCAGTTGATGAACCGCGAATTGCTGAACCAGGAACTCTCGAAGATCGAAAAGCCGGCGGGCATCGCCAACCCGAAGGACTTCCGCAACGAGGTCGTCAAGTTTGCGCTGCGCTCGCGGGCCGGCAACAGCGGGCGCAACCCGTCCTGGACCTCATACGAAAAATTGCGCGAGGTCATCGAGCGTCGCATGTTCTCGCAGGTCGAGGATCTGCTGCCGGTCATCAGCTTCGGCAGCAAGAAGGACTCCGAGACCGAGAAAAAGCACGCCGATTTCGTCGAGCGGATGGTCGAGCGCGGCTATACTGAGCGGCAGGTACGCCGGCTCGTCGAGTGGTACATGCGGGTTAACAAGGCCGGCTAGTCAGGCGGGAGCCGGCGCGGGCGCTTCTCTCGGAGAGTTTCTCACAGAGAGCCCGGCGCCCCGGAGAAAGACGAATGAACATTGTCGATCGCCGGCCGAATCCGAAAGGCAAGAGCCTGAGCAACCGGCAGCGGTTTCTCACGCGTGCCCGGGTCGAGGTCAAATCGGCGGTGCAGGAGGCGCTGCGCAAGCGCAAGGTCGCCGATATCGAGCACGGCGAGAAGGTCGCGATCCCGACGCGCGGCATCTCGGAGCCGATCTTTCACCATAATCGCCGCACCGGGCGTACCGAACACGTCGTGCCGGGCAACAAGGAATATGTCCGCGGCGACGAGATTCCGCGGCCGCAGGGTGGCGGCGACGGCGGCGGCCGCGAGGGCAGCCCCGACGGCAGCGGCGACGATGCGTTCGAGTTCACGCTGTCGAAGGAAGAGTTCCTCGACATGTTTTTCGAGGATCTCGAGCTTCCCGACCTGGTCAAGAAGAGCCTCAAGGACACTACCGCAGTCGATCTCCAGCGGGCCGGCTATACCGTTACCGGCAGTCCGTCGAACCTCAGCATCCCGCGCACGATGCGGCACAGCATGGCACGGCGGATCTCGCTGCGGCGGCCGAAATTGTCGGATATCGAGGCATTGCGCACGCAGGTCGAAGAGGCGCGTGCGGCCGGCGACGAAGACGCCGCTGCGGCGTTGGCGATCGAACTCGAACGCGCCGAGCGGCGCAGCAAGATCATCCCCTATATCGACCCGATCGATGTGCGCTACCGTCGTTTCGACCGGGTGCCGAAGCCGAATACCGAAGCCGTGATGTTCTGCCTGATGGACGTGTCGGGTTCGATGACCGAGGCGATGAAGGACCTCGCAAAGCGGTTCTTCATGCTGCTGCACGTGTTCCTGACGCGGCGCTATCGCCATGTCGATGTCGTGTTCGTGCGGCACACCAGCACGGCCGAGGAGGTCGACGAGGAGACGTTTTTCTACAGCCGCGAGACCGGCGGCACGGTGGTCTCGACCGCGCTCGAAAAAATGCTGGAGATCGCCCGCGCGCGTTATCCGACCGACCGCTGGAACATCTATGGGGCGCAGGCATCGGACGGCGACAATTACGGCGCCGACAGCAGCCGCTGCGTGGCGCTGCTCGGCGGCGAGGTGTTGCCGCTGTGTCAGTATTTTTCCTATGTCGAGGTCGGCGACGGCATGGGTGGCAGCCTGACCGGGCTGTCGCGCGACAGCGATCTGTGGCGCGCCTACAGCGAGGTGGCGCCGGCGCATCCGCATTTCGCGATGCGGCGGGTCGGCGACCCGGCGCAGATCTTCTCGGTGTTTCACGAGCTGTTTGCAAAAGGGGGCGTTCGTGCCTAACACGCGCTCCGGCGAGGCGGTGCAGCTAAAGGCGGACATGCCGCTGTTCAACGGCCCCAACTGGGATTTCGGTTCGCTGCGGCGCGTCTATGACGCGATCGAACGCATCGCGGTCGACGATCTCGGGCTCGACTACTATCCGGTGCAGATCGAGGTCATTACGTCCGAGCAGATGCTGGACGCGTATGCCTCGGTCGCCCTGCCGCTGATGTATCGGCATTGGAGCTTCGGTAAGCGCTTCGCCTATCACGAGACGCTCTACCGCAAGGGCCTGCAGGGCCTCGCCTACGAGATCGTCATCAATTCCAACCCGGTGATCTGCTACATCATGGAAGAAAATTCCATGACGATGCAGACCCTGGTGCTGGCGCATGCGGCGTTCGGGCACAACCATTTCTTCAAGAATAACTACTTGTTCCGGCAGTGGACGGATGCCGACGGGATTCTCGACTATCTGAGTTTCGCGCGCGACTACGTGACCAAATGCGAGGAGCGGCACGGGACGGAAGCGGTCGAGCGCGTGCTCGACGCGGCGCATGCGCTGAAGGAGCACGGCGTCAACCGCTATGCCCACCGCAGCAAACCCAATCTCGCCGAGGAGCAGCGCCGCGCCGACGAGCGCCGCGCCTACGACGAAGCGACCTACAACGATCTATGGCGCACCGTGCCGACGCCCGACCGCGATCAGGAAGATGCCGATTCGGCGGCCAAGGCGCGCGAGATCAAGCGCACGCTCGGCCTGCCGGAAGAGAATCTGCTCTACTTTATCGAAAAGCGCGCCCCGCGGCTCGAGGACTGGCAGCGCGAATTGATCCGCATCGTCCGCAACGTCTCGCAATACTTCTATCCGCAGAAGCAATTGCAGTTGATGAACGAGGGCTGCGCCACCTTCGTGCATTACGAGATCATGAACCGACTGCACGATCGCGGGCTGATCACCGAAGGCTCGATGCTCGAATTCCTGCATTCGCATTCGAGCGTCGTGTTCCAGCCGGGGTTCGACGACCCGCGCTTCAGCGGCCTCAACCCGTATGCGCTCGGTTTTGCGATGATGAGCGACATTCGCCGCATCTGCGAGGAGCCGAAGGCGGAGGATCGCGAGTGGTTCCCCGACATCGCCGGCTGCGGCGACCCGTTTGGCGTGTTGCGGCAGGCCTGGGCGAACTACCGCGACGAGAGCTTTATCCTGCAATACATGAGTCCGGCGATCATTCGGAAGTTCCGCCTGTTCCAGATCGCCGACGATGCCAGCAAGCCGTCACTGCGGGTCGATGCGATCCACGACGAAGTCGGCTACCGCCGCATTCGCAGCGGCTTGTCGCGGCAATACGATTTGTCGCGGCGTGAGCCGGACATTCAGGTCGTCGATGTCGATCTGACCGGCGACCGCTGCCTGATCCTCGCGCATTTCGTGCATGAAGGGGTTCTGCTGGAAGAAAAGAGCTGCCGCTCGGTATTGCGCTATGCCTCGTATCTGTGGGGCTACGGCGTCAAACTGCTCGAGATCGAGGCTGCCACCGACAAGGTGCTGAAAACCTACGAGACCGCCGAGGCGAAGTAACGTCGGGCGGCCGGCTTACTCCCGGCTTCGCCGGGACGCAGTCGGCGGCAGGTTCGCCTTGCGGCGGCCGGCGGCTGGTGGCATTTCCGTGGCATGCCCGAACAACTCACTGTCCTCGGCATCGAGACGAGTTGCGACGAAACCGCGGTTGCCGTGGTGAGCCTCGGCGCGGCCGGCCCGACGATCCGTGCCAATGTATTGCAATCGCAGGTCGCCGAGCATGCGCCCTATGGCGGCGTCGTGCCCGAGATCGCGGCCCGGGCGCATCTTGAGTACATCGAGGGATTGATCCGGCAGGCAATGGCCGAAGCAGGGACCGGCATTGCCGGGCTCGACGGCGTCGCCGCGGCGTCCGGGCCGGGTTTGATCGGTGGGCTGATCGTCGGCTCGATGGCGGCGAAGGGCATCGCCTGGGCCGCGCAAAAGCCGTTCATCGCGGTCAACCACCTCGAAGGCCATGCGCTGACCGTGCGGCTCAGCGACGGGGTGGCGTTTCCCTATCTGCTGTTGCTGGTGTCGGGCGGGCATTCGCAATTGCTCGTGTGCCTGGGCGTCGGCGAGTATCGCGAGCTCGGCACGACGCGCGACGATGCGGCCGGCGAAGCCTTCGACAAGACGGCCAAACTACTCGGCCTCGGCTATCCCGGCGGACCGGCGCTCGAAGCGGCGGCGCAGGGGGGCAATCCGCGGCGCTTTGCCTTGCCGCGCCCGCTCAAGGGCCGTGACGGCTGCGACTTTTCGTTCTCCGGATTGAAGACCGCGGTACGGCACCTGGTCCCGCCGGCCGGGGTTGCTGATGCCGCCACGATCGCCGATCTGGCCGCGTCGGTTGAGTTGGCGATCTGCGACACGCTGATCGACCGCACCACCAACGCGGTACGCTGGTTTCGCCGCCATTGCCCGCAGGGAACGACGCTGGTGGCGGCGGGTGGGGTCGCGGCCAATCGGCGGTTGCGCTCCCGCCTCGCCGCATTGGCGGCGGGGAGCGGCCTCGCCTTTGTCGCGCCGCCGCCGGCGCTGTGCACCGACAATGGCGCGATGATCGCCTGGGCCGGGCTGGAGCGGCTGCGGCTCGGTCTGGTGGACGGGCTCGACGCGCCGGTGCGGCCGCGCTGGCCGCTCGCGGCCGCGCCGCAAACTGTGCCGGCGTAATGCAGCGGCTCGCGATTGTCGGTGGCGGTGCCTGGGGGACTGCGCTCGCCATCGTCGCGCACCGCGCCGGCAGCGCCGTCACGCTGCGGGCGCGCGACCCGCAGGTCGTCGCGGCGATCGATCG
>ORMF010477517.1_pt1 | contig 11942 bp, 10 predicted proteins | sample 1779871 | NCBI WGS metagenome assembly ORMF01 (sample SAMEA104232316, study PRJEB22302) | groundwater metagenome | biome: forest; feature: aquifer; material: groundwater | place: USA | collected 2011-08-07 | depth 5.4 m | reverse complement strand
TTTCGGAAAAAATGTAGTAGGTGATGATCAGAAAGGGGATGAAGACCGCGATCCCCGAGAGGAGGATGACCCTCAATTTAAGACGCCGCGCGCTCCGGTCGCGCGCCAGGGGATCGCCGTAGAGAACTCGCAGTTTCATTCTGTGAAGCATCTTGATTCCATCATATGTGGGGCCGGCGCTAAAATCTGCCTGTTGGTTTTTAGAGACTCCCCTTCGGTGCGCCATGCCCCACGCCCTACGGCGTCAGTTTGATCCGGCTGACCTTCCCCAAAGCCGAAAGAGGTTGGTCGAAGCGGGCCTCGTCTCCGACCGCCAGGATCACCAGCCGGTCGGGATGAAGGTACTGTTTCGCGACCCGCAAAATATCCTCCTGGGTCACCTTCGCCACGTTGTCGCGGTATCGCTCCAGAAAGTCGGAGGGGAGGGAATAATACTCCAGCGACATCTGCCGGCCGACGATTTGAGACGGGCTGGAGAAGGAGAAGATAAAGGAGTTGAGAAACGCCTCCTTGGCCCGCTTCAACTCTTCATCCGAAACCGGCTCCTGGCGGATTTTTCGGAGGTGCTCGATGATGGTGGAGATCGCCTGATAGGTGGTCTCGACCCGCGTCTCCCCGTACGCGACAAAAATCCCAAGATCGAGATTTCCGGGGCGGAACGCGCTTCCAACCGAATAGGCGAGGCCCCGCTGGCTTCGGACGTCCCGGAAGAGCCGGCTGGAGAGACCGCTTCCCCCTAAGATATCGTCCAGGATCGACAGGGCAAAGAAATCGGGGTTGCCCTGCTTGATCCCGAGGTGTCCGATCCGGATCTGGGTCTGGGTGATCGGTTTGACGATTTCGTAGACACCCCCCTCTTTCCGCTCGATCAGCGGCGGCACCGTCGGGAACTCGATTTTCTTTTTCTCCCAGCCGGCGAACGCCTTGTTGATCTTGTCGATCATCTCTTTCTTCGTGAAATCGCCGGTCACCCCGAGAATGATATTGTTCGGCGCAAAATATTTCTTATGAAAGGCAAACAGGTCTGCGCGCGTGATCGACGTAACCGTCGCCTCCGTCGCCTCGCGGCCGTAAGGATGATCGGCGCCGTAGAGCTGCTTCCCGAATTCCCGGCTGGCAATGGAGGAGGGACGGTCATTGCGCCTGCGGATTCCCTCCAGGGCATTGTTCTTGGCGATCTGAAGCTTTTCCTCTTCGAACGCCGGCTGCGTCAAAATCTCGGCCAGGAGAGAAAGGCCGACGTCGAAATCTTTTTTGAGGGTATCGAGCGAGGCGCCGCCGGCGTCGGCACCGATTCCGACCGAGAGCCCGGCCGCGATCTGATCGAGCATCTCGTCGATTTCATTTCCGGCGCGCTTCTGGGTGCCGCCGGTCCGCATGACCAATCCGGTCAGCCCGGCCAAGCCGATTTTATCGGCCGGCTCATAAATACTTCCGGTGCGGATCATCGCTTGAAGCTGAATCAGGGGAAGCTCATGGTCTTCCATCAGGTACAGGATCATGCCGTTCGGCAATGTCATCCGCTCCGCCTTGGGAGGGTCAAACGGCGGGGGAGGGAAGTGCATGCTCCTTGGATCGGAAAGCGGCTCCCTCGAAGGGGCCGCCGATGCATAGGAAGGAACCTGCAAGAGAAGGCTCCATAAGAGAATCCAAACGATTAAAGTAGGTCCTTCAAGCGAAAGATTACGACCTCCTGGAAGTGGTTGCAGGTAGAAACGAAAACCACGGCGCTCCTTTAGGACAGGTCGCTTCATCGGCTTTCCCCCTTTCCGACCGGAAGGGTCTTTGGCTTCTCGGCCTCCACTGCAACCGGCGCCTCCTTCTTGACGAGCGTCGCCACGGTCCGGTTCCTCTTGGTAAAGGTCGTCCGCGCCACCCGCATCACATCTTCCTCCGTCACCTTGCCGACCGCCTCTCTGTTTTTGAGAACGTAGCGCCAGTCTCCGGCGACCGCCTGAAAGTAGGCCAGCTGTCCGGCGAGGCCGCTGTTCGAACGGAGCGATCGGACCAGCGCCGCGTCGATGTTGGTGATGATTTTATCCATCTCTTTTTCGGTCGGCGGTTCCGACTTCAGCCGCTCCAGCTCGGCGTAAATCGCCTCTTCGACCTCCTGCGTGGTATGCGGGGCGCGCGGGGTGGCCGAGATCGTGAAAAGATTTGGATATTGCGCCCCGGGGGTCCCGCTGCTGCTCGAAACCCCGATGACAATTTTCTTCTCCTCCACCAGTTTCTTGTAAAGCCGGGAGGTCCTTCCAAGCGAAAGGAGAGAGTCGATGACGTCATAAACCGCGTCGTCCGGATGATGCAGGTCGGGCTTGTGAAAACCGATCACCAGTTGAGGGTTCGCCTCCTCTTCCACCTCCACCCGCCGCTCGCCGAGCTGCGGCGGCTCCACCGTGACCACCGCAGGGGGAGGCGGGGCAGACGGGAGGCCGCCGAAATACTTCTCCAAGAGAAGAATCACCTCCTTCGCCTTGAAATCGCCGACCATCGAAATAATGGTGTTGTTCGGTCCATAGTAGGTTTTAAAAAATTGCGCGGTTCGGGTTGCCGAAAGGGAGCGGACATCGGAAGGCCATCCGAGGGTGGGATATCCATACGGATGCGCCACAAAGGCGGCGGAGAGAAAGGCTTCAAAGAGCTTTCCGGAAGGGTTGGTCTCCACGCTCCGGCGCCGCTCTTCCAGGACCACCTCCCGCTCCTTGTAAAATTCGCGCAGGACGGTATCGGCCATCCGGTCCGCTTCGATTGCCATCCAGAGGGGAAGACGATTGGAAGGAAGACTGACGGTATAAGAGGTGACGTCCCGTCCGGTCGTGGCGTTAAACCCAACCCCCCCGTTTCGATCGTACAGGTCTCCCAGCTCGTTTGAGACGACCCATTTCCTCGCGTCCAATTCGAGCGCCTCGAATTGTTTTCTCAAGTCGGTGAGGCGCTGGCGGTCGGCCTCCATCCCTTTCCCCGATTCCCGGACAATCTCTTGATTGAGCTTTTCCATCTCATCTAAAATCTTTTTTTCTTTTTCATAGTCGGAGGTCCCCAGGCGCCGGGTCCCCTTGAATGCCATATGCTCATAGAGGTGGGCCACCCCGGTAATCCCGCTGTGTTCGTTCGTTGAGCCGACCTTGTAGGTGACCTGAAAAGAAATCGTCGGCACCTCATGCCGCTCCACCATCAGCACCTTCAGCCCGTTCGATAGCGTATGCGCCACCACCCGGTCGGCCAGGGTCTGGGCCGAGATCGGGACCGCCATTAGAAGGAGCCACAAAAATATCAATGCCTGAAACGCGCCGGCCGCTCGCCGACCGGCAAAGAAACGCTTTACTCTCGGATTTTTCACGCAGACTCCTTTCGGGTATCGATTATTTAAAAAGCCGTTTTAAATCTTCCACCGTCTCGGCAAAAAAATCGGGGGTTCCCGATTTCAATTCCTCAACATTCCCCAGGCCGTAACCGACCCCGCACGACTTGATTCCGGCAGACCGGGCGGCGTGGATGTCGTTCAGTGAATCGCCGATCATCACGGCGTCGGACGGGGAGACCTCCAGGTAATCGAGCGTCCGCAGGATCATCTCCGGATGCGGCTTGAGCTGGACGATCGGCTCCGCTCCCAGGATGAGATCAAAATGCGCCCGGGCCTGAAGGCCTTCGATAATTTTGGTGGAATAGAGAAGCGGCTTATTGGTGACAATGGCCTTCTTTTTCTTGTCAAAATGGCGCAGCACCCCCTCCATTCCGGGGTAGAGGATCGTGTCGTCAAGAAGGTGCTTTAAATAATGACCTTCAAATATCTGGAGAGCGCGGTCGATGAGCAGCGGGGGACTGCCCTCCACCGTATCGAGAATCAACCTCCGAACCCCATTTCCCACATAGCCGTATATGACTTCGACGGGCTTTTCAGGAAGGCCAAGATCGCGGAAGGTCAGATTCACCGAGGCCGCGATGTCTTTCCGGGAATCGATGAGGGTGCCATCCAGGTCAAAGATCAAAAGCGCAACGGGATTCATCGAGCCTGATCTTTTGTGACGGCACAGAGGTTTCGCATTCTTAATACTATAGGAGAAACGAGCCGAATTTTCAATCCCCTTTTAAAATAGGTTCCAGCGCGAAAGATTAAATGAACGCCGTAAATTTTAGCTTAGAAGCCTATGTTAACGACCTCGCGGGAGTGGTTAAAATAAGCCCTAACGCGCAAAGTTATCAAGGCCATGATTCCAGAGCCGACCTAATCGGCGGCGTTCCACTTGGAGGTAGACACGGAAACCACGGCGCTCCTTTCACCGGTCGCCGAATACCGCGCCGTTCCGGAAAAAAGAGGCGCTGGATCATGATTTAAATGATAAAAAACAAGAGGAAACAACCTTGACAAGAAGGGTGAAAACCGTTAGGCTGATCATTTATTGCGGAGTGGCATGTGGGAGAGGGAGAGATTGAGGAGGCCTCTTTGGAGGAGGCGGGCTCAAAAAAAAGAAGGCGCCGGCGGTGGGTCAAATGGGTGCTAATCCTTTTTTTATTCTTTTTAACGGTTTCTCTGGTCGGGGCCGGCGGCACGATCTATTATTTTTCGCGGGACCTCCCCTCCCTGGATTCGCTCGGCAGCTATGAGCCGAGTCAGGCTACCCGGATCTATTCGGACGACAATCGGGTCATTGGCCAATTTTTTATCGAAAAACGGGTCTTCGTCCCGATTTCAAAAATGCCGAAAACGCTGTTTCAGGCTATTTTGGCGGTCGAAGACGCCCGTTTTTATGAACATGGCGGCTTCGACTGGCTCCGGATCATCAAGGCCTTTGTCACCAACCTGGAAAACCTGAAGATTCGTCAGGGGGCCAGCACGATCACGCAGCAACTGGCCCGCTCCCTCTTTTTAACTCCGGAGCGGACACTGAAGCGAAAGTTCAAGGAGATCCTTCTGGCGCGAAAAATGGAAACCCTGCTGGCAAAAGACCAGATCCTTGAGATCTACCTCAACCAGATTTATTTCGGACATGGCGCCTACGGGGTTCAGGTCGCAAGCCGGACCTATTTCGGCAAAGACGTCGGAGAGATCACCCTGGCCGAAGCGGCCTTTCTCGCCGGCCTTCCGAAGGCGCCGAATGATTATTCTCCCTACCGCTCCCCCGATAAGGCCAAATTCAGGCAGGGGGTCGTTTTAAGAAGAATGGTCGACGAAGGGTTTATTCCTGTGGAACAATACCACAAAGCCTATCAAGAGGACCTCTTCTTTCAAAAGCTCCTTCCGGAAGAAGAGCTGGCGCTGCATTTTCAGGAGCACATACGCCAGTACCTGACGGCGCGCTACGGGGATGACGCGGTTTATAAAGGGGGGTTGAACGTTTATACCACGTTGAACGTCGAGATGCAGAGAAGCGCCAACCGGGCCGTGAAGACAGGGCTCCGGGAGCTCGACAAACGCCAGGGATACCGGGGACCGATCGGGAAATACCAGGAAAACGAAGAACCGGCGGGAGGGGTGCGGACCACCAGCCAGGCCGGAGAAATCTTAGAGGGACGGGTCGTCTCGCTGGGGCCGACCTTTGCCACGGTGGAAACGGGCAAATTGACCGGGAAGATCCTGCTGGAGGATATGGCCTGGGCAGCGCGCAGACTCAAGGGACCTCGCCTCCGTGAGGATGTCGAGATCACCGAAAACCCAAAACCCTCCGATCTCCTCAAGGTGAACGATCTCATTAAGGTCAAAGTCAAAAAACTGGGAACCGATCCCAAGGGAACCCTCTTCAGCCTGGAGCAGGAGCCGATGGTCGAGGCCGCTTTCATTGCGCTCGATCCGGCCACCGGCGCCGTGAAAGCATTGGTGGGAGGGTATGACTTCAAGAGAAGCGAATTCAACCGGGCCCTGACGGCGCGCCGGCAGCCCGGTTCCGCTTTCAAGCCGCTGATTTATGCCACCGCCCTGGAACGGGGGCTGACCTCGGCGACCTTGCTGATCGACAATCCGGTTATTTTCACCGACACGGAATTGAACAAAGTCTGGAAGCCGGAGAATTATGAAGAAAAATTTTACGGCCCGATTACCCTGCGCGACGCCCTTACCTACTCTCGAAACCTGGCGACGGTGAAGCTCCTTGAGCAGATCGGGATCGGCAACGTGGTCGAGTTTTCGCGCCGGGTCGGGATCCGAAGCCCGCTGACCCGCGATCTCTCACTGGCGCTCGGCTCCTCAGGGGTCTCCCTTTTGGAACTCGCCTCGGCCTATGCGGTCTTTGCCAACCAGGGGTTGCGCATTGAGCCGGCCCTCATCGCATCGGTCACCGATCACTCAGGACGGGTTCTGGAATCACGGGAGATCTCACCGCAACAAGTCACGTCAAAAGAGACCGCTTATGTGATCACCAACCTTTTAGAAGATGTGGTTCAACGGGGAACGGCCAAAAAGGCCAAGGCCATCGGAAGGCCGGTCGCCGGAAAAACCGGGACGACCAACGAATTTACAGACGCCTGGTTTGTCGGATTCACCCCGAATCTGGTGGCCGGGGTCTGGGTCGGCTTCGACGACAACCGGCCGCTGGGAGATCGGGAGGCCGGAGGCACCACCGCCCTCCCGATCTGGATCTCCTTCATGGAGGAAGCGCTCTCCCGTTTTCCGGTGGTCCCTTTTTCTATTCCTGACAACATCGTTTATGCTAAGATAGACCGCGAAACAGGACTGTTGGCGCAGGAAGAGGAACAGGGAGTGGTTGAAATTTTTGTAAAGGGAACCGAGCCGAAGGAATATAAAGTCGAGTCCTCTCAGCCGACTCAGTTCTTTCAATTTGACCAGGAAGTCAGCTCGTTTTAAAGTAGGGCCTCTAAGCGAAGATTACGGCGCTCCACTTAGAATCATCTTGCTTTCGTAAGCGGAGCGCCGTAATTTCTCGCGCCAGGACTTATTTTAAGCGGAGCGCCGTGGTTTCCGTTTCCACCTCCAACCACTCCCTGGGGGTCGTAATTTCTCGCGCCAGGACTTATTTTAAACGGTTTTGACCACCCCGTAGACAGCGGCCGGGAGTTTCGCCTCAATATGAGAAGGAGTCGGTATGGCAGTCCGTGTGGCGATTAACGGATTCGGAAGAATCGGGCGAAATGTTTTTCGAACCGCGTTCGGAAACCCGAACCTGGAGATCGCAGCAATCAATGATTTGACAGAAGCAAAAACATTGGCGCATCTTCTCAAGTATGATTCGGTCCATGGCGCCTTCGATCATGAGGTCGAATCGAAAGACGATGCCCTTCTCGTAGACGGAAAATCGATCCGAATCACCAAAGAAAAAGACCCCGCCGCGCTTCCCTGGAAAGAAATGGCGATCGACGTGGTGGTGGAATCGACCGGGCGGTTTACAGACCGCGATTCGGCCCAAAAACATCTGACTGCCGGCGCGCGCAAGGTCATCATTTCCGCGCCTGCGAAAAAGCCCGATGCGACCCTGGTTCTGGGGGTGAATGAGGGAGACTACGATCCCGACCGGCATCACATTCTGTCGAACGCATCGTGCACCACCAACTGTCTCGCCCCCGTTGCAAAAGTGCTGATGCAGAGTTTCGGAATTAAACGGGGCCTGATGACCACGGTCCATTCGTATACCAATGATCAGCAGCTGCTCGACCTTCCGCATAAGGATTTAAGAAGAGCGCGCGCCGCGGCCCTCTCGATGATTCCGACTTCCACCGGCGCGGCGAAAGCCCTTTCGGAGGTCCTCCCCGCCCTGGCAGGCAAGCTTGATGGCATGGCCATTCGCGTTCCGACGCCGAACGTCTCCGTCATCGACCTCGTCGTCGAGCTCGACACGGATGTGACCGAGGAATCGGTCCGGCACGCGCTGTCAAAAGCGGCGCAAGAAGAGATGGCCGGGATCTTGATGTATACCGAGGAGCCATTGGTTTCGTGCGATTTCAATGGGAACCCTCACTCTTCGATCGTGGATGGAACGCTGACCAAGGTCGTCGGCCGGCGGATGGCCAAAGTCATCGCATGGTATGACAACGAGTGGGGCTACTCCTGCCGCGTCCGGGACCTGATCTTATACATTACAAGTAAGAAATAGGCGCAAACACGATATAGATAAAGCGAGGATCAGGTTTCGCCTGTCCGAGCGTTCGGGGCGTGGGAACATCGGAGGAACTTTCTTAGCCCTTCTCCGCATGGGCCCCCACATATAAATAGACAGAGGCCCATCATGCACATGAACAAACTGACCATCGAGGATATCCCGATCAAGGGAAAACGGATCTTCATCCGAACGGATTTTAATGTGCCGCTGGATCACGATCTGAACATTACCGACGACACCCGGATTCGATCGACCCTTCCGACGATCAACTATGCCATCGACGAGGGGGCCTTTATCATCCTCGCCTCCCACCTCGACCGGCCCGACGGGGTCAACCCAAGATTGTCGCTGGCGCCCGTTGCAAAGCGCCTGCAGCGTTTCCTGGGGAAGGAGGTCTTTTTCGCCCCCGATTGCGTCGGCCCTCAGGTGCAAAAAATGGCGGCGCGCCTCAAACCGGGCGATGTGCTCCTCTTGGAAAATCTCCGCTTTCACAAAGGGGAGAAAGAAAATGATGAGACCTTCGCCAAAGCGCTGGCCGATCTCGGAATCGAGGTTTATATCAACGATGCCTTTGGAACGGTTCACCGCAGCCACGCCTCGGTCACCGGGATCACCCGTTTCATCAAGGCAAAGGCGTGCGGTTTCCTGATGAAGAAAGAGATCACCTACCTGGAAGGGGCGGTGGCCAATCCGGCGCGGCCCTTTGTCGCCATCCTGGGGGGGGCCAAAGTTTCCGGAAAAATCGGCGTGATCGAAAATTTGGGGAAGAAGGTCGACAAGGTGATCATCGGCGGGGGGATGGCGTTTACCTTCTTGAAAGCCGCCGGAAACGAGGTCGGCAACTCGCTGGTGGAAGATTCGATGCTCTCTTTTGCGCGGGAGATCAAGGAGCATGCCATCGAGCGGGGAATTAAATTTTACCTCCCGGTTGATTGCGTGGTCGCCACCGGGATGGAGCCGAGTGCGGAGACCAAACGGGTTCCGGTTCAGGAGATTCCGAAAGGATGGATCGGGCTCGATATCGGGCCGGCCTCCGTTCATCTTTTCACGGAGGCGCTCGCCAATGCCAAGACGATCCTCTGGAACGGACCGATGGGGGTTTTTGAAATGGATGCCTACTCCCGTGGAACGTCGGCGGTGGCCCATGCGGTCGCCAACTCCTACGCCTTGACCATCGTGGGAGGGGGAGAGACGGCGCTGGCCGTTCATAAGGCGGGGGAATCGGAGAATATTTCGTTTATCTCGACCGGAGGCGGGGCGGCGCTGCAACTTCTGGAAGGGAAAGAACTCCCCGGTTTATCGGTCCTTCCCAATAAAGAGTGATTCTGAACCGTTAGGAAAAAGCATGCCGACCGCTTGTTTCGTCGCCAATTGGAAAATGAACAAGACCCTCCCCGAAGCCACGGCATGGCTCCGGGAGATGGAGAAGTGCCGACCGCTTCTGCCTGCAACCGGATGGGAGGCGATTTTAGCCGCCCCCTTCACCGCGTTGGCCTCCATTTCGGAATTTTTGAAGGGCGCTACTCTGAAGATCGGTCTTTCGGCGCAGAACGTTCACTTTGAAGAGAAGGGGGCGTATACCGGCGAGATCTCCCCTCCGATGCTTCGCGACCTTGGTTGCCAGTATGTCATCATCGGCCATTCGGAGCGGCGGCTCCACTTCTGGGAGACCGATCTGCTGATTCGCCAAAAGGTCAAAGCGGCGCAGAAAGCAGGATTGATCCCGATTCTCTGCGTCGGCGAAACGCGGCGGGAGCGGCACGAAGGGAAGACGATGCGGGTGATCAACCATCAGCTGAAAAAGACCTTGCGAAACGACGACCCGCAGTCGGGGTCCATGCCCGGCAGCCGTAAGATGGTCCTCGATCACTTCATCATCGCGTACGAGCCGGTCTGGGCCATTGGAACCGGAGAAACCCCGACCCCTGCGGAGGTCGAGGCGGTCCATCAGCAGATCCGGAATTTCTTCAAGCCTGCTCTGGGAGACAAGGCGGCCGGCCTTCAGATCCTCTACGGCGGAAGCGTTACGGAACAGAATATCGAGCGCTTTATGAGGGAGCCCGATGTCAATGGCGTTCTGGCCGGCGGCGCAAGCCTGTCGGCCGACTCTTTTTATCGAATGATCGAGCGGGGAATCAAAGCGAAAAACCAATAGGCAGATGCCCTCCTGCCGCCGCCGGATCCGGCGACGGCAGGAGGGTCACCTTAAAACAAGTTCTAGCGCGAAAGATTTACGGCGCTCAGATTTTTCATTCACAAGGAGAACCGATGTATATATTCATTGTCATCATCCACGTTATCGTCTGCATCATTCTGATGGGGGTCGTTCTGCTTCAGGCGGGAAAAGGGGCAGAAATGGGAGCGGCCTTCGGCGGATCGAGCCAGACTCTCTTCGGAAGCCGGGGCGCCGCCACGTTTTTAAGTAAACTCACGGTCGGGGCGGCGGTTTTATTCATGATCACCTCTTTGACCCTTTCGATCCTGAGCCGGGAGCAGTCGGTTGCTTCCACCCTCACCGATAGCAATCAAAAAGAAGATTTGATCCCGAAAGAGACCCCGACGCCCGGCGGACCGGTCACGTTGCCGACCAATCCTTCGACAGATGCAACTTCAAAGGCGACTGAGCCGAAGGGGGCAAAACCGCCAGGAGAAGAAAAAAAATAGCGGTTACAATCCTGGTCCCGAGACCAAGCCCTCTCTTTAAAGCAGGCCCTAGCGCGAAAGATTACGGCGCTCCTTTTTAGCTTTCGAGCGATGGCTTTCTCGACGCGCTCCGATACAAACCGCCTACTCTAAATTTAAGCGACCGAGGCTGATTTTTCTCGAGTTCTCTGGCTTTCCGGAAATTTGGAGATATCCCCTGTATCGATAAATGCCACTATCGGGGTAAAAACGGGGTCGTTTGGAAACGAGTAGGAGAGAAGAATAAAATGAAAAAGGGTCAGAAACCGCTTGAAGAGTTGGGTAAGGATCTCCCGCCGGAGATTCGGAAGGAAGTCGGGGACTTTATAGAGTTCCTATTGGAAAAGCGGCTCAAGAAACCTCGGAGAAAGTTAAAATTTGACTGGGCGGGCGCACTGAAGAACCTGCGGGACAAATACAGCTCCGTGGAACTCCAGCATAAAATCTCAGAGTGGAGAATCGGAGAGAAATGAAACTCCTCCTGGATACCAACACCTTCCTCGAAATCATCCTGGGGCAAGACCAGTCTCAACAAGCTAAAACACTTTTAGAAAAATCCGAGGAGCATGATCTCTTTATGTCCGATATATCGCAGCGGAAAAGTACCGCCTGATTCTTGTGAGTTTTGATTCGGATTTTGACCGGACCGAGCGGAAGAGAAAAACTCCGGCGGAAATTTTGGGGCTCTGACCGTTTATACTTGCTGTGGTCCTAATGAAACATCCAGGAAAGCCCTACCGTAAAACCCAAGAACAGAGATAGAAAATTGTCATTGCGAACGAAGTGAAGCAATCTCGCTCTTTTGCAGTGAGATTGCCACACACCCTTCGGGTGTTCGCAATGACAAGATGGATCAAATGGTTGCAAAGTCTATCTCTGTTCTTGAACTTCTATTCCGCCTTGCAATTTCGCGCGCGCTTCACTATCGTTTTCATTTAGTGTCTCGGCGGTATGGACCAGCGCATCTATCGCCTGTACGGCCTGACCAAAGAGTCGCCATCATTGGAGGGCAAATTCTTTTGAGCCGCCTTACTGCAACAAAGTGAGAAACAGTACGGGAGTGAGCTATTATAGCTCCGCTGCCCCGTTAGCGGGAGCAGATGGACAGCAAGATTCAAGACCCTCATGACTCTCTCAGGCAGGTCGTGTTTAGCGCAGAAATCCAGATCATACCGAAGCCATTTCCTATAGTACGCATGTTAAGACGGGGGG
>ORMF010294189.1_pt1 | contig 11942 bp, 8 predicted proteins | sample 1779871 | NCBI WGS metagenome assembly ORMF01 (sample SAMEA104232316, study PRJEB22302) | groundwater metagenome | biome: forest; feature: aquifer; material: groundwater | place: USA | collected 2011-08-07 | depth 5.4 m | reverse complement strand
GGTCGTTCACCGAGGTGCAGACCGACGCCGGCATCACCGGCATCGGCCCCGGCATGGACCCGCAACTGGCCGCTGGCGTCAAGAGCTACCTCGTGGGCAAGGACCCGTTCGACGTCGAGCAGCACTCCTCAGCCCTCCGTTACTTCGTCCTCGGAGCGCCCTACCGCGGCACGGCGGGCGCGGACATCGCCCTCTGGGACATCATCGGCAAGGCGAGCGGCCAGCCCCTGTACAAGCTCTGGGGCGGCGGGCGCGACAAGGTCGTCCCGTACGCCAGCATGGTCCTCCTCGGCACGCCGGAGGAGCGCGCCGTCCTGGCCCAGAAACTTCTGTCAGAGGGCTGGAAGGCGATAAAGCTGCGCCTGCACCACGAGACCATCAAGGAAGACCTCCGCACCGTCGAAGTGGTGCGCAAGGCCGTGGGCGACCGCATGACGATCATGGTTGACGGGAACCAGGCGCAGTCGAGCGGCTCGTGGCAGCCGGGGGTGCGCTGGGACTTCCGCCGCGCCGTCGAGACCGCCCGCGGCCTCCAGGAGATGGGCGTGTACTGGCTCGAAGAGCCGCTGCCGCGATACGCCTTCGACCAGCTTGCCGAGCTTTCAAAGCGCGTGGAGATCCCGATCTCAGGCGGCGAGAACAACCCGCGCCTGGACGAGTTCATCCTGATGCTCGAAAAGGGCGTGTACGACATCCTCCAGCCGGAGAGCATGGTGCTGGACGGCGTGACCGCGCTGCGCAAGATCGGCGTGCTGGCGGAGCTTCACAACAAGAAGATCGTGCCGCACCACGGCGGCGGCAACATAGGCGTTGTTGCGCACCTGCACCTCGTGGCGTCGTGGGCGCACGCGCCGTTCCTGGAAGTGCTGCACGACCCGCCCATCGGCGACTACCGCCACCGCTTCTCGATCATGGCCAACCCGCCGCTCGTTGACCGTGACGGATACATTGCCGTGCCGCAGGGGCCGGGGCTGGGCGTAGAGATCGACAGGAGCCTGATCGCCTAGAAAACGTCTCGTCGACAGGTGAGCACTGATATCGCAACCCATAGTCTTCGACTCGAAGGTGACCGTCCATGTGCCCGGATAAACAAGAGCAGTTGCGCCAATTAATTGGTTCAGATTACGATCTATGGGTGCTGCGGCGCGAATCGAAATGGGAGGGGCCGGTTTCTATCAATGCCCTTCTCGCGGACTGCCTGAAGAAGTCTGTTTGGCCCCCAACTGCGACGGGTGTCTATCTGGTTTCGCAGTACGAATGGAAAAAGTGGCCAGAACCGGAGTGCAAGCCCCTTTATGTGGGTAGTACCACTGGCAAAGGCGACCGTTTTCTCACTCGTGTTGGGGATCTAATAGTTGATATGTACGGGTTCTTCGGCGGTAACACCGGGCATAGTACCGGCGGCGCGAGCGTTCATAAGTACTGCATCGAAACGGGTGTACATCCGGGTAGCTTGTATATCGGGTGGATTCCGAATCCCAAATGCAGGCGCTGCGCGGAGTTGTTTGTTTGGGACTGGTTCAACGATCTGGATACGACTCTGCTGAACCGCAAACGGCCCCCGCGATGCGTTGATCACAAGACACCGCTTATTAGCTGAGGAAACGCCATGCCCGCGAAAAAAGTCCGCTACGGGATCATCAGCACCGCGCAGATCGCGCTTAATCGGCACGTCCCAGCGGCTAAGGAATCTGCCAATTCGGAGGTCGTCGCCATCTCCAGCCGCGGCCAGGACAAGGCCAGGCAGGCGGCGGAAAAGCACGGCATCTCGCGCTGGTACGGCTCGTACGAAGAGCTGCTGGCCGACCGCGAGATAGACGCCGTAATCACCCCTTTGCCGAACTCGATGCACTGCGAATGGACGATCAAGGCCGCCGAAGCGGGCAAGCACATCCTCTGCGAGAAGCCGCTCGCAGTGACTGTGGACGAGGGACGGCGAATGATCGCCGCTGCGAAGGCGAACAAGGTCCTGCTGGTCGAGGCGTTCACTCACCGGTGGAGCCCGCACCTGCGGACGGCGCGCCGCCTGATAGCCGAGGGCGCCATAGGCCATGTCACGAACATCGCCGCGGCGCTGACGTTCAACGTCGCGAAGCCACAGGGCAACGTGCGGTTTTCAAAGAAGCTTGCCGGGGGCGGCTTGATGGACGCCGGGTGTTACGCCGTGTACGCGGTCAGGTTCGTGCTGGGCAGGGAGCCGGTGCGCGCGGCAGGGTTCGCATACGACAGCGGCAACTGGGGCGTGGACACGACCTTCTCCGGTCTGCTTGAGTTCCCCGGAGGCGCGGTCGCCAACGTGTGGAGCAGCATGGAGCAGCCGCGGCGGTGCGACCTTGTCGCCATAGGCACGCTGGGGCGCATCGAAGTCCCGGACATGTTCAACGACAGCGGCCCCGTCATCATCAAGACCGGGGACAAGGAGCGCACGGAGGCCGTGCCTGCTCCGAACAGGTTCCGCGTCCAGCTTGACGAGTTCTCGGAGTGCATCCTCACAGGGAAGAAACCTGAGTTCCCTGCCGAGGACGGCCTGCGGAACACCGCCGCGCTCGTCGCACTGCTGGCTGCGGCGAGGACCCACGTCCAGGTCAAAGTCGAGCAGGTGTGACGGGGCTTGATCCCCTCATGCGGGAAGCCGGTGTGTGCGGGCGTGTCCTTCAGGGCGCACTCGGGCAGATAGACATACATCCGCTCGATGGCGCGGCTGATCGAACCCAACATGGTTCAGAAGGATAAACCCGCGCACCGAGCGTCCCTGCGTCTGCCTGTGCCTTCGCTTTTCTGCGCGCCAACCAGGCGCTCTGTGCCTGGATAGAAACGGCGTCATGCGTCCCTCTCTAGTTCTCACGGCTTCCTCACGCCCGTCAACCACCCCTTCATGGAGATGTCATGCCCGCTTGTTAATTTCTTCACAAGTTGGGCATTTATCTATCCGAGTCACCCTTGCCATAAGAAGCAGGAGGGAGTATCGAAATGTTCAGGATGAAATTCATATTCGCGGTCGCGGTGCTTGCAGCAGGTTTGCTGCTCACGGCCGCGGCGTGCAGCAGCGGTCCTTCGCAAGCCGACCTTGATGCGGCAAAGGCGCAAGCCGATGCGGCCAAGGCGGAAGCTGCAGCAGCCAAGGCACAGTTGAGCCAGGCGACGAACCAGGCGGACATGTCAGCGGCGCAGCTCGAAATGACCGGGGCCGTCCTGGCTTCAGACCAACGCGCGATCTCTTCTTTGACCGATGAGTTGACCAAGCTCCGAAACTCCAGTGGCGACCAGAGCGCCGCCCTTGTTGATATCAGGGCTGCTCTTTCCGCAAAAGAGAAGGCGGCTGCGGAACTCGCGGCCACAGCGACGGCACTGGACGCAAAACTCAAGGCCAAGGTGCCGGTCGAAATCGCACAGGTAGGCCAGGTTCAGGCGGCTCCCTCCGCGGCACAGCCCTCCGGGTGGGACACCGCCGAGTCCATCCGTGGCGGGCTGAAACTCGTCGCGACGTTCGACTCCAGCGGGCCCGACGCCTGGGACGTGAAGGCCCACCCGAATATCTACGTCAGCAGCGAGGGCGGAGTCCCCTTCGGCGCTGCTGCGGGTACTGCGGCACTGTACCCGGGCCTGCACCTCATCGACTCCTACTCCAAGGAGCTCGTCGCGTCGGCGAACTACAACCTGGGCGCCACGGTCTCTCCCCACACAACGGGCATATCTCCGGACGGCAAGTGGTTCTACCTTGAAGGCGCACGGTCCGTGGATGGCAAAACCGAAATCGTGGTGTTCGTGATCAACGCCAGGACGCTGAAGATAGACAAGGTCCTGAAGCAGGAGAGCATGTACCAGGGCGTCCTCCGAACCCAGAACCTCCACCACGTCACAACCTTTACAGACAGCAAGGGGAACGAGCGCGTGGCGCTTGAGTTCGGGTTCGGTTCCACGGGCGGCCCGCACTTCCTGCTTGACTCCAAGAACGACAACAAGGTCGTAAAAGCCATCACGATGGACGACACCGGCTACCCGATGGGCCACCCCTTCCTGACAGTTGACCCGACGGGCAAGTTCCTCTTCGTGAGCCTCAAGATGGCAGCCTGGGCCACCACCACGCATGGCGTGGGCGGGATCGCCAAGATCAACATGGAAAACTGGGCAGTCACTGTCATCACGGAGGTTGGGGACCACATCATCGGCCTTATGACCACCGCAGACGGCAAGTTCCTGTACGCGAACGACGGTGAGGGCTCCAGGGTTTACAAGATAGACCTCGCGCTCAACCAGGTCGTTGCTAATACGAGCGCCAGCGTGGCCGGTCCTTACGGCATGGCCCTCACCTGGGACGAAAAGTTGCTGTACCTGGTGGGCAAGGGCGAGGGCGCCGCAAACCAGGGCCACGTCCTGGGCGTGATTGACACGACGACCTTCAGGCCGGCAAGTTCGACACTGCTGGGCGTGAACCAGCCGATCGAACTCGGCGGGAACTCCAGGACAGTGGACCACGCACAGCTCCACCCGGACCCCAAGCTCAACGAGCTCTGGATAAGCAACATGGGCGGCCCGGAAACCACGGTCCTCGACCTGAAGACGAACAAGGTGATCGCCCACATCCCCACCCCCCATGGCGGAAACACACACTCCGGCGGGTTCGTCAAGTACAACGCGGACTGGACCGGCACGGTCCTGGCCGACCACGGCGGCCCGAAGAAGGAGATGCTGACGACCAGGGCTGCGATGGCCAAGGCGGCAGCGGTGACACCGACGGCAGTCCCTGCGACTGCGACCCCTGCGCCTGCGCCGAAGTAACGGGCACGTTCATCCGCCCGTTCGAAAACGCCAAACTCCCTTGAGTCTCGGCCCGGTCAACGGACCAACCGCAGGGGGCAGGTCGCAAGACCGCCCCCTGCGGGAAGCCCACACGCAATTCGGATTCACCTTTTGAAATGGAGAAACATGTCTATTCGGAACCGCACCAGACCGGCGATCAGCCTGCTGCTTGCATTCGCTGCTTTGCTGGTTGCACTGAACGCATGCGGCGGCACCGCAGGCAGCGGGCCAACGGCCACCGTCGCACCCACGGCGGTTCCCACCAGGGCGGTTAGCCCGACGGCCACCACCGTTCCGGCCGCCTCACCGTCCCCGACAGCCACCAAAGCGACTGCGACATCTCAGGCCGCTCCGACTGCAACTCCCACGCGGGCAGCAGCAACGACACCGCCCGGAACGGCCTTGTCTTCGGCGACTCCCACACGGGCGGCTTCACCGACAGCGGCCATCGCTGCTTCGCCGACAGCCGCCAGCACCGCTATTTCTACTCCCCAGCCTGCCAGCACGAGCACACCGGCAAGTGCAGCGCCCATCCCGATCATAGACGTTGACATCACTTCAGACCCTTACCTCTTTATTCCCGAGACCATCACGTTCCAGGCCGGCAAGACGTACACCCTCCGGTTCAAACCGCAGAAGGAGCCACACACGTTCACGGTCGCCGGGCTGGGCGTGAACATATTCATCAACGCGGGTGAAACCGTGCAGGAAAAGGTCGCGTTCACTGATATCGGCACGTACAAGCTCGTCTGCGTTATTCATGAACAGCTCGGCCAGATCGGCAAGGTCATCGTTGCACCGGGACCTTAGCAACAGGCAACGGTGATCGGACGAGCAAAGTGCCCGGGGGACGTGTCAGGGTGTCACCGGACTATGGGACCGAATGACTTCGCAACCGGGATAAGGCGACGGGTGCCCGCTGGACCCGGAGATGGCCCAAAACCTGGCGGTGTCAGAAGGTGGCATCGTTTGTCTGGAGGAAACGATGAGAGCCGAAAGAATCAGTCATCGGACGGTAGCGGGCCTGCCCAGCATCAGGGCGCTTGCCGCCCTGTGTTCAGTAGGCGCCGCGGGAGTCCACGCGGCCATGGCGCCCGATCATTTCCGCGAGTGGTGGGGATACGGCTGGTTTTTCGTCATTGTTGCGGCCGTCCAGGGGGCATACGCGGCCGGGCTGGTGATGCCCAGGGCTCGCTTTTTCACCGCCCCTTCTTACCTGCTCACCGGCATCGTCTTCAACACATGGATCGTCGGTCTCTACGCGATGACGCGGATCAGCGGCATCCCGCTGTTCGGGCCGCACGCCGGTCACGTCGAGGCAGTGGACATGGCCGGGGTCCTGTCGGAGGTGCTGGAGGCGGGCACGGTTGTGTCCCTGACTGTGCTGCTGTTCAGAGACCCGGAGAGCCGTGACGCCCTGCGTATCCGGCTGCGGTGGTTCGGCATGGCGATGGCGGGCGTTGCCGCATTTGTGGCGCTCCTGTGGGGGGTTGCCGCAGTCCAGCAGCGGCAGGAGTTCCGGACAGTGCTCGGTCTCACGTCAGGCGCCGAAACTGCCGTGGGCGATATCGCGGGGTACACCCTGCCCACTTACGGTCAGCTGTATCCGCTGTTGGTCCGGTCCGGTGTCGGACTTCAAGGGGCCTCGGCGGAAGTGTTTTACGCTCCTCCGGTCTACTTCGAAGTGACTGGCACGACAGCCCCCGCGGCCAGCCTTGACCGGCCAACCCTCGTTTTTGTCCTCGAAGAGGCCGACCATGAACACCTGACCGGGATCTCCAAGCAGACGCCACAGGCGCTGCTGCGTTTCGACGCGGGCTCCCCCACCAAACCCTACCTGACGACCGTCCTCTCTGCCGCGGACGACCACCGCGTCACACAACTTCTGTTCCCCTTGCCGGAAGGAGTGACCCAGGAGAGCCTGGACAACGGTGAACACACGCTCGGTCTTGCTCTCGCTATCGAGTCGGGCAGAGAGAGCGTATTCAACTGGCAGCTCCCGCTTCCGCTGGCGGGCGCCGCTTCAAGTACAGGCATCGCGCCCGCGGGCAGGGTCGTTGACCTTACGAAGATATTGAGCCGGACCGCAGACGGGGTGCAATACGGCGGCAGTTCGGTCCAGACTGAGGCGATATACGTCACGCCTGAGTATCTCACCCTGGCATTCACGCCCGAAGTCACAGCGCGGTTTCAGCCCGACCGATACGCGGTAGTCCTGCTGACTGAGAAACTGCACACCGCCGATTTGCCCGCCGCCCGCCCGGACCTCGAGCTACGAATGGACGGCCGGGCATACCTGCCGGACATGATCGAAGACGTAACCAGTTCTCCGCACCACAGGATGACGCTGGTCCGGTTTCCGGTGGAGGCGCCGACCGGGGTCCGCCACCACGAAATGGACCTGATGCTGCCCGGCAGCGCCTCGATGACATGGCACTTCCCGATCAGTTACGGCGGGACGGCGTCCTCCGCGGGCGGGGTGCGTGTCACCTGGATCTGGCTGCTGGCCATCCTGGGAGGCTTGATAGCGGCGATGTGGCCGTGCCTGTTCCAGTTGACCGTGTTCTTCATACCTGCCCTGGCCGGCCTGAGCATGCACGACGCCAGCAGCTCCGTCTCCATCATTAAGCGCGCATCGGTGGTCAAGGCTGCGCTCTTCTTCGTGCTGGGCTTCACAATTGTCTACACGGCTGCAGGCGGGCTGATCGGCTACATGGCCGGCCACCTGACAGACATGTCCTCCTTCTACCGGTGGCAACGTTACCTCGGCCTCGCCGGCGGCGTCGTGATCCTCATTCTTGCCGTGCGGGTGGCGGTCCAGGTGAGGGCGCCGCTGGTCTGCAAGATGCCCCTGGTCTCGAGAATGGGTAACCGGAAGGGCCCGGCGAGCCCGTTACAGATGATGATCGCCGGCGTGGCCTTCGCGACCGGCTGCATGACGTGCTTCGGCGCTGCCGTGGTGGTGGCGATGGTCATGTATGTGGGCCTTTCCGGGTCGGCCTTCATCGGGGCGTTCACCCTCTTCCTGTTTGCGCTAGGCATGGGCATTCCGCTGGTCATAGCATCTACGGCCATGGCGAAGGCGCTGCCGATGCTCGCCAGGTTTGAGAAGGCAGTGCGATGGACGGGGCTGGCCAGCACTCTCGTGATGGCCGGCTTCGCGGTGCTGCTCATAACCGGCCACTACATGGCGCTAACGGAATGGGTGTACCGCTTGCTGCCCGCTCAGGGATAGCATCAGGCTGGCGGCCGGTGTGACACGCATCTGGCCTGCACCGGGCGGACGTTGAGAGGGAACACCGGACAATGTCGCTGAGTACTTGCCCGACATGGTGCATGCGACATAGGACGGGCGGCAGTGCGTAAATACCTTCGGCTTGCCGTTGTGACGGCCGTCTTCCTGTCATTTGTGCTCTTCCGTCACCTGAACAAGCCTGAGGGCGGAGCTGTGACCGGGTCTGCACCGGTTCCGGGCGAAGGTCTAGAGTCGTCCCCTACACCTGCCGTCCCACTGGTCGCGGGTATAGCGACTTCAACTCCGGTCCTATCGCGTTCGTCTGTGCCCACTGCCTCGCCGACAGCGACTCCTCAGCCGGTGCCGACCATCCTGCCTTCGCCCCTGTCCACAACGCCCGCTTCGATCCTGGCGCCTGCGTCAACTCCAACGCCGACGTCCACGTTCACTCCGACGCCCGGTCCCGCCGCGACGATGGCCGCGACGGCGTTATCTGAGAGCGCCACAGCTGAGTCCCGGCCCCAGAAGTGGCCCAGCCTTTTCCAGGGCGCGGTGTTTGCCGATGGCCCCACGACCGGCAGGGTAGTCCGGACCTCCTACGGCGACATGCAGGTGCGCATCGTGATGAAGAGCGGTCGTATAGACGCCGTGGAGGTCCTGCAGTTACCCGACCGTACCTCAACCTCTGAAAAGATCAGCCGTGATGCCCTCCAGGTCCTGACTCCACTCGCCATCGAGAAACAGGACTGGGACGTCGATGTCATCTCCGGAGCCACCCAGACGAGCGTCGCATTTCAAAGAGCGATGGTTTACGCCCTCAGGGCGGCGGAACTTCCATGAACTCCGAGGTGCAAATAAGCGCAGGCAGGGCGGTCAGCATCTTGCCGGGGGCGACGCGGGGCATAAGGGCGGTCGCGAGCATCATGGGCATGCCTGTGAGCGTTCACATCGTGGACGCCGCCGCCGAAGGCGACGCCGAGATGGTGTTCGACTACCTGCGTCACATCGACCGGGTGTTCAGCACCTACAAGCCGGACAGCGAGACCGAGCGGATCAACAGGGGCGAACTTTCGGTAACGGACAGCAGCGAGGAGATGCGGACGGTGATCGCGCTGTGCGAGAAGACCCGATTGGAAACAGGGGGATATTTCAACGCGCGTTACCGCGGCCGGTTCGATCCGTCCGGGATAGTGAAGGGTTACGCGATTCGGCAGGCCTCGGAGTTTCTGCGAGAGCGCGGGTTCCGGGATTTCTTCGTGGAGGCTGGCGGGGACATCCAGACCTCCGGCCGCAACGCCCGAGGCGAGGAGTGGCGAGTCGGCATCCGGGACCCTTTCAACGTCTCCGGGCTTTTCAGCGCGGTGCGCCTTTCGGGCGACGCGATAGCCACTTCCGGCGTCTACGAGCGCGGCGACCACATTTATGACCCAGTCGAGGGCCGGCCAGCCAACGCCGTCGCAAGCCTGAGCGTCATCGCGCCGGACGTTTACGACGCCGACCGCTTTGCGACCGCGGCGTTCGCAATGGGCGAGCGCGGCATCCATTTCATCGAAGTGACGCCGGGTCTCGAGGGCTGCGTGGTTGGCTGGGACCGGCGAGCGCACTGCACGACCGGCTTCCAGAAGTACCTGTCTCCATGAGCGTCCGGACGCCGCTCGACCCGTACCTGGACCGTTACACCATGCAACGGGTGACGTTGTGCGCCTTGCTGGGGATCGTCCTGTGGGCGGTGGTCCTGAGCCTGTCCGGCGTGCTGCGCTACTCTGCTGTGGACATTGCGGGCGGGGCCCTCCTGGCGGTCGCCGTGGCCGTTGCCGTAAATACCGCGTTCGCTCGCGCCCTGCGGGCGACGACAAACGTCGAATCAACGGTGATCACGGCCCTCATCCTGGTCTTGATCGTCCCGGTCGGCCTCCGTGAGCACGCCGTGTTCCTTGTGGCAGCTTCGGCGACGGCATCCGCTTCCAAGTACATCGTCACCGTAGATAAACAGCACCTGTTCAACCCGGCGGCCGTCGCACTGGTTGCGTCGGCCCTGCTATTCCCGGACCTCGCGGCGACCTGGTGGGTCGGCACTGCAGTGATGCTGCCCGCGGTAATCGTCTGCGGCTTTGCCGTGATGCTCAAGACCCGGCATACCGCGGTGGTGCTGACCTTCCTGGGCGTCTTTGCAGTCATCGTGTCGGCGGCGGAACTCGCGGACACAGGCTCACTCGCGACGATGACGCAGGCATGGCGGTTCAGCGTGGTGTACAGCGCGCTGTTGTTCTTCGCATTCATCTTGATGACCGACCCCATCACCATCCCGTCGAACAGGCTTGTCAGACCTGCGTATGTGTCGCTTGTCGCCGTGCTGTATGCGACGCCCGAAATCAGGTCCCTCCCCTTCGGGTTCCTCCCTGAGCAGGCGCTCTGCCTTGGCAACGCAGTGTCCTTCATCATCCGGCCCAAATACCGTCTCTCGCTTTCGCTGAAAGGGAAATCCAGAGTGGGCGCCGACACCTGGGTGTTTCAGTTCGCGCTCCCGCAGCGGATCGACTTCGCACCGGGCCAGTTCATGGAATGGACAGTCCCCCACGAAAAACCGGACGGGCGCGGGCAACGCCGGTACTTCACGATTGCATCCTCCCCCGCCGAGGAACACCTCACGGTCGTGATGCGGGTGCCCGACCCTTGCAGCAGCTTCAAGCGTGCGCTGGCCGGGGCCGGGGAAGGCTCGCAGATCGTCGCGTCGCGCCTTGCGGGGGATTTCCTGCTGCCGCGTGACAGGGGGAAGCCGCTGGCGTTCCTCGCGGGCGGCGTGGGCATCGCGCCGTTCGTCAGCATGACCAGGCATATGCTCGACGCCGGCATCAAGGGCGACATAGTGTTGCTTTACGGCGTCCGGCGCGCCGATGAGATCCTGTTCCGGGGGACGTTCGAGCGCGCAGCCGGGCTGGGGCTCCGTGCCGTCTTCGTGCTGGCCGAGAAAGACGCCGCCTCTGCGGGCTGGACAGGGAGGCTGGGCTTGATCAACTCGGCGGTGATCCGTCAGGAAATCCCGGACTTCGCCAGACGGACGTTTTACATCTCAGGCTCCCAGCCGATGGTCCATGCGATGGAGGCTGCGCTCCGGAAACTCCATGTCCGCCGTTCGCGGATCCGCACAGACTATTTCGACGGTTCCGTGGACGCGTGAAGAGACAGAAAGCCGTACTTAGCGCGCCGCTCCGGACTTGATGAGGGCGGCTATTTCAGGCTGTGAATACCCGGCTTCTGCGAGCACGCCCGCGGTGTGCTGGCCGAGCCCGGGCGATGGCTTCCTCTCCGGCATGCCGCCGGAGAACTGGATGATCGGGCCCGGCGTTGTGAACCTGAACCCGTCGGCGTGGTCCAGCGTGATGACGTAGCCGTTCGCCAACGCCTGCTCGTCGTAGGGCATCTCCTCGGTGTAGCGGACGGGCTCGCACGGGATGTCTCGTGCGCGCAACTCTCTGAACCAGAAGTCCGTTGTCTGCGCCCCGAACCGCCGTTCAAACTCGGCCTGCACCTCGACGGCGATGCGTTTGCCCTCTTCCGACGCATCATCGAACCCCGGCTGCTGCACGCGCGGGTCTTTGATGTCGAAGAGTTCAAGCAGCCGGAGCCGCGCCGGCACTGCGAGCGTGCCCAGGCACAGCGCCCCGTCCTTCGTCCTGTACGCCCGATAGTAGGTCCGGTAGATCGCCGTCCGGGTCAGCTTCTTGTAGTCACCAACCTGCTCTTCGTACGACGCGCCCTGCGCCTTGAGCTGCGGCAGCCGTTCTTCGTGCCACTTCTGCGCTTCCGTGGGTTTGCCTTCGAGCCGCACGACGCGCATGCACTGCATGTTCAGCGCGTTGGCAAAGAGGCTCGTCTCGCACTTCTGGCCTTTACCCGTCCTCTGACG
>ORMF010005732.1_pt1 | contig 11944 bp, 6 predicted proteins | sample 1779871 | NCBI WGS metagenome assembly ORMF01 (sample SAMEA104232316, study PRJEB22302) | groundwater metagenome | biome: forest; feature: aquifer; material: groundwater | place: USA | collected 2011-08-07 | depth 5.4 m | reverse complement strand
CTCGATGTTTTGCCGATAGAACTCGCCGGTATTCTGGCCGAACCGCGCGTCTCCAAGGCGGTCGCCCGGGCCCCCGGACCAGCCACCGTGCGGCCACGGGCCCATCACCAGAATGTTTCTGGGGATGGACGGGTTCCGTCGCTCGATCGATTGATAGGTCTTGATGGTTCCAGAGAGGTCTTCCGCGTCGTACCATCCGCCGACGGTCATCACGGCAGTCTTGATGCCGTGCAGGTGCGGAAGGATGTTCTGCTTTTTCCAAAAGTCATCGTAATTCGGGTGGCGCATGATCTCGGAATAGTAGGGATAGGCGCGCTTCATGTACCTTCGGTCCGAGTTGACGACCGGGACGAGGTCGAGGTAGAAACGATACCCGTCCGGCGTCCCCAGATCGGTCGGCGGCAGCCCCGGCCTGCCGAATCCGAGGAAGAACATGAAGTTATGCGGCAACAGGAAACAGCCGTTATGGGTGTTGTCATCTCCCATATAGAGATCGGCAATCGGCGCCTGTGGAGACGCAGCCTTGATCGCCGGATGGCTATCGATGATTCCGGCAGAGACGTAGAAACCGGGGTACGAGATGCCGGTCATCCCCACGCTGCCATTGTTTCCGTGGACGTTCTTTACGAGCCATTCGACGGTGTCATAAGTATCGGTCGACTCGTCGATGGCCTTCGGTCCTTTGTGCTCCTTGTGGGGCCGCATCTCCTCGAAGACGCCCTGAGAATGCCCGAGCCCGCGCACATCCTGCCGGACGAGGATGTATCCCTCACGCGCGTAAATCAGGGACGATCCGCCGAGGTCCGGAAGTGTTGCCGCCCCGTATGGACCGACCCCGTACGGCGTCCGCGTGAGGAGGATCGGGTGTTTCTCGGATAGGTCCTTCGGCGAGATAATCGACGTAAACAGCTTCACGCCATCCCGCATGGGAATCTGCACTTCGGTCTTGGTGTAGTGGGTCGAGAGATCGTATTGGTTGGGATTCTGTGCAGCGTGGCCGGCCAATATGATGGGTGAGCCGATCGAGCCCGCAATCAGCGCAAGTGTCGGAAGCGATCGGCTTGACATTTGAGTTCGATCCTCATCACCAAGATTGCCCTGGAGTTTACCATGGCAGAATAAACCTGCGGTTCCACTAGAGAGTTGCGGAGCTGCGCATCATGGAATGTTTGCCCGTCCGATCTCGTGAGCCTCCGGTATGGAGATGCGATCGCAGAGAGGCGAACGCCGTGGAGTCGTTGAATTGAAAAGAATCCAAGAAGGAGTACTTCCATGACCGCACCACTTACCCGCCGCGATTTGATCCGTGCCGCCGCCGTGACGGCGGGTGTGTTTGCCGCGCTCCCCGCGCTGTCGCAAGACAAGAAGAAACCCGTGCCGATCCTCTCGTGTGAGACGTATAGCCTCCGCGATATGTACCGTGACGGAAAGCTGACGCTGGAAGCCACGCCCGCGCTTTTCAAGGAGCTGAATATTCCGGGGATCTCCTGGAACGACATGTTCTTCAAGTCTTGGGATACCGCTTATCTGGATGCGCTGAAGTCGGCCGCGGCGGCCGCGGGAGTGAAGTCGACGTGCCTTATTATGGAGGGGAACCTCGCCCAGGCGGATCTGGACAAGCGCAAGAAGCAGGTCGAGGAGAACATCAAGAAGCTGAAGGCGGCCGATCATATGGGCATTCCCGTCGTCCGAATGAACCTTGGCGGAACGGGCAATGACCTGGACGATGACAATATCGGGGTTCAGCGATGCATCACGGCATTCAACGAGATGCTGCCGCTGGCGGTGCGTTTCAATATCAAGATCACGATCGAGAACCACGGCGGCTGCTCGAAAACGGCGGATCGAATTATACATGTGATCGACGGGACGGACCCCCGATGGGTGGGCTCGTGCCTGGATTTCGGCAACTGGCCCCGCGAGCCAAAGGAGCTTAAATACAAGGAGATCGAAAAGCTCGTCCCATACGCCTACCACACCCACGCCAAGTCCCACACATTCGACTCTAGCGGCGAAGAGCCCGATATCGACTACAAGCGTGTCCTCGGAATGCTGAAGAAAGCGAAGTACATTGGCGCGATCTCCATAGAATGGGAAGGCGCCGATCCCAAGGACCCGGTGGAAGGCGTGAAACGCACGCGAGACCTGGTGCGGAAGCACTGGAAGGGGGTATAGACTGTGAAGGAACTGATCACTGTCTGAATTCCAAGTACATTGATGTCGAAAAATCGGTGGCGTGTCGGCAGCCCGATGGGATAGACTCGTCCCATGAATACACTACCACCAACCCATGAAATGGATTCGGCGTTCGGCAATCGAGACGCGTCGTACGATGGGCTATTCTTCGTCGGAGTCCGCTCGACGGGCATCTTCTGCCGGCCTTCTTGCCCGGCTCGAAAACCGTTGGCGCATAATGTCATTTACTTCGCTTCTGTCCGAGAAGCAATGTTCGCAGGATTTCGGGCCTGCCTTCGGTGCAGGCCGCTGGATTTCGCCGGAGCGCCTCCGGACTGGGTGAAAACGCTCGTGGCCGAAATCGATGCGGCGCCGGAGGCGCGGATTACCGATTCCGATCTGCGCATCCGCGGACTCGACCCCGCGCGGGCGCGCAGATTCTTCCTCAAGCAGTATGGCATGACGTTCCAGGCGTACTGCCGGGCGAAGCGGATGGGGCAGGCGATCGACCAGCTCCGCAGGGGAGCTCCCGTCGACGAGGTCGCGCTCGAAAACGGTTACGATTCGCACAGCGGGTTCCGAGACGCATTCGTTAAGACCTTCGGCCGACCGCCGGGCAAGGGGCGAGACGTGGAAAGCATGTACGTCGCCTGGATCGAAAGTCCCCTAGGCCCACTAATCACCGCTGCAACCACGGAGGGAATCTGCCTGCTGGAGTTCACGGAGAGGCGAATGCTTGAGGCGCAGTTCGCAACGCTTCGGCGGCGTTTCTCCTGCCCGATCGTTCCCGGCCGGAATGGGCATATTGAAGTTTTGGAGCGAGAGCTGAATGAGTATTTTGCCGGCGCCCGCAATCACTTCACCGTGCCGACCGTCGCTCCGGGTACGCCGTTTCAGACGCGAGTATGGGACGCACTAAAGACGATTCCGTTCGGGAAAACCTGGTCGTATGAAGACCTTGCGCGCGCGATCGGCTCACCAGGCGCATCGCGGGCCGTGGGGACGGCCAACGGCATGAACCGCGTCGCGATTCTGATCCCGTGCCATCGCGTGGTCAACAAGGACGGTAAACTGGGCGGCTACGGCGGAGGGGTCTGGCGGAAACAGCGATTGCTGGAGCTCGAGCGACAGGCATTGCCGTTCAGTCTGGACTGAATAAAGAAACGAAGACTCAACGCGGGCATCTATCCATCGGCAGAGCAAACGCGACATACGTGTCCCCTGATTTCGTTCCCAATTTCCCGCCGCCGCCCGCCGCGATCGCGACGTACTGCCGGCCGTTAACCATATAGGTGCAAGGGGTCGCGTATCCACCCGCCGGCAGCCTGGTCTGCCAGAGGAGCTTGCCGGTCTTCTTGTCGAAGGCGTGGAACATTTCGTCCGTGCTCGCGCCGATGAAGACCATGCCGCCCGCTGTGACGATCGCTCCGCCGAAGTTCTCGCTGCCGGTCGGCGGAACGCCTTTCGCGGTCAGCTCAGGATACTCTCCCAGGACGGTCCGCCATGCGAAGTCTCCCTTCGATAGATCGACGGCGTTCAGCAGACCCCACGGCGGTTTACCGCCGAGATAGCCGTTCTTGTCCCGCAGGTATCCGAGCGAGGTCGGGCCGTACCGATCCGGATTGGAGCGGACCTTGTCGACCGGGTATACCACCGAGGCGTTGTTACTGTTGAAGTAGAGAATGCCTGTGGTGGGATCGAACGCGCCGCCGCACCAGGTCGAGCCGCCGTGCCATCCGGGCGTTACGACCGTGGCTTCGGGGCTTGGCGGCGTGAACATACCGTCGTGCCGCTTACCCCGGACTTTCTCGCGAATCTCCGCCGTGGCCTCGGGCGAGATGTTTGTAATCTCATCCTCACGGAAACCGTGGAGCGCATACGGCGGAGGCTTCACTGGAAACGGCTGCGTGGGCGACGACCACTCTCCTGGAACATTGCTTAGGGGAACGGGCCGCTCGACGATATCGTAGATGGGTTTTCCGGTGGAGCGCTCGAACAGAAAGCACATCCCGACTTTCGTGAGCTGCGCAACCGCGTCTACGTTCTTGCCACCCTTCTTGACGGTCACCATCACGGGCGGACAGGGATTGTCGTAATCCCACAGGTCGTGATGGACTTCCTGGAAGTGCCAGAGCCGCTTACCTGTACGAGCATCCAGGGCGAGGGTGCAGTTGCCGAATAGATTATTTCCCGGACGATCTCCACCGTAGTAGTCGGAAGAGCAGCAGCCTGTCCCGCAAAACACGATTCCGCGCTTTTCGTCGATCGTGAATCCGCCCCAGGGATTGGCCCCGCCCCTCCGGTACCAGCTATCTCCCTGCCAGGTTTCGTGGAACAGCTCGCCCGGTCGCGGGACGGTGTGGAACCGCCAGACCTCTTTGCCCGTCCGCACGTCGAATGCCCGCACGTCTCCGGGAGCATTGGGCTGTCCCTCCGAGTTGGAGAACCCCACGTACACCAGGTTTTCAAAGACCGCCGGTGCGGAAGTGGGTCCGTAGTTTATGTTGCTGACATCCCACTCGATTCCGTCCCGGAGGTCGACTATTCCATTGGTGCCGAACATGGGGTCGGGCTTCCCGGTCTTGGCATCCAGAGAGATCAGACGGGCGTCGCTCGCCCCGAGGAGGATCCGTTTCCTGCCGCCCGGTTTGCTATCCGACCAGTGCGCCACCCCGCGGTTGACCCCGCCGGACGCGCGGATTGGATTGCTCGCCATTCCCGGACCATAAGGGTCGAAGCGCCACTTTTCACGGCCGGTGGCGGCATCCAGGGCCACTACTTTCGTTTTGACGGTGGTGGCGTACATCACGCCGTCGATCACGATGGGCGTGCATTCGATGGTGGAGCCGGGATCGGCGTCGCCGGTGTGATAGGTCCAGGCGACTTCCAACTTACCGACATTGCCTGTGTTGATCTGGTTCAGGGTAGAGCAGCGCATCCCGCCCTTGTCGTTGACAACGTTGGGCCAGTCGAGGTTGCGCGCAGCTGGGCGGTGGGCTTGGTGAGCGACTGGAATGGTTGCGACTAATATCAACGAGAGTACTTTCATTCTGGGCTCCAGGACTCCCGTCTTTGCGCCTGCCGCTTGAGACAGGAGGTGGCGTCGGCGGGGAGGGTTCCGCCAGTGATGTAGAAGGCGGGGGGTCGCATCCGTCATGGGACCAGTATCCTATACGTTGAGCCGCTCATTCGCAATACTTGGCGCTTCAATGTCCCAGGTCCTCCGCAGGCACGATTCGCATCGTGCCGGACGGATAGTTCCAGCGGAAATGGACGGATGCGCCGAAAGCTCTCTGGTAGTAGTTCAACTGGAGCCTGTGCCATCCGGCGCCCAGGGTCACGATGACACCGGATTTGGTTGGGGCGCGGTCGTACCATGCGTCGATAAGCTGATGGCCGTCGATGAGGAGCCGCGCTCCATCGTCCGATTCGATTTCCAGGCGGTACTTGCCGGACCGCGGCGCGCGCAGGAGCCCGGACCAGCGGACCTGGTAGTAGTCATGCACGTCGCGAACCGGTGGCACGGAGGACCAATCGAAGTCGACCTGCCGGTCCACTCGCGACAGCAGGAGCTGATCCGAGTCGGGGGGTTCATCGCTGTCCTCACTGCGGTAGTAGCAACCGGCTAGCCCCCGGTTTCGCGGCGGTGGCATGCCTGCAATCAGGGCGTAGGGGCTTTCAGTTACCAGGTCAGGGATGATGATTTCCGGGTGCGGCGTCGGTTGGCGCATACCCAGAAGTGTCGGCGCTCGCCACAGACGCACGGTCTCATCGGCGCTCGCGGAGAGAAGCGAGTTCCCATCGGGCGTGAACTCAACGGAGGTGATCGGGGAGGTGTGCCCCCGCAGCGTCAGCATCTCCTGCTTTGTATCTGCGCACCAAAGCTTTATCGTGTGGTCGGATGCGCAGGAGGCCAGCGTCCGATCGTCCGGGGAAAAGGCAACGGAATCCACGATTCCCGCGTGGCCGCGCAGAGTGGCTTTTTCACGCCAGGTGGACGTATCCCAGAGCTTAATCGTTCGATCCCATCCGCAGGTCGCCACCGTCCGGCCGTCATGGGAGAATGCGATTTTCATTGGGCGTTCCGCGTGGCCAGCAAGCGTAGCCAACGTCCGGCGGGACTTCCAATCCCAAATGCGGACCGAGTAGTCGCCTAACGCGGCGGCCAGCAAGCGTCCATCAGGAGAGAAGGCGATGCAGCCAAACGACGTGCCCAGAGCAGGTTTGCCGACCGTGGCCAGCGGCCGGTACGACGTTAGGTCATATAGATCCACCGTGCTATTGCCGGCTCCGACGGCCATCGCTTTGCCGTCCGGGGAGAATGCGACAGAGTTATGGAATCCCGACGTCTTGCCTGGGAAGTGGTGCAGCATCTTCCTTGACGCGACACTCCAGAGATTGACGCTGCCGCCTCCCCCGGATGCGAGAGTTTTGCCATCCGGCGAGAAGACGACCTTGTTGACGGCACCTTCGTGACCGAACAGTTGCCCGATCATTTTCCCGGTTCGCGCGTCCCAAAGTAAGATGGTTTCGTTCCAACTGCCCGATGCAATGCTCTTTCCGTCCGGAGAAAATACCGCGGTGTGTACCCAGCCGTGGTGGCCGCGCAACACGGAGGAGGGGTTCTCCCGCGGGACCTTCCACAGCATGACGGTGCCGTCCTCGCTTGCGGCTGCCACGGTCGTGCTTTCCGGCGTAAACGCGAGCTCACCGGCGGATTGAGTGTGTCCTCTCAATACGGCGACTGCGGCCTTCCCTCTGACGTCCCAGAGCCGGACCGTACTGTCTTGGCTGGAGGTGGCAATCGTTGTCCCGTCCGGGGAGTATTGCAACGCCGTCACACCCGACAAATGACTCCAAGAAGTCGGTATCTCACGGTGTGTCGTGACGTCCCAAAGCCGAACCGTTCCGTCATCGCCTCCGGATGCGAGAGTGGCACCATCGGGAGAGAAGTGGACGCGGTTCACGCGCCCAACGTGCGCGGCCAGACTGGCGATTAGTTCCCGTCTTGGAATGCTCCAAATCTCGATCATGCCGTCCAAATACCCTACCGCCAGAGCAGCCTCACCCGGAGCAATGTCGGTCGAACTGACGCCGATTGGACGATTTGGAAGAGTTGCCATCAACCGTTTTGTCGCGGGATGCCAGATCTGGATCGTCTGGACCGGAAAGTTTTGGACTTTGGCGAGAAGGGTGCTCTTCGATGGGTCATCCATAGTGACAAACAATTGGGCATATCCAGTGGGCGGTTTCGTCAGCCGACCGGTTGACACGTCCCAGAAGGTAAAGTGACTCTCCCGATTCCGGGCTGCGAGCGCTCGCCCGTCCTGTGTAAACCTCAACTGAGCCCCGCGGTATGGAGCGACGGCAAGCGTGGTGAGCGATTGCTTGTTGGTGAAGTCGAAAAGCCGGAGAGACCCGTCCTTGAGTGCTGCCGCGAGCGTTTTCCCATCCGGCGAAAGGCTGATGTGGACGAGGTCGAGGTTGTAGACGCGGTGGTGGCCCCGGATTGTGCAGACCTCGCTGGGCTGGCACTGGCTCCAAAGATAGCGCCACTCGAACCCACGGAGGTCGACCTGATTCTTCTTCGGAACCTGCAGTTTTAACAGTTCGATTGCTCCGTTCACGTTTCCTGACTCCCACGCCTGCTGCGCCAGGTTCATCTGCGCACCGTACAGGTATCGCCGCTGCTTTTCCTGGACCTCGGCCCGCTGTTGGACCTCACGCTTCGCGATTTGCGATTGCGTGCGGGATTCGGTCGCGGCTTTGTCTGCGCGCGACGCCTGCTCATGGGCTGTCTTCGCGCTCGATTCTGCTGCGCGCTTCTGGCTGAGCGCGTTCTTCTGGGCGGCTTGGGCCTGCGACAGGGATTTCGACAGGTCCTTCGCGAGCCGCCCGTTTTCAGCGGCCTTTGTACGCGCGTTCGCCTCGGCGCTTGTGGCGCGGATCGCGTTCTTCGTACTGATTACAACCAATGCAGCCATCACCGCCAGGACCGCAGTGGAAATGCCGCCCGCGCGAACCAATCCACGTCGATACGCCGACCTCTGCCTTCGCACCTCCGCGTCCGGCATATGTGCAACCACCCATTCCCGGTCAAACACCCGGTCATAAATCCGATTACGGACCTTAAGCAGCCCACCCTCTTCCTTCGCTACGCCAGAGAGTTTGAGGATGCCGCAGAGGGGGTTCGTCTCGTCGTCGGGCACGCGCTTGCCGGAACTAACCTTCTGGTAAAGGTCGAGCAAGGAAGCAAGGTCGGCCTCGCTGCGAAGCAAGCGGTTCCGGACGAACGCCAGGTTGTCGTCCGACTCTCGTGCGCTTCGGGAGAGGAAGAGCGATTCCACCAGAGAGTCGACCGTGACTCCAGGGTTCTCTGCAAGGGCCTGGCAGAGACGCTGCGTGATGTAGGGATGGCCGTTGGTCCAATAGAGGATACGGGCCAGTAGGGGCGACCCTGAGTGGTCGCCCGTCACGCGCGATTTGTGATTGACCTCAGCGGTTGAAGGGCGACCACGCAGGGTCGCCCCTACAATATCGAGACCATCCGCCAGGGGCGCAGCTTCCGCTGCCGTAAAGTCTGTAATCACGATCCGCCGTCCGATGTTGAAGGGAGACATCCGAGTTTCGGTGATGAGGTCGGCGGGGGTTGCAACGCCGAGGAGACAGAAGGTCAGGCGGTTGAACTGCTCGTCCTGCGTCCGCCGGTTGTAGGACTCGCGGATTCCGGCAAAGAACTCGTCGGCCGGGAAAGGCAGGGAACGGACCGCGTCGATCTCGTCGACGAAGAGGATGATGCGTGATACCTGATGCGTGATGACGACCTTGTGAAGGGCGCCCATGAAGCGCTGGAGCGGTCCCAGGTGCCGGTTCTCCTGCCAGAACCGCTCCAGCGGTTTTTCCAACTCGAGCTGCTCGGCGAGAGACAGCATCAAGCCGTCGTACCACTGCTCCGGCGTCAGGTTCTGGCCGATGGCTGTAAGATCGAGGATCGCGACGGTGAAGCCCTCCGCTCGCAGCTTCGCGGCCGTTCGGACCATGAGGGAGGACTTGCCCATCTGGCGGGTGTTGAGGACGTAGCAATACTCGCCCGCGCGAAGCGCGTCCAGCAGGTTCTTGTCCGCTTGCCGCTCCACGTAGGAGGAGGCGTCGGCTGGGAGGGTTCCGCCGGTGATGTAGAACGATTGTCGTGGATCGGCCATGAATGGTTGTTAACCCGGTCCCGCGTCCTTGCCCGATTACAGCGCCAGGTCCGGGTTACCCGGGCCGAAATGCTTGAGCATGACGATCGGGTCGGCGCCGGACGGATTCGTGATTCGGACCCCCTGGCGCGCCGTCGCTTCGGTGACGAAAAACTCATCCTGCGTCAACTGCCCGAACCGAATCAAGCTGGGCGTTTCGATGTCCCAACCACCCATCGTACCGTGCCCCTGAAGGACGATCACTCCATAGGCGCCGGAGTCGCGGATCGTGACAGTGCGTCCGGGAAGAACGGTCAGCTCCTTGGCGCTGTAGTCCCTGGAGAGATAGCAGATCCAGTTCTCTTCGTATCCCTCCGACCGCATGTGTGCAGGATCGCCTGCCGGCTTAGGCCTCATGAAGTGATGTGCGACGAAGTTCGGATCGACATTCGAGTCCCAGTCCAGAATCTCGATCAGATAGTCGAAGTCCCCGACCTTCTCTTTGGGCGTGTCCTTCCAAAGCAGCTCTTCCGGCACGATGCTCGTTCCGGTTAGCGACTGGTACATCGCGAAAACATCGGAGGCCTTCTGCGGCTCGTAGGTGCAGAGGCTCCCCGGCGCATGAAGGATTCCCGGCGGCACGTCCCACCCCGTTCCCGGTTCGAGCCGGTAGGCGCGTGAGAGATTTGTGATCTTGTTGTCACCCTTCGTGAAGTTGACGAGGCATTCCCGAAGCTGTCCTTTGGTCGTTCCCGGCTCCATCCCGAAGAACGTGTAAGGAAAATCGCCGCCGTGGTTGTTCAACTGGGGCGGAAAGTAATAGGCCTCCGGTTTACCGAACTGACCGACGAGGGCGGCGTGGTGGTCCCGATGGTGCACGTGGTGTGGAAGCGCTCCCAGGTTGTCGAAGAACTTGGAGTACATGGGCCAGCGGCCGTGCGCGTTCCAGAGCTGATCGCCGATGATTTCCCCCTTCAGCTCGTCGATCGCCTCTTTAAGGAGGACCCTCTCCGTTGTGCCGCCATCCTCCACCACGATGAAGCTAAGCCCTTCGTTCGGCGAAGTGAGCGGACCGTTGTCGGCCGGGGTTGTCGATGAAAACCACCGCTCGTCGATTCCGCCCCGGATTCCCCCGAGCGCATAATAATCGTCCGGGTGGAGCTTGATGCGCCTGCCCGGCACGCAAAACGAGCGCGGCACCCACGTTGGAGCAAGTCTGACGATCCCCTCTCCTTGACTGAGCGCGCGCTCCGCGATTGTTCTCGCGGACATGATGGCCTCCTGTATTCTTGGTACCGCCTCCTATTGCGACAATCACGCGTAAATCCCTTTCGGATGGCCGACGCAAGTCCCATTCCTTGTTCGCCCGCCGCTCGACGTAAGAAGCCGAATCTGCAGGCAGAGTGCTGCCGGTTACATAGAAGGCAGGTCTGTCGATTCCAATAGACACTTGAATTCCACCACAAAACGACTGCCCGGTTCTAATTCGACAAGGGTCTTGTGCGTGTCCTGTGCCGGAGACCATCGGTGGCTAAGCGATGGCGGTGTCGTGATCTCAGCCGTTCAGGACCCAGCAAGCAGGCGTTCTGGAGCGTTGGAGCAAATCAAGCTGCGTCCGGTCAGAGAGTGGCGGGATCCCACGCGGGGATGAGCTGTTCGACGTGCGGCCTGGTATCGATGACGCGGAGCCGAAGCTTGCGGAACTGAACGGTCATCGGAGGTCCGGCATGGAGCTGGAGTGCGAGGATTCCCTCCATCGCACGCCTCGACTCGTCCTCGTCTGTCACATCTACCGTGATCTTACCATTGATTGCCTGGACGATGTGGTTCCCGACGGCGGTTATGACATACTCGTTCCAACCGCCGTTCTTGATGGCGGCACGGATTCCTGCAGGGTCTCCTACCGTGCCGGTCTTGCGGGCCTTGCCGTCGGCCTTTACGGACACGCGCTCGCCGACGTTGGCCAGTATTCCTCGCCCCCTCTCTTCATAGAGAATGCCCGTATACCTGTCTGCTCCGTCCATATCCGCCTGGTAACCGGAGACGACGAATTGGCCCAGGTCCTTGCTCCGATACTGTATTCCGGAGTTGTTGCCCTGGAGACGGAATTCCACGCGCAGCTGGAAATCCTTTACCGTTCCGCCGCGCCAGATGAGGAATGTGTTTTGCTTCGTGGGGTTTTCGGCCGTGTTTACGGCAGTAATTGCGTTATCCTTTACGGACCAGAACCGGGGGTCTCCCTCCCAACCTTTCAAGTCGCGGCCGTTAAAGAGGTCGACTGTCCTGTCGCGGTGGACCGCCGGGGGACTGCCGACAAACGCGGTCGAAATAAGCAGCGAAATAGCGACGGAATTGGACATCAACATTCTAGAGGGCCTCCCTTGCTGCGTGGAAAACTTGGGTACTTGGCCGGTCGAAACTACGCCTTACGCCAAGCTTTCCCCGGCAAATGCACGTTGTATAAGCTCGCACGAATCTCCTTCAACCCGAGCGGCAGTTGGATGGGTCGGTATTGGCGGGGCCGGGGGGGGTTGGGGGGAGAAACCAAACCTCGGTCCCGTTTGCTCTCGCCGCACGCGGGGGGGGGG
>ORMF012089672.1_pt1 | contig 11945 bp, 7 predicted proteins | sample 1779871 | NCBI WGS metagenome assembly ORMF01 (sample SAMEA104232316, study PRJEB22302) | groundwater metagenome | biome: forest; feature: aquifer; material: groundwater | place: USA | collected 2011-08-07 | depth 5.4 m | reverse complement strand
TAACTCCTCCATTGTTGGCACCGCTAAATCCTGAGAAGGTAATTGTTCCTGAGGATGTTAATCCTGTTAATCCCGTTAGTGTTCCTGCTCCTATTAGGTTTGCTCCTCTTGCTGTTAATGCTAATGTTCCACCTGGAGTAAGAATTACTTCTCCGGTACTGGAGCTTCCAAGGGTAAGTGTCTGCGCATTGGTTGTTCCAAGAACACCTGTTCCAGTTAGGGTGGTTGCATTGTTTCCGGAGTTTGCTGAGATAGATGCTGTAGGCGTGCCGGAGTTAACATTAAGGAATGCAAACTTTGCAGAGGCTGTTGCATCGCCGCCAAGTAAAAGATCAAGAACTGTTGCCTGGTTAGGTCTAATGGTACCATTGGCAATTGTCCAGTTAGAGCCGCCAGAGCTGCATGAACCAAATGAAGGAGTTGTTCCTCCCAGCAGACATTGAGAAGATGTTCCTGCTGTTACCTGAGCTACTGCTCCTGAACCATTGGTGTACAGAGGACCTCCATTTGAAGAGAAGGTAGAGAAGGTTACTGTAGTAGAGTTTCTTAGGGAGCCGGTAATATCAAGAGTTGTACCGGGATTTGTATTGCCGATACCGACATTACCTGCAATAGTTGTGTTGCCAGAGTTGTCAACGGTGAATTTGGCAGTTCCGCTTGTGCTGGCGCTAATCAGGGGACCTGTTGAGGTTTGATTGATAGTAAAGGCCGATTGACCGCTGCTGGTTGCTAAAACTGCGAGCAAATCATCTATCTCTACGGCTCCGGTAGCGGTAGAGATGTTGTTACTGTTTGTTGTATTCTGAATGGGTTTCTGAAGATCAATTTTTCCCAAACCATCAGGCGATAATTGGATGTTTCCTACAGAGCCGGAGTTAGTCTGAAGAATCAATGGCTGGCCTGTTATTGTGAATTGGCCGCTTGTAGCCTGAAATGTTGTGGTAGCTGAGCCTGCAATAGCCAAAGTTCCGCTTGAATTAAGAGCAAGAACGGTATTTGTGTTTGTTGTTACGCCGGCATCCGTGACCGGGGGAAGGCCTTGCAAAACCTCAGCGTTGGTTGCGAAGGCCACGGTTGCAAGCTGTTGACGGGGAGTTAATTCAGCGGTTTGCCCAACGGTAACAGCAAGCCATAGACTGGCATTTTGGGCAAAAATGCTTTGGGTTATAGCTGTATTATTGCCAAGAAGAATAGAGAAAATTCCATCGGAATCAGGACTGACGCTTACAATTTCTTGCCAGAGAAGAGCAGATCCCGTAGCAGAAGCGCTGTTGTAGATAGTCATTCTGAGCGCGGTTGCGGCTGTTGTAATTGGGTTATCCGAAGCGTCTGTTAATCGGCCTTGGAAAGAAAGTATACGAAGGGGCGCGATTGGCGCCGCAGCAAAAGCAGGATTTTGATTTTGTGGATTTTTGAAAAGCTCGTTATAGAGACCAAAGCCGATAGCGGACATAAAAATAATAAGAATTGCAAGGTGGAAATAGTGGGTAATCGGGTATTGATGATATGTTCTGTACCATTCTGGTCTGCTGTGACGCATATTGTGCCATAGTTTTTTGTGCCACGAAAAGCCTTTGGTTGAGATAGACAGGGGAGCATACATCGCTTTGCTCAAATTTCCAATTTTCCCTATTCCTCTTGCTTGCCCTGATCCGCCGGCTGGCGGAGAATGGGCTTCTTTTTCGAAGATGGGTTTTCCGGTTACCCTCCAGGCTAAATGGTGGCCGTGTAAAATTATTTTAGCCAGAGGTTGTATAAATATTACATCGATCGCCAAATCCGCGCCTGTAATTATTTTCTGCAATAGTCTTATCGGAGCAAAAGATGAGTATTGCTTTTGAGGTTCTGGCGGCACGCTTAGGTTAGTCAGGACGTCAAAATTTCTTAATTCTTTGGTCAAAAGTTTCTCATTTCCCTGCCCGCCAGAGCGATGCTCAGGCAAGTGCAGGCGGGTAGCTTCAAAAGTTCCCGTTTTAAACAAGCCTTGCTCTGTTGCCCAAGTAAAATACTTTCTAAGAGAAGATAATTTTCTGTTGATTGTTGCCGGTGAAAAGTTCTGTTCGAGAAGTCTGTTTTTATATTCTTCAATAACAAAAGAATTAATTTTTCCAAATATACTTTTTTCCCTGATATCCCAAGCCTTTTCTATTTGCAATACTTCTTCTGCCCATTTAATGAATTGGCGAAGATCAATGATGTAGTTTTTGATAGTAAGATGCGAAGAGTTATATACATAAAGGTAATCTTTGAACTCCTTTAGCCGATATGGATCCACTTTCGCCAAGGCTTCGGCGGACACAGTCCTTTCTTCAAATGGACTTTGGGCGATTACTCCTTCAAGCTTCAAGAATTGAAAGAATTTTCTTAAAGAAGAAAGATGTCTGTCTAAAGAGCGAGCTGAAATAGTAGTGGATTCTTTGTAAAGATTTATGATTTCGGGACTGATAATTTCCTCAGTCAAAGGCTTATTAAATTTTTCCTGCGCCCAGCTTACGAATTGACTAACATCAGCTTTGTAGTTTTTAACAGTTAACCCGGATGGTCTATTTTTCTGCGTATTTAAATACTCGACAAACCTTCTTAATAAATCCATATTTTAATTACCGAATAATCTTTTGTGAAAATTTGGCGGCAGCCTCGAGATTATACGGATTATACGGATTATCAAAACTGATCATTAAAGATATTTTTTTATACATACAATTAGAATAAAGAAATTCATCTCTATTTGTCAAGAACCTAGAGTAACCTAGAAGTGATATTTAAAGATATGTTTTGATGGATACAGTAATTCAGTCAATTTGTGTGAAAAAATACGGAATACATGATTTCACATAACGATAAGACAAATTATTCGGGAAATGTTTGAATTTTGGGTTTTTAAGCTATATATCTAAATATATCAAAATATCTCGTAAGCATTTATCTTAACGGTTGATAGTTTTTGATATACTTAAATCTAAATTTATGTTTTTACTAATTTTTTGTCGATGATTTTTAATTCTTTAATTTTTGACCCCGATTCAATCGGGGTTGATTTTTCCAAAATGTCATTAAATTTATAAATCTTATTTTTTTTGAAATTTCTTTTAGCAATTGAAAGCGCAAAGCGATAGGTAATCTTTCGGTAGAGATTAGATTGAGAAAACGGCAAAATCATATAGTAGATTGTATTCAAGCATTATTGGTTATACAATAATTTATGTATGAGAAAAAACCTGCTCGATTTCTTTTTGTGTTCCTTGCTGTTGGTTATACTCCTACCTTTATTAGCTTCAGGAAAGGCCTTCTCTCAATTTAGATATCCGGTAGGAAGTTTCAAAACAGAAGTAACAGCAGCAGTCGGTGATTTTTACCTTAACCTTTCCGGCTTTATATCTCCTTTTGCATCAGTTGTTCTGACTTCAGATGGAGTATTCATGCGCTCAGCAGTAGCGGATGGAAGCGGAAACTTTTTTATATCTCAGGTTTTAATAGGTAGATCCTTTTCTCATTTTTGCCTTGAGGCAATTGATTTCAGGAGAATTGGGGATTCTATTACTTGTTTTACTTTTTCTCCGGCAACAGGCAGCATTACGATGAAAGATATTTTCTTGCCTCCCACCCTTGGTCTTTCTAAGACAGAGATAGCTGAGGGTAAAAGCGTAATTGCTTTTGGTTTTACTATGCCCGGAGCAACTGTTACGTTAATCTTTAGCAATGGCCAGACATTAACTACTGTTGCAGACGCCTCAGGATACTACTCGTTTAATATAAATAACCTAAAGGCAGGAAAGCATGAATTGTATGCTAAAGCAGAATATAAGAATAAAGAATCTCTTACTCCTACAAAGAAAGTTGAACTTAGATCTTTGTCTTGGTGGGAACAATTTCTGGCTTTCTTAAAAGATCTTTTGAATAGGGTCGGTAAGTTTTTTACCTCTTTATCTCTTGGATCACTTTGGCTTATGTTACCAATCCTTATCCTTATTATTATACTGATATTTAAGCTTTGGCCCGAGAAGTTTTCTTTTATTTCCGGAGGTAAATTATTTGCAACCCTGCCTAAGGATGATGAGAAACTTTTACATCATTGGTGGTGGGTGGGGTACTAATCTTTGATTCGTCATTGACTCTTTTTCTCTTTTTTAAATACATTAGTCCCAATATCATGGCTATTATAGCTAGGGTTATAATTACAGCCAGTTTCCAGGGAAATACCCAGAAATAAACAGTTGACATAAGAGGAAGGTTATCCTTGACTCCATATGAAGCAAGAAGGCTTGCCTTAAATCTTCCAATCATGATTTTTTGACCAAATTGGTTATTATAATCTCTTGTGGTATCGGGAAAAATATTGCGTTCTGCGAGGTTTTGCGTCTCAATTTTTATTCCCAGAAGGTCAGTTATCGTAATTGTCCCGATTGGTTTGATATGAAGATCTCCACGGTTCTTGATCGACGTCTCGATCTTGACAGGTCCGTATTCCTGGAATCTATTTGCAAAGAATTTACTTACAATGGAATATTCGTTAACTAGACCGTTGACAGATATGTAGAAAAGTGAACCGGCTTTAGTTTCTACTGAAGCTCCGGTTCCGTTTACACCTATGCTATTGGAGGGTGTAAAAACGACTGCTGCGTAGTGCCCTCCCGGTCTTGCATTTGGCGGAACTTGCACGTAATAGTTTAATAATTGCTTTTCATGGGGTGGAATCGTAAAATTTTGAGGGTAAACAGCTATCCATGATGATGCGCCGAATTTTTTGGATAGAATATTGGGGGCAAGTAAGCTTGGCGTGCCGTTGTTATCGTTAACAACGAAATCGTTTATGGTTGCAGTAAATGACAATGTTGTGCTGCTATCATTTATGACTTTCATCGTACCCTCAGCGTTCCTGCCGGCATCAAGTGTATGCGCAACAGTGGGAGGGACAATCGTAAAAGTTCTGATAGCTTCCTGAGCGTTTCCCCTTTGGGCGAGAATACTACCAATCAATACCAATACTACCAATAATCCAATAAGCCAATTTTTCATAATTCTTAATTCTCGCCTCGCGGCGAAGCGGGCATCATTCATAATTCAATACTTAAAAGGTAGGCGTTGCAACATACGTAATTATACTGGCATATAAACCGGTTGGCACAGTGACATCAATCGTCGAGGCGTATTCTACGCTTGTCAGGCCGCTTCCTGTAGTAACAGAATTTCCGACAGGACCGGTTGTTCTTGATGCTAAAGTGACTGAGGTTGCCGCGGTTGGCCATCCGTACTTTGCGCCTGCGCCCGCGCCCGTTGCTCCCGTTGCCCATGTTGCCGATGCTACATCAAGACCGCAAGCATGCACGCCAAACCAAGGCGCGCCCGCGGTCATTACGGCAGGAGTAGTAGAAGAGTTTATGAAAAATCCTGTTGCCGGATTTATAAGATTGCCGCTTGAGGTCGCAGTAAGGCTATAACCATTAATACCGTTGGTGGTAATTGTTAGAAGCTGCGCAGATATATTAATGGCTCCGCTTGAAAGGTTTCCAAGATTTACAACTGTTGCAGTTGATGCTAAGCCCGTATTGGTGGTTTCAGTGTTGGTGCAGCCGGTGGTATTACTGGTATTAATTGCGGTTGAGTTGGCAATTCCGGCTATTGTGAAGGTAAGAGTCGCATCGACATTTGCCAGTACTTGTACGCTTTCTACCGTACCGATTTTGAGTCTTGCGGTATCAAGGTTGGTAGTATTGGTCACATCCCTTGTGGTAAGTGTTAAAAACCAAGAGTCGGCAGTTCCCGCTGCCGCTGTTTTCGTGGGATTGATAATCGTTGGAACCTGAGTTGTGCAAGATGCTCCGGAGTTGGCGGAACATCCGACAAGAATTGTAACAGCGGTTGACGCGGCTATGGTCGTGGTTCCGGTTAGGGAAATCAGGATGCTTGGAGAAGTTCCGGAGCCTGGATTGGTATATGTTCCGGTAAACGTTGCCGCTCCGGAAAACCCGTTAATCTTAACATTCGTATCGGAAAGACCGTTTAGTTGAAAAGTTGTTGCGGATGGAGAGGCAGTGTTGTTTGCGTCCCCGGATGTTAAGGCCGGAAAATCAATTTTGATCGTGCCCAAAGTTGGTATAGCGGCAACAGTTGTAAATTTGATCGTGTGCATAGCTGAAGTTGCTACGACAACGGGGTCTCCTGAGTGGTGAGTATTTGAGACTGTATTTGTGAAATAAACAATACGGGTGTTAGGCGTGCCGGAAATCTGCGCGGACATTGATGCAACATTTTTAGCGGTATCTATGGTTTCACCCGTATCCTGGCGAAGTGTGGCAGAATCGGAAGCAAGATATATAGAGCCGTTATCAATAACTGTGACTTGAGTTGCGCTTGCCGCTTGATTTGCATTAAGCGGAGCTGAGGATGAAGGACGGGAAGTTGTAATTGTATCTGAGACTAGACCAAGGGTTGCGGCGTTAGCTATTTTTGGGGAGAAAAATAAGCTAAAGCTAAATAAGGCTAATAGAACATTGACCAAAAATAAAACCCTTTTCATAAAGAGCGACATTTATTTAATTATGTAAGAATCTAGGGTACTTGTCAAGTAGAAAAGTTTTTTTTTTGAAGCTAATTTAGACGATTCTTCAAGCGGTCGCGAATAAATACAAGAACAAAAAGTATTAAGAGAAGTCCAATGAGGGTTTGTAGCGGGAATCCTACAAAATAAGTAGTTCTTGTGAAAAGTGGTCCTTTATCGGAAAGAGCAATGGTAAGCGTAGCCGTATAGGGGCCAAGTATAAAATTTTCAGGCCAATAAGCTACGCGCGGGTTAATAGTTGAGGAGGGAGTTGAATCGGGAGATTGCAAAGAGTCGGGAATTGCTCTGGTTGATAAAGCTAAAATATTTACCGGTAAAAGGTTAACTTTTCCAACTGTTTGTCCGAACATATTTTTAATTAGAATCGTTCCCTGAGGAGTTATTAAATGGCTTCCGGTATTTTTCACCCTTACATTGAATGGAACAGGGCCTTTTTCTGCAAAAAAGGGAGATGAAAATTCTTGGATTATGCCTTTAGCTTCTCCTTTTGGTCCAATTGAAAGAAGAACATTGGTGGCAATACCTCCTAAATTTTGAGAATTATTCAGAGTTTCGCCTGATGCAGTTTGAGATACAAAAAGGATGGAGAAGTAGTAGTCTGATAAGGTTTCCTCTTTTGGAATGCCAATGTGCAAATTAAGGGTTTTTTGTTGTCCAGGGGAAAGAGTTATGTTGTTTACCCTATGTCCATTGTCCAGGACTTGCATTTCCTGAAAGATTAGCGGATTTTCGCCCTGCATTGTTTCGTTTTGAGCAATATAAGAAACTTCGCCATCTTCGTTTTTTGCTACAAAAGGTTTAAATAAAATATCCAGGCTTACTGCTTGATCCCCATAGTTTTCTATTGTAATTGGAGAGGTAATGCTTGCCGGAGGCTGAATCTCAATATGGATGACAGGAGGAAATACGCCTAAGGAAATCCCGGCAGCGTTTGTTTTATTTGGGAATACTACAAATACTGCAATGTAGAACAAAACTATTAATACTTTATACATAATACTTTTAGTATTTTGGCGTTGCTATATATGTGATTGCATTGTTATAAAATCCTGCCGCCTGGGTAGAGGATATGTTTACTTTGTATGTAACTTGAGAGATTTTGTTTCTTCCGACATTTGCTCCTGTCATTACTGTTTGCGGAGCTTCGGAAATGGAATTATCTGCAAATTGCTTATAAAATGTTGAACCCGAAAAGTCAGTTGAGCAATCGGTTCCTGTTGTGTTGTCGCATCGGTATCCAAAACCATAAGTTAGACTGCTTGTCCAAGCTGCAGCCGTAGTTTGACTGCAGGTTCCGGCATCACAGGTTGTATCGGGAATCAGTGATCCTCCTGCGGGAGACAATAACTGGTGATTTTCAAATGCGGTCACAGAATAGCCATTTGCAGAACCAATTGAGATAGTCAAATTAGCAGTACGAGTAATGGGATTTGCCGCGGTAAGCGTGCCAAAATCAATAAGAGTTTGAGATATTGAAAACGCAAAAGGAATGATCGATTTTATGTACTGAAATCCCGCTCTGACCTTGTAATTTGTTCCCGAGTAAAGTCCGGGCGCAGTTTGCCCAACGGTTACTCCCAATTTGTATCCTGAGCCTGAAGGATTTCCCGCAGCCGAGTTAAGATTGCTCATTCTCAATATGTAGTTTGAGTTGGACATTTCCTGGGCTAGCGCCAAAGGCGCGGTAGTATGTAGCATGTAGTAAGTAGCAAGTATAAAGAGGAGAAATATTTTTATGTTTTTAATACCTAATACATAATACATAATACTAAATACACTCTACTTATCTTTAGTCTCTTGACGAAGATTTTCTGTTTCTTCAAGAATTTCATTTAATCTTTCAGTTGTTTCTTGCTTTAGGCTTTGCTTTTGGTCTTTTAAAACCTTTTCAACATCGGTAGCTATGGTGTCTGCCGCATCTTTGGTTCTTTCTTCAAGCGCATTTATCTTTTCTTCCTCCTTATCTTGTTGTCGGTATTGTTTTCCAAAAAAGTATGCAAGAGGGGAGATAAGCAGCAAAGAAAAAAGCTTAAGGTAATTTCCCATAACGTCATCTTTTGGAAACGCAGGTAAAAAGATCAGAATGGTTAGAACCACAAACACAAAAATAACCGCAGGTTCAAAAACAAAAGCTATACCAAAGCTCAAAAAATAAAGAAGGAAAAAAAGAGATGAAGAAAGTCCGCCTGTTGAAAAGATAATAAGAAGAATGATCGTCTGCAAGATAAATATTCCCCAGGGGCCGTTTCCTCCCATTGTCAAAAACCCCAGGCCTTTTCTTCTGGCAGATAGAAGTATGTAGATAAAAACAAAAAAGCCCAAGAAGGGAACAGTATAGGATGAAAGAGAAGTGTTTTGCCAAATAAATATAAAGACAAAAGATAGAGCAAGAACTAAAGATTGCAAGAAAGGGTTCATGTTTTTATCGTAGAGAGTTTTGCCTTAAAATGCAAATGCGATAGTTGATGACTTATAGTTTTTATGATAGAATCTTTTGTATGAATAAAGAGGCTTTAATAGTTGGACATGAAGCAAAAAAAACGCTCTTGAAAGAAGTTATCAAGCGGAAAATATGGCAAATAAAGCCTAAGACTCTTTCGGTTGATGAGTGGTCTATGCAAAGAAAAATAGGCTTTCAATATACTTTCACAGATAAAACCTATGAAGAACTTGGAGAGCAATATGGGGGACGATCAAGAGAAGATATGAGGCAATTGAACCATAAGTTTTTGGATAATATTCATAGGAACTTACCTTATGAACTTCAAGCCCAATATCCGCGCGAGTCTATTCCGGATCGTAAGCCAGAGACACAAGGGTCTAGAGAAAGACGTTCTGCCATTAGGAACGAATTGAGCATTAAAATAAAAGAAATAGCTTTAGGCAAAGAAGGGGAACAAGGCATTACCGATCCAAAAGAGATTGCTTTGAGGTTAAAGGTTTCGGAAAGTGCAGTTTCTAACAGAAGGAAAACCCTGGAGAGTTGGGGAGTTCCTATAGATAGGCATAATTTATCTTATTATAATTTTTATAGCGATCTTGTAAAAAAAGTTGAAAATGAAAATAATGATAAAAAATTAGAGCAAATTCTTGATGATTTACCTGTCCAGACGATTATAGATTTTTTAACAAATCATAAAGACGGAGCGATAAGGACTGTTTCTAAAGTAATTCGAGGAGACGGATTTCATCCAAATAACAAAGATATACAAGAATACTTTATAAAAGCAATTAGGAAGGCAGGAATTCCTGTAAGACGCGCATCAAAAGGAGATAAGCGAAATTATTGGGTTATTTTTTCAAAACATACAGATAGAACAATCGAAGCTTTAAATAAAGACTCAGCTTTAGAACGATTCAGAAAAAATCCCATTTCGCTTGCGTTTGGAACTTTTGACGGAAAATCTCCAACAACAACGCAGTTAAAAAGAAAGCAAGAATACGGAAATGCCGGCGAGTTAGTCTACGAGGTAATAAACTATCGCATTGGACGGAACTCTAAGCTAAAGTATGCTGATTTCTTTAATAGTTCTCCAGTTCCAATATTTACATATCAAGGAAGATATTACTATTCTTTGGAGAAAAAACGTGTTTTTGAAGAATTTTTATTGGAGAAATATTCGCAAATTAGACTGAGGACTTCCTAAAGCCATAAAATTTCACCCTTTGACTACACCCTTGGGGTGTTTTAGGATTGCACCTGCGTCATCGCAGATAATTGATTTTTAAAATGCAACAAGCTTTTATGCTATACTAAAGCATAAATAAAATCTCAAATGTTAAAAGCAAAAACTACAAACGGAAAATATAATCCATCGGAAATTGAGACTAAATGGCCCCACTCCGCTAAAACTGCCTCCTTCGCCGAAGTGGCTACGAAGGCCGAGTCGGAGGACAAGCAAAACTATAACCCTTCTGAAATAGAGTCCCATTGGCAAAAGATTTGGGAGAAAGAAAAGATTTATTCTCCGAATTTAGATACTGCAAAAAAGCCGTTTTACAACCTCATGATGTTTCCGTACCCCAGTGCCGAAGGAATGCATGTTGGGAATATGTATGCTTTTACAGGCGCGGATGTTTATGGAAGGTTTAAACGTATGCAAGGCCATGACGTTTTTGAGCCGATTGGCTTGGATGGATTTGGAATTCATAGCGAAAACTACGCAATAAAAGTAGGTAAGCATCCTGTTGAGCAGGCAAAAATCTCCGAGAAAAACTTCTACAGACAATTAAAAAGTATTGGAAATGGCTTTGATTGGACAAGAACAGTCGAGACCTACAAGCCCGAATATTACAAATGGACGCAATGGCTTTTCGTCCAATTATTTAAAGCAGGTCTTGCATATAGAAAAAGAGCTCCGGTTAATTTTTGTCCTTCGTGCAAGACTGTTTTGGCAGATGAACAAGTGTTAGATGGAAGATGCGAACGCTGCAATTCAGTTGTTGAGAAAAGAGATTTGGAACAGTGGTTTTTTAAGATCACAAAATATGCTGACCGATTGTTGGCCAATATCGATAAATTGGACTGGAGTGAGAAAGTCAAAATCGCCCAAAGACAGTGGATTGGCCGGTCAGAGGGATTAGTAATTAACTTTGACGGAATAGACGTTTTTACAACAAGACCCGAAACTACGGACGGAGCTACCTTTTTGGTTCTTTCCCCACAACATCCGTTCGTCGCTTCGCTCCTAAATTCAAAATTCAAAATTCAAAATTCAAAATTGATGGAGATTAAAGATTATGTTGAAAAGACGAAGAAAAAAACGGGCTTGCCCGACGAAGTTTTAACGAAGTCGGGAGTTTTTACAGGAGAATACGTCATTAATCCATTAACGAAAAAGAAAATTCCTGTTTGGGTTGCGGACTATGTCCTAATGGGATATGGAACAGGGGCAATTATGGCAGTTCCCGCTGAGGATGAAAGAGATAGAGAATTTGCGCAGAAGTACAAAATTCCGGTTGAAAAAACTTCACTTTCTGCAAAGCCCAAAGGCAGAAAAGTTGTAAATTATCATCTTCGCGACTGGCTGATTTCAAGACAGCGCTATTGGGGTCCTCCGATTCCAATGATTTATTGTGAAAAATGTAAATGGCAGAGCGTTCCTGAGAAAGATTTGCCGGTTGAGCTCCCATTCATCGAAGATTACAAGCCGTTAGGCACAGGGCAGGCTCCTTTGGCAAGTCATCCGGAATTTTACAAAACAAAATGTCCGAATTGCGGAGAAGAGGCAAAAAGAGAAACAGATGTCTCGGATACCTTTTTGGATAGCGCTTGGTACTTCTTAAGATATGTTTCAACTGATATAGATAATGGTGCTTTTGATATAGAAAGAGTAAAAAAATGGTTACCGGTGAATATGTATATTGGCGGAGCAGAGCATTCAGT
>ORMF012440157.1_pt1 | contig 11946 bp, 11 predicted proteins | sample 1779871 | NCBI WGS metagenome assembly ORMF01 (sample SAMEA104232316, study PRJEB22302) | groundwater metagenome | biome: forest; feature: aquifer; material: groundwater | place: USA | collected 2011-08-07 | depth 5.4 m | reverse complement strand
CAGCGGCTACTGGGGAGACAGGAGCCTGAAGTTTGGCATAGGGTTTGTGGAGTATTAGGGGGCCGGAAATATCTATGTTGGTTGGTTTTTGAGAGGCCGACAAGCCATCTTCCTTATTGAGGGATGAGGTAATAATTGGTGCTGGGGGAATATTTTGACTAGAAATTTCACTCTTCTTTAAAAATTCACTTTTTGAATCCCCTTCTTGCGTCAACGCATCTGTTTTTTGATCACTAACCTTCTGCGTTTCCTTTGGGATAGCGTTATCGTAAACTTCTTTTTGAATATTCTCAATTTCAACTGCGGAATCGGACTCTTTCAATAAATCAGCCAAGCTGTCTTTCTTTTCAGGAGGCATAACTCCCACATCAAATTTGTGTAAACCTTGTTGTAGTGCACTCTCTTTGTGTGAAACTGCATTATCTGGTTGATAGTTTTTTTGGAGCAGTTGTAATTTACTTTCTAAATCTTTGATGATTTTTCGAAGCCTTATTTCCTCAAATACAAGAACAAACAAGAGCCCTAATACCAGCACCGAAAAAATGATAATGGTAAGGCTGTAACCATGTCCAGGCAATAAATTATACACAATCACGAAAAATTCAAACATGTATTATTTTTTATATGGGATGATACCCCTCAATCCTCCAGCTCTGTAAGCTGGCACAACATATCTATCTGGTCTTGCAGCCTGGACTGCTGATATTTATCTCTGACTTCAGGATGATATTTCATATAGCTTAACATCTTTTCTAGCTGGCTGATTTTTTTCTCTACATCGGCCCGGCTTATGTACGACCCGACCCCGGGACCGGAAAACAATTCCTGCGCCATGACGCTTTTTTCTTGCCGGGTCATCACATGCTGACCAAACCCCCTGGTTTTGTCAGACATTTGCATCATTTTTGCTCTCACTTCGTCTTTGGTCGCGCCCAATCCACCCCGCCCATCAAGGAATCGTTTTCCGGAGTTTTTAGATTTTGGCCTGGTCCAGCCGAATAATCCCATATTATGATACTCTTTTAATGGTTATACTATTTTGGCCCGTATTTGTAATAATTTCTACCGCCCGCATCTCTTTAAGCAACACTGCTTTATTTTTTTCTATTGCCGCCACTAATTCACTGTTAGTGGAGACTTCAACGGTAATTTTATCTTCTGGTTTGAGATTTGCCTCTTTCCGCTTTGCCTGCACATCGCGCACTAAGTCGCGAAGCATGCCTTCTTCTTTCAATTCAGGAGTTATATTAGTGTCTAACTCCACCTCTGGCTCTATTGTACCACCAAACACAATTTCCTTCACATTCACTTCGTCTTTTATCAAATCCAGCAAGCTCCCATCAACATCTTTCAATTTTGAACTTTTAACCGTTAACTTTGCTAGTGGCTGACGTACTTTTATTGCTTTGGCATTTCTTTCAGCCAATGCCAAAGCCACCACGTTCCGCACTCCATTCATTTGTTCTATACCCACGACTTCCGGCTTCTTTAACTTTAAAACTTTAGGCCACTCAGCCAAATGCACACTTTCTGTTTCACTACTTTCGCGAACTGCACGGAAAAGGTATTCGGCAAAAAATGGCATAGCTGGAGCCATCACTAAAGCAGTTTGGCGTAAAACATAGCGCAATGTAGCCAGCGCTGACTTCTTATTATTATTCTCTTCCCGCCCCGAGTTTTCAGGGCGAGGCTCGCCCCCTTGAGGGGCGGCTTTAAATCGGTCACGGCTGCGGCGCAAATACCAAACAGACAAATCATCAATAAAATTAGTTAGTGGGCGGGTGGCCAAATCAACCCGATAGGTTTCGTAGCCTTCGGTTGTAGCCTTAATCAATTCTTTCAAGCGCACCAAAATCCAACTATCAAGCACATGCTTGCTTTTATTATTCCCCTCCGTATCATTTTCGTACAGCTTGTAAAATTCTAATACGTTAAATAGTCTTCCAATATTTTTACGAGCCAATTCATCTACACTTTTTTCAGAAAACGCCAAATTTTCCGCCTGCACTACGGGCGAGCTTAACATGTAAAACCGCAATGTGTCAGCCCCATATTTTTCCATGAGAGCCATTGGGTCAGGGTAATTCTGCAACTTTTTGGACATTTTTTTCCCGTCTTCAGCCGTAATAATGCCAGTTACCGTGCAGTTTTTGAAAGCTTCTTTGCCAAATAGGGCGCCTACCAAGACATGCTGGTAATAAAACCACGCTCGAGTTTGGTCTTGCGCCTCGCCAATAAAATCAGCCGGGATATGTTTTTTAGTGGCAAACGGAACCGACCCCGAGTCAAACCAGGTATCTAATACATCTGGCACTCGCTCTGTGCTTCCACCGCAGTCGCAGGAAAATTTTACTTCATCAACAATCTCTTTGTGTAAATCAGTAACTTTTACTCCACTGGCTTTTTCTAATTCAGCAGCCGACGCAAATACTGTTTCCTTTTTACACTGCTCGCACCTCCACACTGGAATAGTAGTCGCCCAGAATCTCTGGCGCGAAATAGACCAATCATGCGCCCCCTGAAGCCATTGGCCAAACCTTCCCTCTTTTATATGCGCAGGTGACCAGTTTATTTTCTTGGCCGTTTTTAACAGTTTTGGCTTTATTTTTTCAACTGCCACAAACCACGAACTGGTTGCGTAATTCAATAGTGCAGTATCACACCTCCAGCAGTGAGGGTAAGAGTGTTCATATTTTTCAGAAGCGAATAGTAAACCTTTCTCTTCTAAGTAATTGTTCACATCCAGATCAATTTCACGCACCTCTTCGGGAATATTCTTTGCTCGCGGTGAAAGACTGCTTCCAGCAAAGGCCAGCACCTCGGGCTTGAAAGTGCCGTTCATAGCTACATGTTGTACAAAAGGCAAATTAACTTTTTTAAGCAATGCCCAATCATCCGCTCCAAACGCCGGAGCCTCATGGGCAACCCCCGTACCATCTTCGGCTGTTACAAAGTCTGCAGCGTACACCTTCCAGCCATTTTCCCGATTTTTCAAATTTGCATCTTTTGAGTAATAATCAAAAAGCGGTTCGTAAGCCAGGCCAACCAAATCTTTAGTTTTCACCGCCCCTACTACTTCATAAGGTTTATCTTTGAAAACTTCTGTCACGCGTTCCTTGGCCAGGATAAACATTTCTTCACCGGATTTAACCTTCACGTATTCAATAGCGGCTCCCACGGCTAAAGCAACATTCCCCGGCAACGTCCAGGGAGTTGTCGTCCATGCAAGAATAAAAGTTTTGGGCGCACTAACCAATTCAAACTTCACCGTCACCGACAAATCTTTTATGGTTTTATAGCCATCAGCCACTTCGCCTTGGCTTAAGGTTGTTTCGCAACGCGGACAAATGTGCATAGAGCGGTAGTCTTCATAAATAAGCCCCTTGTCATACAGTGTCTTAAATGCCCACCATTCACTCTGCATATACTCAAAATCCATTGTGCGATAAGGATTTTTCATATCCGCCCAGCGGCCAAAACGCGGAATAATCCGCTCCCATTCATGAATAAATGTAAAAATGCGCTCACGACAAAGGTCATTAAACTTTTTCACTCCCATTGCCAGTATCTCTTTTTTGGTCTTAGTGCCGAGTTCCTTTTCAACAATATTTTCTATGGGCAAACCATGGCAATCCCATCCCCACTGCCGCTCAACATAAAACCCTTGCATAGTTCTGTAGCGAGGGATAGTGTCTTTAATAACGCTTTGCAATAAGTTTCCATAATGGGGCGTGCCCGTGGCAAATGGCGGGCCATCATAAAATACGAATGGCTTCTTGCCCTTCGTCTGCTCTAGAGATTTTTCAAACGTCTTATGCTCATCCCAAAACTTCAGTATTTTTTGCTCCTCTTGTGAAAAATGATATGGCATAGGTTTTTTAATTCAATTCCCTTAATTCGCCCTTGGAAATTCTCTTATCTTCCGGATTTTTTTTCATATCGTCCCTGAAGGGGATTTCCTTTACATAGTCCTCCAGCAACCACAAAGGACACTGATGGCTGACAATTAAGATATTTTTTCCCTGATATTGGGAATCAATGTCTTGTAAAAATTTCGTGACCCGCACCAGCACCTCTTTATATGACTCGCCCCCGAACGCACGGTTTTCCAGGTGCAACTGCTCATCAAGAAACCCGCCGTCCCATTTTTCTTTTGATTGACCATTCATACTGCCAAAATTAATTTCCCGCAACCGCTCATCAAACTGCACAGGCGCCCCACATACTGCAATCGCAATTTCAGCGGTTTGCCTGGCGCGTAACAGGTCAGAAGAAAAAACCAAATCAATACTTTTTGTTTTCAAGGTTTCTGCCGACTCTTTAACCTTTGCCACACCCGCTTCCGTCAACGGATTCTCAAATGTTTCTGGCCATGAAGAACAAATGCCTTTCACATTGCTCACCGCCTCTCCGTGCCTTAGAATATAATATTTGTTATTAAGTTTCATAATTTATCCTTCGACTTCGCTCAGGATGAATTTAATTACATAAAATTCACATCTTATCAGGTGCTTTAATTCCCAACAACCAAAGCCCATTTTTCATAATAACAGAAAAAGCTTGGGTAACCGCCACCTTATATGGTGAAAATTCATCAGCCGAATCTACAATTTTATTGTGAGCATAATAATTATTAAATTCCCGCGCCAATTCAGTTAAATAAAGTGTAATGACATGCGGTTCGTATTCTTTGCCTGCTTTTTCAACAATTTCGGGGAATCGTGTCATCATTTTTTCAAGTTGCGTAATTTCCGCTGGTACTTTTTTCAACAAAGCCTTAACTTTTTCTGCCTTCGCTTTTGCCAACACTGAAATGGCCCTCACATAAGCATACTGCAAATACGGCCCCGAATCACCCTCAAATGAAATAGACTTGTCAAAATCAAAAATAATATCACTACCGATAGATTGTTTTAAGATGGCATACTTTATTGCGCCAATAGCAATTATTTCAACCGTCGCATCATCTAGATTTTTATCAACGGCTTTTTGGCGCACCATTTCTTTTACCTTTTCAATCAATAATTCGGCTGTCACCACCTTGCCTGTGCGCGAAGACATTTTACCGTCGGGCAAGCGCAACATGCCATGCCCAATATGCTTTGTCTTTTTTTGCAATTCAGGGAAAATCTGCCCCATTGCTGACATTAACACTTTAAAGTATTCATTTATCTCATTACCCGTAACAATTACCGACTGATCATATTTATACTTATCGTATTTTATTTTCGCCAAACCGAATTCCTTGGCCTCATAGGTTGGCAAACCTTCAGAATTTATAAACACACGTGTGTGTAACCCAAACTTTTCACCTTTGAAAACAATAGCGCCTTTTTCACCTTTCTCAAAAACGCCTTTTTTCAAACCATCTTCAACAATCTTTTTCCCAAAATCTGCCACTTGGCTTTCAAAGAAGTAATAATCAAACTTCGTATCTAGCTTTCTGTAAATTTCTTCAAAATATTTAAGACTAACTTTTTTCCCCTCACCATATAACTTATTTATTCCATCATCACTCTTATCATATATTTTTTTATTAACTTCTATAATTTCTTGTCGTTCTTTTTCATTCTCATACATTTGCGACCCATAGGCATACCCTGCGGCAAAATCTTTAATGCTATCAAACTTGAAGTTTCTCTCTCTATTTTTCCTCATATCTCTTACACCCCATATTGCTTTTGCCACGTGCATTCCCACATCTCCTTGATAATTAGCTCGCTTTACATCTACTCCCTGCGCATCAAATAGTCGAGCAATGGATTCTCCGATGGTATTGCTCATCAAGTGTCCAATGTGAAACTCTTTAAATGGATTTGGGTCGGTATATTCAACCATTACTTTTTTGGCGCCAAAGAACGGTTTTTTTACTTTTCCAAAATTTTCATCAACTTTTTTTAGCTCACCAATAAAATAATCAGCGGATAAATAAAAATTAATAAACCCAGGGCCCGCTACCTCAATTTTTTCTATAAACTTTGGTTTACCAATCTTCGCAACAATTTCTTCGGCAATCTTTCTTGGATTTTCTTGCCCTGAGCCACGTCGAAGGGTTGCCAAAGCCAAAGCAACGCTAGTAGCATAGTCGCCATGCGTTTTTTCTTTGGAAGCTTCAACCAAAACATCACTTGCCCCCGTAGCCTGCTCTAATAATTTTTTAATTTCATCTTTCACTGTATTGTCGTTCCTATGAATTCTTTTTTATTTAAAAAGTTTTCCATGCGCTCTAACTTTTTGCCGTTAATCACTATTACTTTTATTTTTAAAATTTCTGCTTCGCGGCTGGCTCGGGGATCAAAAGGTATATTCATTCCTGGACTCCACTTGCTCCCCACAATTTTCCTGAATTCTTTCCATGGGATTTCTTTAAATGCTTTAGCATTTTTGTGTTTGATTGGGTCTTTATCGTAGACATAATCAATATTGGTTAAATTCACAATTGTCTTAATGCCCATGTTTTTTGCCAAAGTCACAGCACAGTAATCCGTTGACCAACCTGGTTTCCAACCACCAGCCACCACAATACTCTTACTGGTAGTAAACTTTCCTCGCCCTGAGCCTGTCGAAGGGTTGGTTGGATTAGTAATAATTTCTGAAAATGCCAATTCGCCAAAAGATTGCTTTACCACCCGCGCATTTAATCGCGAAACATCAATACCAATTAAATCTCTTTCCGTGTTATCTGCCCCAAATTCCGCCATAACTTTTTGATAATTCCGACAAACTTTACCCCCACCGACAAAAATAAAAAAACGATTCCTATTAAGATATTTTTTAACAGAATTCTTGAAATCTTTCAAAAACGCCGTGTCTAGCTCTCCTGGAGCAACCAATGAGCCGCCAAGCGAAATAATAATATTTTCTTTGGGCATATTTTCGTTAACTTTATCATAAAACAGCCCAAATTTAAAGGTCCGCCCGGTTGAATAAAATCCTTTGGGATTTTAACTTTTGCCCCGCAAAAGTTATTTAACTGGGTAAATTTTATGCAAAAAAAGAAGCCCGACAACGAATCGTCGGGCCTATGCGAAAATAGTGACGAGAGCCTAGTCAGAACTAATGGTGAAGCCGGGATAGGCCTCCTTAAGCATGGCGACAGTGGCAGCGCGGTCAGGCTCCCTTCTGTAATCTTGGCTGTGCCCGGTGATGGAAATGGTTTTTGCTTCGACAGAAGAAAGCATGTGTCCCCCACCGATACACCACACCTTGACTTGATGCTTTTCGACTTCGTCTTGCAGATCAAGGACAAGTCCAAGATGTGCCAAAACTCTTCTTTGGGCTCGAAACACGATTTTTTCGTGCCAGTCGGCATCAGTCAACCTTGCCACAATGAACTTGCGGCTGTCACCCAATTCCAGCATCACGGTGGCAACTTCATTAAGGTTCATAGAACCACCCTCCAAAGGTTAAGAGTGCATTTATGCAAATATAAATTAAAATAAAAGATTTGTCAATAGTTCCCTACCACACAGAAAATGATAGACTGAAACCATGCAGATATACTCAGAAAACAAGAAGGCATTTTACGATTATGAGATTCTAGAGAAATACGAGGCTGGTCTTGTGTTGCTTGGACAAGAAGTAAAATCTATTCGCACCGGACACATGCATTTGGCAGGGTCATATGTGATTATTCGTAATGGTCAGCCCGAATTAATTGGTGCCAAAATACCCCCCTATCAACCCAATAACGCGCCAGAGGAGTATAATCCAGAACAAGCCCGCAAGCTACTTTTGAACAAAAAAGAGCTGGATTACCTGCAGGGCAAGGTAAATGAGCGCGGATTTTCGCTCATCCCCTTGAAAGTTTACGATAATAATGGTAGGATTAAGCTCGAATTCGGACTGGCTAAGGGTAGGAAAGCTTTCAACAAAAAAGAGAAGATAAAGAAGAGAGATGTTGAACGCGATATCCAGCGAGAACTCAAGTAACATGGGGATGCAAGTTTCGATGATTTGTTCTTTAAAACAATGCAAGTTGAGTATTCTCAAATCTCATAAAACTTTGAGAACAAACATAATTGCCAACTTTTCAAGCTTATTTAGCTCTAATAGGCAACCAGCTTTCGCTTTAGCTTAAGCTGCATCGCTCCGTCAACTCCTGATAGGCGCAAAGTGGTGTTATACATCAGGACCGGTACTATTTTCTCTCCGAAATAGTATTTAAATAAATTGGGGATAAGATATTACTTATTTTGCATACTTTTTACGTAATATCCGAAAAACTAAAGTATGATACACTTGTAGATTTGTTTTATAAGACCTTTTCAGACGAGGATTCAAACCCTCCATCTCCACTATGAAAAGAATTAGAAAATTAAAACCACATGTGGCCAGCTACATAGCTGGCTTGGTAGATGGCGAAGGGACAGTAACTCTTGCTAGGGCGCATAGAAATGAACACAGGCAGTTAAGTGTTGCTATTAGTAATACCGATATCAATATACTCAATTGGGTCTTAAAAATGGTGGGGCTTGGGAAAATAGTACCACACAAAGTTTATAACAAAAATCATAGACAAGGTTTTACATATAGAGTAGTATCAAGAGAAGCCATGATGCTTCTGAAGCAAATTACCCCATATTTACTAACTTACAAGAAGAAAAGGGCGAAAATGGTAATTAAAAGTTTAGAAAGACTAACCTTAAGAAATGGCAAATACACGCCAAAAATGCTTAAAGAAAAAAGAAAATTCGTAGAAAAGTTTATGGGTTTAAATCCGACTAATCAAAAGAAAGCACTTAGTTTTATATAAGAAATCAATTTGGATAAAGTCTTAGTCAACAATTTCATACGGGCTAAAGAGGTGCGGGTCATTGATGAAACCGGAGCCCAGCTTGGCATTATGAACATTTTTGCCGCCATTGAATTGGCCAAAGGCAAAGGCTTGGATTTAATCCAAGTGACCGAAAAAGTGGAACCCCCTGTTTGCAGGATTGGAAACCACGGTAAATATCTGTATGCCCAGCAAAAGAAAGAACGCAAGATAAAAGCAGGTACAAAAGAGAGTAAGTTAAAAGAAATTCAGGTGGGATTTAACACTTCCCCCCATGATATTGAAGTCAAAGCCGGTCAAGCGGAAAAGTTTTTGAAAGATGGAGACAAGGTGCGGGTAGCCATGTTTCTGAAAGGACGCGAGAAGGCCATGGGAGACTTTGCCAAAAAGAAAATAGAATTTTTCCAGGAAAAACTGAATTCGTTAATAGAAATTAAAGTAGAGCGCGAATTAAAACGGGAGCCAAAGGGGTTTTCTATGATAATTTCCAAGAAATAAGATGAAAAAGACTAAAAAAGCATTAACCAAACGATTTAAGATTACCAAAACCGGTAAGATTTTAAGGCGCGCCAGCGGCCAGAACCATTATCGTGCAAAAATGACCGGCCAAGCCCGCCGAAAAGCCAGAAAGTGGATTCAAATTTCACCCTCTGAAATAAAAAGAATTAAAAGGTATATTACCGTTTAAACTATGACAAGAGTCAAAAAAGGAGCGTCAGCCGCCAAGCATCGTAAGCATTTACTAAAACATGCCAAAGGTTTTAAATACGGCCGAAAATCAAAATACAAGTTGGCTAAGGATGCTCTGCGCCACGCGTGGACTTATTCTTACCGGGATAGAAAAGTAAAAAAGAGGGATTTCAGGCAATTATGGCAGTTACAAATTAATGAAGCTGTCAGACCCATGGGAATCAACTACAGCCGGTTCATCAATGGATTAAAAAAGAAAAACATTGAGATTGACCGGAAGATTTTATCCCAGCTTATCGTAAAATATCCTGATATTTTCGCCAAGATTGTTGAAGAAGCGAAAGGGGAAGTAAAATCCCTCGGCCATAGCCCTACGGGCGAGGCAGCAAAGTAAACAAAAAATCCCGCTTCTGCGGGATTTTTTGATGAATTGAACTTTAATGAAAACTAATTTGCCGCAGAAACGGTAAAATAGTTATTGCTTTCATCCTGTGGGTAGTTACCACCAGCGGCCCCTGGATTATCAGCGAATACGATAAACATTTTCATTTGGTTTCCCAAAGTGCTGATACCACCTAGGTCTGATGATATTGTCCAAGAATATTTTCCCTGACTTACAGGAATACTAGGGGCAATACTATAACGATACTTCGTAGTATAATTGGTCATAAGGATATTAACAGCATATCCTGTTGGGGGCAACCCATTTAATGTCCATGTAATATCGTGAGTTTCCCCAACCTTCCAAGTCTCACTGCCATTTGGAGAATTTACGGCAATAGTGACTGTAGGTGTAAATGTCACCATATTTGAACCGGATGATGTTAAGTTACTATTAAATACTTGAATATTAAATACCCTAAGATTATCTTGGGCAGAAATAATGGCTGTTAATTGGGTTGGGCTAATATAGGTGGCTGATAAATTTGGATGGTCTATTGAAGGGTTAACAACAGCAACCACAGAGCTAGGTATAAATCCAGACCCATTAATAATGACGGTCAACCCCGATGATGCCGACGACTGGGTAATACTGGTGATTATTGGTGCAGTTGAAGTTGAACCAGAAATATTTACCGTAATACTGCTTGAAGCGCTACCAGCAGAATTGGAGCAGGTAAGGGTATAAGTGTTGTTATTGCGCGCATCCACCACAAAAGTGCTACCGGAACTGTTATTAGTCCCGACATTAGTGCCATTACCGACATTTACCGGTGAACCAACGATGTTGCAACTTACCGCATTGGTTGATGTCCAATTGATGTTAACCAAAGTGGTGCCTGATGGCACCGTTACCGTAGGTCCCGAAAACATCGTACCCATAAAAGCACCAGCGGACATGCTTAAACCCGTTGGCGTGCCAGAAGCAGTGGGTGCACCGATGCTAAAATAGGTATCACTGTAATCTTTAATGGAATAATTCGCATCGCTATACATCCATACTTTATAATCGGCTCCCGCCACGATATTTGCCGGTATGGTCCATGAATATTTTAATAATGAAGCTGACACACATTTCATTCCCAAGCCATACGCGCCATCATTTTTGACCAGAGAAATACAGACATTGTCCACGCCTGATGAAGTCCATGTGATATCATGGGTTTCTCCCGGCTTCCAAGACTCTGAACCATTGGGCGAAGTGATTTTTATGGATGGTTGGGCAGAAGAAGTTCCGCCAGAGGTGCCAGCTGTCGCGCCAATACTAAAGTAGCTGTCACTGCTATCTGCTGCCGCTTGCCCGGCCTGGTCCTTGATGGTTATTTTGTAATTTGAGCCGGGCGTTAGCCAATCGGGTACTTTCCAAGAATACTTTCCAGTGGAAGCTGTTATAAAGCCTTCAATAGTCTGACTAATATTAGGATTGGAGAAAATCAACGTCACCGTACTTACTCCGGCAGATGTCCATGTGATGTCATGGGTTTCGCCGTAATTCCAAACTTCACCGCCATTTGGAGAAGTTACTTTGATCGTTGCGTTAGCTGTTGATGAAGAATTACCTCCAGAAGTTGTACTACATCCATAGAGGGTATTTAATTTGGCTCTGGTTTTTGGCCCGACATACCCGGTTCGTAAAATTCCATATTTAGTTTGGAATTGTACCACAGCGGCTCCCGTCTCTTCAGTATATGAGACGCTATCGTCAGAGCCATACGAGATATTTTCTTTTTGCAGAGCGGTATGCAAAGCAGTCACCTCATCACTACCTGAATTGGCATATCCAAGGCTGAGATTAAACGTATGGCACCAAGCTGTGGTTGCGCCCTGCTGTGATTGCAATGTGGCCAACTGCGCTTGCAGAGCTTTTATCTGGTCTATCAGTTCCTGGATGGATATTGCCTTAACGGAAGGCGTTACCACAAAAAATAAAACACCCAACAAGGCCGCCCCCAACATTATTTTTTTATAACTCATGACTACAAGTTTAATAGTATTGGCTTATAATACCCCCCCCCCAAGCGATTCTTGCAATCAAAGTT
>ORMF010594229.1_pt1 | contig 11948 bp, 10 predicted proteins | sample 1779871 | NCBI WGS metagenome assembly ORMF01 (sample SAMEA104232316, study PRJEB22302) | groundwater metagenome | biome: forest; feature: aquifer; material: groundwater | place: USA | collected 2011-08-07 | depth 5.4 m | reverse complement strand
CGGCGAACCAGCCGGCATTGAACACCAGGCTCGAGATGAGGAGGCCGGTGCTGTCGGCGGCGCTGACCTCGAGGCGATAGCGGCCCCAGCCGACCTTGGCCTCGATCTTGGCTGGCGGACCGGGGGGGGGCGGGCGCGGGGGGGCCGGTGGCGATGCGGCGCGTGGGCCCCACGGGCTCGTAGTTCCACGAGCCGTCGCGGCTGTACCACTGCCAGCGGCTGTCGAGGCGCAGAAGCTCCCATTTGAGACCCTTGGCCTCTGTCGCCTTGCCGTCGGGGCCGAGCACGATGGCCTCGAAGCGCACGGGCTCGCCTTCCTGCGCCTGGTTGTTGGTGAATAGCGGTTTGATGCCGACGCGGGGCGCCTTCAAGTCGACCGGGAGCGTGACGGTGCGCTCGATGGTGCGTCCGCCCGATTCCCTGAGCTTCAGGATCACGTCGGCCTCGAGCGGCCGGCTGGTCTTCGGCACGGCGGGGAGCTGCACGGCGATGTCGGCCTTGCCCTCGGCGTTGGTGGTGGGCAGGCCTTCGAGCGGCTTGCGCACGGGCGCCACCTGCTCGTCGGCGAGGCCGAACTTGTAGCCGGCAAAGCCGGGCAGGTCGCCCTTGGCGAGCTTGACGGCGATCTCACCCTCGATGGCGAGGCCGGCGGCCGGCGGACCGTAGAGGTAGCGGCCAAAGAGCTTGATGGTGCCGGGCTCCTGCGGGGACAGCGCCTGCACGGCGGGCTCGAGCTTGAGCTCCAGACGCTCAGGGACGAAGTCCTCGACCAGGAACGAGACCTGCGCGATCGGGTTGGCCTTGGGGTCGGTGTGGACCTTCGCGCGCCAGGTGCCGGTCATGGCCGACCCGGCGAGCTTGAGCGTGGTGGCGCGGCCGCCCTGGCCCTGGTCGGCCAGCGTCACGCGCGTTTGCTCGACGCCGTCGGGGCGCGAGAAGATGACGGTGACCGGGACAGCCGAGGCCTTGCCGGTGCTGTCGCGCGCCAGCGTCGTCAGATGCACGTCCTCGCCGGCGCGATAGACGCCCCGGTCGGTGTAGGCGAAGGCGTCGATCGGCCCCGGCGTGGTGCGGCCCTTGACGCCGCGGTCGGTGAGGTCGAAGGCCGCCGTCGACAGGTCGAGGAAGGCATAGTCGCCGTCGGGCGTGTCGGCGGCGAGCACGGCCGGCGCCAGCCCGCCTTCGCCGCGCTTCAAGCCCGCATCGACCCGGGCATAGCCGCGGCTGTCGGTCTTGACGGTGGCGAGCACCTCGTTGTTGCGGGCGATCAGCCGCACATTGGCATTGACCACCGGCGTGGCGGCGGCGAGCGAGCGCACGAAGATGTGCATGCCGTCGTCGCCGTTGATGGCCGTGAGCCCGAGATCGGAGACGATGAACCACTGCGTCGCGACCTGGCGATAGCTCTCTTCCTTCTTCTTGGTCGAGGGCTGGGCGGTGAGCGCGTAGAGGCCGGGCTGCAGGCGGGCGATGGCCTCGGCGATGGGGAAGGCCGTGGTTACGTCCTCGTTGAGGCGTGAGGCGACCGCCATCTCGCCCTCGTAGACGCGGGCGCCGGTACGCTCTCTGAGCGTGGTCAGGTCGTAGGCGTAGAGCTGCTTGGCAAAATCTCCGCCCTGCAGGGACTGCGCCAGGCTGCGGTCGCCGATGCGGTAGACCTCGACCTTGATCTTGTCGGTGTTGACGCTGACGAGCGGGATGCCCTGCTGGCCGCGGTTGGGCAGCACGTAGCCGCGCCCCGTGGCGCGCACGGACGGCGCGCGGTCCTTCACGTAGATGCCGAGCTCGGCGGTCTTGGCCAATTTTTCGCCGATCGCCGAGGGCAGGCCTTCGCGCACCTGCACCTCGTAGCGCCGGCCGTGGGCGAGCCCGTCGAGGCAGATCTGGCGCGCTTCCGCGCTGACGGCCTGGGGGTCCTTGCCGTCGACCGTGAAGTACTGCGCCCAGTCGACCTGGCCGGTGAGCAGACGCTCGGAGAACTGGATGCACAGGCGCGGCTGGGCCGCATCGGCCTCGACCTTGTACTCGAGGATGCGGAAGCCGTGCTCGGCCACCAGCTTGTCGTGGGCCTCGCGCACCTGCGCGTCCTCGGCCAGCGACAGGCCGGCTTTCAGCGCGTCGATGGCCGGGCGCCAGTAGGAGCGGCGCTGCAGCGCTTCCGACAGGACGGTGAGTGCCGCGGCCTTGGCGGCGGGCGTCTCCGCGCGCTCATACGCGGTCCAGGCCGCGCCCGAAGCATTGACCGGCAGGTCGTAGCGCTCGCTGCCCTGGTCGGGCTTGATGGCAAGCAGCGCGCGCGCAAGTCCGGTCCAGGCGGCCACGTCGTTGGCCTCGAACACGACGGCCTGGGCGTAAGCGCGGGCGGCGGCCCTGGGGTCGGTGCCGGCGGCCAGCGCCCTGTCGCCTTCCGCGCGCAGCTCCGCACCCGTGCCCTTTGGTTGCCAGTTGGCCCTCAGATACGCCTCGTAGCGCTTGGCGTCGGCCTGGACGCCGGCATGCGTAAAGCGCACCTCCTGGGCCTGGGCCAGGCCAATGGCGGAGAAGGCGACAACGAGGCTGATGAGCACACGGAGAGCAAATGACATGGGCGCGATTCCCTGGCGTGGGGCGGCAAATTCGCCGTCAACCGGGCGCTACGCCCGGCGGCAGCGACAATGGATCAGGGGCCGGTGACTGAACAGTGGCAGCGCCCGCAATGTTCCGCCTGTTGCGAGCCGTTGCGGGTATTTCCGGGCATTTTCCCACGGGTAGAGTTCAATCCCTGAGCAGCGCCGCGATCCGCTTGATCGCCTCGCGGATATTTTCCACCGAGTTGGCATAGGAAAACCGGATGTAGCCCTCGCCGTGGATGCCGAAGCTGGTGCCGGCCACCGTGGCGACGCCGGCCTTTTCCAGCATGCGGTTTTGCAGCTCGCGCGCGTCCAGCCCGGTGCCGGTGACGTTGGGGAAGACGTAGAAGGCGCCGCCCGGATCTAGGCAGCGGAAGCCCGGCAGCTGGTTGAGCAGGGGCACGATCACGCGCCGGCGCTCGTCGAAGGCCGCCACCATCTTGACCGCCTCGTCCTGCGGGCCTTCCAGCGCGGCAATGCCGGCGTATTGCGTCGGCGCGTTGACGCAGGAGTGGCAGTTGACGCACAGCCGCACCACCGGCTCCACCAGCGCCTTCGGCCACACGGAGACCCCCAGGCGCCAGCCGGTCATGGCGTAGGTCTTGGACCAGCCGTCGAGCAGGATCAGCCGGTCGCGGATCTCGGGATAGCGCAGCAGGCTCTCGTGCTTGCGCCCGCCGTAGAGCATCTGGCTGTAGATCTCGTCCGACATGACGGCGACGTTGGGGTGCTTCGCCAGGCCGGCGACCAGCCGCTTCACTTCCTCGGCCGGCACGGCGCCGCCGCAGGGGTTGTTGGGGCTGTTGAGGATGATCAGGCTGGTCTTGGGCGTGATCTGGGCCAGCACCTGGTCGGCGGTGAAGGCGAACTCGTGCTCCTCCTTTAGCGCGATCGGCACCGGCTTGGCGCCGGTGTACTGGATCATCGAGCGGTAGATGGGAAAGCCGGGGTCGGGATACATGATCTCGGCGCCCGGCTGGCCGAACATCAAAATCGAGAAGAACATGGTGGGCTTGCCGCCCGGCATGATGACGATGCTGTCGGGGGAGACCTCGACGCCGTGGCGGCGGGCGAGGTCCTTCGCCACCGCCTCGCGCAGGGGCAGGATGCCTTGCGCCGGCGTGTAGCCGTGGTGGCCGTCGCGCAGCGCCTTCACCGCCGCCTCGACGATATGCTTGGGCGTCTTGAAGTCGGGCTGGCCGATGCCGAGGTTGACGATCGACTTGCCCTGGCGCTCGAGCTCGGCGGCGCGGGCGAGCACCTCGAAGGCCGTCTCGGTGCCCAGGCGCTTCAGGTTGTCCACGAGCTGCAGCATGGCATTTCCCCCAATCTGCGGGCGCGTCCTCGCTAGGCGCGGCACGAGGGCCGGCTCGTTCTGTTGTTGCCGCCACCTTTAGCCGATCTGCACGCAGCCGCAAGGGCTGGCCGTGTTGGGACGATTTTGGAGGAGCAGGGTGGCGCCGATCCTGCGACAATGGGCGGGGCGCAATGGGTTGTCGAGAAGATCATGCGAGAGGACCGACCGGGCACCGAGCGGGTGGCGGCTTTTTCCGACGGCGTCATTGCCATCATCATCACCATCATGGTGCTGGAGCTGAAGCTGCCCGAGCACATGGCCGATCACAGCATCTGGGGCGGCATCCTGCAGCCGGTGGCCACAAGGCTCAGCGCTTACGTGCTGAGCTTTTTCGTGGTGGCGGTCATGTGGGGCAATCACCACGCGATCCTGCGCACCGCGCCCTATGTGTCGCCTGGCCTGCTGTGGGCCAACGCGCACCTGCTGTTCTGGATGTCGCTGATCCCGTTCACCACGCATCTCCTGGGCGAAGGCCCCCGCTACCCCGGCCACGTCGCCGTCTATGGCTTCGTGCTGTTTGCCTCGGCCGTGGGCTTCGCGCTGCTCAGGCTGGTGATCGTCCGCCAGGTCGAGGGCGCAGAGCACGCCCCGCAGAGCCACCATCGTGGTGTGCTCAGGCGCAGCTGGCTGGGGATCGCGCTCTACGTGGCTTCGATGCCGCTCGCCTATTGGTCGGTATGGGCATCGCTGGCGATCTTTTGCATCGTGCCGGTGGTATTTTACCTCCCCGGGCTTTTTCGGCGCGGTGGCGCAAGCCCATCGTGATGGGAGGCGCATCGGTCCGATAGGGCGCTGGATGTCAGGAAGCCATCTCATGCATTCCTGCCGGCGCTCGGAGCGCGTATAGTGCGCCCGAGCTGGGGAGGCGATTGCGAGCGTCTCGAGATTATGTCTCGAGGCTGTCCGTTCCAGGGAGAGTTTCGATGCAGTCGAGGTACCTCAGCGTTCCCGCAGCCGTCCTGGCCGTGGTTTCGACGGTCGCCTTCGCGCAGCCGAGCGCCGAGCCGGCGCAATTGCCGCCGCCGTTCGGCGCGCCCGGGCCGATCTTTCCTGCGCCGCCGAGCTGCTCGCCGCAATTCCAGCGCCTGCTGAAGCTGCAGCTCGACGGCATGCGGCGGCTGCAGAGCCTCAGCCGCAGCGAAGGCAACATGCTGTGCTCCACGCTCGAGAGCACCGACCAGCTCGGCGTCGGCAAGCTGATCGACCCGAAGCTGCTGCAGCAATGGCTCACGCCGGACCAGAAGGACCTGCTGGAGTCGTTCGGCGTCGACCTGTCCAAGGTGAACGTCGGCAAGATCATGCGCCGCCTCGGCATCGACCTGTCGCAGATCGACCTGCGGCAGCTCACGCATCAGTGCCGGCAATCGCAAGGCGAGATCGATCGCTTCGCCACCAGCGAGGTCGGACGACTGGAGCGGGAAATCATGCTGTGCGACGATCGCATCTGAGCAGGGTCGCGCCGTCGCCACAACACGAGCAAGGCCGGTCAACTGCCGCTGGGCCCCCGAAGCTGACAGACGGCGGACGGAGGCAAAGTGCATTGTCGCCAGTATATCGCGTCGCACGGCCTTCGTTGGGGTCGGACTACAGATCACTTGCGACCTGTCTTCGCCTTCTTAGGCCTGCCGCCGAGCTTGCCGTTTCTTCTTGCCGCCTTTGCTTTTACCTTGCTGGTTGCCCTGCCGCCTCGCTCTCCCAACTGAGCGGCGGCCCACTGCTTGGAACCGAAAATCCCTTTCAACAGCGAGGGAAGGTACAAGTCGGCATCGATCTTGGGAAAGTGCAGGCCGAACCCCGACGGAGTGATCTCGATCGGATCAAGCTCATGCGGTTTCGCCGTTTGCAGCCCCTGCGCCTGGCGCGGCGAGAATGCGATGTCATACCCTGTGCTCAACGCGATGATCACGCGATCGCTGCCTTTGTCATAGCGTGCGGATATGACAACCGGTTCGGTGGCGCGACGGCGATCGGCGCGCTTCGTCGCCTCATCGATTTCATGGCGCTGCATGGATACGTCTCCATTCCTGACATAGAGCTGCCAAGTGATTGGCCAGCTCGTCTATGATTCCTACCAACCTTGGCCGCGCAAAGCCGAAGTTCTCTCGCACCTCAGGAGGCCCCTTCGGGCACCGCAGATTGAAGACCGCTTCGCAACCTCCCCCGATCACGTGAACATGCTCTGGTCGATGGTCGTTGGGGTAGATGACTACGCGAAGTCCATCAATTCGGAGGACCGTCGGCATAGAGCTCACATATCCCAGGCGCTTGGGTTTTGCAATCGTCTTGCCTTGGCCAGCGAGCAAACATCGAACATCAACCGGCAGCGCGCACGCCCGAGCGGCCCATGTCGGCGGGTGCGCTTTCCCGCCAACACTCACGGTCCTGGCTGACGTGCGCGTGAATGCAGCAATGCGCCATCGCCGACCCTGCTCCGCGCGGCGTCCCGCAGCAAGATACCGAAAGCAGGCAAGCACGCCCTCGCCTGAGCGTTGACCAGGCTGTGAAACTCTGCTTAGGGATCGACGTGACGCCACAGGAGGAGGACGACCATGCCCGAAATCTACGTCCATGCCGTCGAAGGACGGACCATCGATCAGAAGCGCGCCCTGGTTAAGGACATCACCGAGGCGGTGGTGAAGAACTTCAAGGTCAAGCCGGAAGCCGTGATGGTGCAGATCATGGAGAGCCCGAAGGAGTCCAAGGCCAAGGGCGGCTTCCTGTTCAGCGACCGGCCGCCCGGCTAGGCGCGGATAGAGCAGGCAAATGCCCGGATGCCTGCCGTGAGCCGACGGCGGCTCACGGCGTCAGCCGTCCGTGCTTTGAAGTCATTGAGCCAACATAGGAGACCCCGATGCGCGCGGCCCCCGGCGTGAAGATGAGCCCGGACTTTCCCGTCCCCGACAGCATGAAGGCCTGGGTGCTCGGCGATCCCGGCCACCTCACGCTGACGGACAAGCCGGTGCCGGTGCCGAAGCGTGCCGAGGTGCTCGTGCGCATCGACGCCGTCGCCATCTGCGCGACCGATCTCGAGATCATCTGGCACGGACCGCCGGCATCGATCCAGGGCGGCATGCCGCACAACAAGAACTTCACGCCGGGCCACGAATACATGGGCACGGTCGTGGCCCTCGGGCCCGGCGTCGACGAATACAGGATCGGCCAGCGCGTCACGGTGGAAATCCACGCCGGCTGCGGCCAGTGCAAGCGCTGCCGGGAGGGCATGTATACCGCCTGCCACAACTACGGCCTGAACTACGGCGAGGTCGACAAGGGCCACCGCGCCAACGGTTTCACGACCGACGGCGGCTTCTGCGAATACCAGGTCAACAACATCAACACGCTGGTGCCGATCCCCGACGCCATGTCGGACGAGGAGGCGACGCTGGTAGTCACCGCCGGCACCGCCATGTACGGCCTCACCGAGCTCGGCGGACTGGTGGCCGGTGAAAGCGTGGTGGTGACGGGCCCCGGCCCGATCGGGCTCTTGGGGGTAGCGGTGGCCAAGGCGCTGGGTGCCCATCCGGTGATCCTGACCGGCACGCGCGACAACCGCCTGAAGACCGGGCTGGAGCTCGGTGCGGATCACGTCGTCAACGTCAGGAACGAGGACGCGGTGGAGGCCGTGCGCCGGCTCAACGGCGGCAAGGGCGTCGACTACGTGGTCGAATGCTCCGGCGCCCCCAATGCCGTGAACGAGGCCGTGCGCATGGTCAACCGCGGCGGCAAGGTGTGCCTCGCCGCCTTTCCGCACGAGCAGGTGCCGGTCGACATTGCCCACATCGTGCGCAACAACATCTACCTCTACGGCATTCGCGGCGAGGGCAAGAGCGCCACGCACCGTGCGGAAGCGTTCATGTCGCAGAAGCGCTTCGACGCCACCAAGATCCACACCCACACGTTCGCGCTCGAGGACCTGCCGACGGCGCTCAAATACGCGCGCGAGCGCATCGAGGACGCCATCAAGGTAGTGGTGAAGGCCAAAGGAGCAACCGCGCGAAGGATGGCTGCCGAGTAGCCTTCGCCCGGCCTCCGGGATGACGGGTGCTCACTTCGCCTCGTGGCTGGCCGCCTTGAGGATTGGAGACCAGCGGGCGATTTCCGCCTTGACGAAGCTTTCGAACTTGGCGGGCGTGCGATCCTCCTTGGCGGGGATCGATCCTCCCAGATCGGCAAGGCGCTTCTGCACGGCCGGATCGTCGAGCGCCTTGTCCAGCGCCGCCGCCAGCTTGTCGATGATGTCCTGTCGGGTGCCCTTGGGCGCGAAAATCCCGGCCCAGATGCTCATCTCATAGTTGACCCCGACTTCCTTTGCCGTCGGCACGTCGGGCAGCGCCGCCAGCCGCTCCTTGGAGGAGACCGCGTAGGCCTTGATCGTGCCTGAAGCGACTTGCTGGGCGACGCTCACGGCCTGCTCGCAGAAGAAGTCGACGTGCCCGCCGACCAGATCGTTCATCGCCGGGCCGGTGCCGCGATAAGCCACGAGCGTCGGCTTCAGTCCGACCTCGGTGGTGAAGAGCAGGCACGCCATGTGCGAGGACGCACCGATGCCGCCGTGGGCCTGCGTCACGCCGGTGCCGTTCTTCTTCAGGTAGTCGACGAACTCGCGCAGGTCCTTGGCCGGGAAGTCTTTCTTGGCGACGATGACGGCCGGCGCCTGCGCCGTGAAGCCGATCGGTGCGAAGTCCCGCAGGGAATCGTACTTGACGTTGGGCGTCAGCACCGGCGCGGCGACATGCGAGCCCATGCTGCCGGCGAGCAGGGTGTAGCCGTCCGGCGCCGCCGCCGCCACGCGCGCACTCCCCAGCGTGCCCCCGGCACCGCCGAAATTCTCGATCACCATCGACTGGCCGAGCGTCTTGGCCATGTGATCCGTCACGATGCGCGCCACGACATCGCTGGGGCCGCCGGCGGCGAATGGCACGACGACCGTGATCGGCTTGGCGGGGTAGTCCTGCGCCGGGGCGGCGGTCGTCGCGGCCGCCAGAAGGCAGGCCGCAAATGTCTGGACAAGGCATTTGCGCATGGCTTCACCTTCTCAACAATCGTCAGGGAGCGGGCCAGCGCTGTGCGTGGCTCCGCCCCTCGATTTGCAACCCGCGCTCTAGCCCAGGTGAAGTATGACGGAGCCCTCCGAGACCGTGGGCGGGGTCGCGCCGATGTTGGAGGCATGCTGCCGTATCCAATCCGCGGCAACCCGCAAGCTCTCGTCGGTGCCGGCCTTGTCCTGGCAGACGGTCACCGATGCGCCACCATCGGCGGTGCGAATGAGGGCGTAGCTCACGAACCCCTTTACGGGACGGATGAGAGCTTCGACTTCCTTCTTGCGCTCCTCCAGCACGTCGAACAGCTTCTTCGCGCCCGGGCCAGAGTAAGTTCTGACGACCGCGTGCATGGGCACTCCTCCCTTGTTGTTGTTTAGCGGTCTCAGAATAGCTCGGATGGCAGCGCATTGCGACAGGCAGATTGCCAACGCCAGTCGCGCCGGCGTGCCCCGATCAGGCGTTGTCTGCCAGATGCCGCACCAGCCAGCGCGCGCTGCGCAACAGGCGGCCGTCGTCGCGGCGGGCGGCGATGAGCTGCACGCCCATCGGCAGGCCGTCGGCCTCGAGCAGCGGCAGCGTCACGGCCGGCACGCCCAGGTAGGTCCAGAAGCGGCAGAAGATCGGGTTGCCGGTGGACTCCAGCCCCTTCGGCGCGGTGCCGAGCGCGGCCGGCGTCAGGATCGTGCCCTGGTGGATCAGCACGTCCTCGATGGCGGCATAGAGGGCTTCGCGCGCATTGAGCGCGGCGACGTAGTCGACGCCGGGCGTGCGCCGGCCCTCCTCGATCAGCGCCGCCAGCGGCCTGCTGATCATGTCGGGGGCGCGGTCGAGCAGCGGCCCGAAGTGGAAGGCGAGCTCGACGCGCTGCACGGTCATGGCGGCGGCGATGCCGCGCTCGGTGGTGTGGTCGAGCGAGATCTCCGAGACTTGGCCGCCCAAGGTCTCGACCAGCTCGCCGAACGCCTCGTGCGTGGCCGGGTCGCAATCCTTCCAGGCGTGTGTCTTGACGAGGGCGAAGAGCGGCGCCAGCGGCCAGTCCTCGGTGGCGGTGGCCGAGAGGCGCGGGCGGCTCACCTTCAGGCTCGCTGGGTCGCGCCCGTCATAGGCCTGCAGCGCGTCGGCCAGAAGCGCCAGGTCCTCCACCGACCGGCCCATGACGCCGACCGTGTCGAGCGAGTGCGCCTGCGTCAGCACCCCCGTGCGCGGAATGAGCCCGAAGGTCGGCTTGAAGCCGTAAACGCCGCAGAAGGCGCCCGGGCGGATGACGGAGCCCGCCGTCTGTGTGCCGAGCGCGGCCGGCACCATGCCCGAGGCGATGGCCGCGGCCGAGCCGGAGGAGGAGCCGCCGGGCGTGTGCTCCAGATTGCGCGGGTTGCGCGTGCCGGCCGGGGTGTAGGCCGCAAGCTCCGTCGTCACGGTCTTGCCGAGGATGACGGCGCCGGCCCGGCGCAGGGCCGTGACGCAGGCGGCGTCCTCGAGGGGCTGGCGGCCCTCGAGGGCTCGGCAGCCACTCTCGGTCGGCATATCGGCCGTGTCGATGATGTCCTTGACGCCGACGGGCAGGCCATTGAGGGCGCCGATGCCCTTGCCCTCCCTGCGGGCCGCATCGGCAGCCTTGGCCTGCTCCAGCGCGCGTTCGCGGTCGAGGAAGGCCCAGGCCTGGAGCGAGGGCTCGAGCTCGGCGATGCGCTCGAGGCAGGCGCCGACCAGGTCCTCGGAAGAGAGGTCGCCGCAGGCGAGCCTGGCCACGGCCTCGGTGGCGGTAAGGGCGGTGAGCTGGGTGTCGGTCAAGCGCGACGGGCTCCTGGATACCGGCGGCGTCAGGCGAAGTAGTTGAGCACGCCTGAGAGCAGCAGCGTGAATGCCAGCGCAACGAGCGCGGTCAAGCCAACTGCAACATAGGGCTCCAGCTCCGTATCGACGAAGCGATGCATGCGCCCACCCCGCGGCAGCAGCGCCAGAAAGGCGAGGACCGTTGCGAGCAAGACGACCACGCCGCCGATCAGAAGGTCCATTTCCAGCACCTACTTGTAGAGGTAGCTCGGCAGCCACAGTCCGATCTGCGGGAAGGTATAGAGCATCCCCATCGAGATGATGACGATGATCATGTAGGGCATGACGCCGCGGAAGATGTCGTTGATGTTGACCCAGCTGGGCGCCACGCCCTTGAGGTAGAAGGGCGCCATGGCGACCGGCGGGGAGAGGAACGACGTCTGAATGTTGAGCGCCACCAGCAGCCCGAAGAACAGCGGGTCGATGTTGAAGAGCTTCAGGAGTGGCAGGAAGATCGGCATGAAGATGACGATGATCTCGGTCCATTCCAGCGGCCAGCCGAGAATGAAGATGATCACCTGCGCCAGGATCATGAAGCCCAGCGGCGACAGGTTCATCGCCAGAACGAACCGCTCGATCGGCTCATGGCCGCCGAGATAGGCAAACACCGCCGAGAACGTGAACGAGCCGATGAACAGCCAGCACACCATGGCGGTGGTGCGCGCGGTCAGGAACACGGATTCCCTGAGCTGGTTGAACCTGAAAGAATTTCCCGGCAGCAACACGAGCATGACCAGCGCCGTCAGGACCATGGCGCCGATGAGGACGGAGCGCGGCGGGGCGGGTATGTCCACGACGGGAAGAAGGTCCGGCATATGGGGCGCGATCAGCCAGGCAACGAGCGCGCCCATCGCAATGCCGTAAGCAGACATGACCGCCACGCGCCAGGGCTTCGAGTAGTCGGCGCCATATCCGGCCGCCAGCAGAAGCGCGCCGAGAGATCCCATGGCGGCGGCCTCGGACGGCGTCGCAAGCCCGAATATGATCGAGCCGAGGGCAGCAGCGATCAGGGCAGCCAGGGGCAGGAACGACGTCACCAAGGCCTGAAAAATCTTGAAGAATGGGACGTTCCGCTCCTCCGCCGGCAGCCTCGGCGCGAGCTTGGGG
>ORMF011877181.1_pt1 | contig 11950 bp, 8 predicted proteins | sample 1779871 | NCBI WGS metagenome assembly ORMF01 (sample SAMEA104232316, study PRJEB22302) | groundwater metagenome | biome: forest; feature: aquifer; material: groundwater | place: USA | collected 2011-08-07 | depth 5.4 m | reverse complement strand
TGGAGCATGGCTCTCATGGTCCGGCGCCACGCTATACACGACGACATAAGTGACCAGCATCCTTTGTTGTTGGCGCGGTGCCCCCACCGCGCGGGACCTCGCCGGCGAATGCCAACCCCCCGGGGGGGGGCACCCCGCCTACAACTGCACGGATTAATGACGTTCTGTATAGTTCAAGATCCACCGCGGTTCAGTTCCGCTCGCACTTCTCGACAGACCGCCCAACGCCACAGCGCACCAAACGCGAGGAGACACGCAACCATCAGCACTCCGCCCAATGCGAGCGGTCCAACGACAACCGCAATACCCGCCGCCGCACCCACCAATGCCAGTGCGCCGTATACTAACGTGACCGTTTGGTGCGATAGGCCCGAAAGCACCAGCCGCTGATAAACGTGACTGCGGTGAGCCTTGAAAATGTTCTCCCGCCGCGAAAGTCGCCGGCAGATTGTAAACATGCCGTCGATGACGAATGGAAACACTATCAGGCCACCGGCGATCAACATCCTGGAATTCTGGAATTCCGGAATTCCCGAATTCCGGAGGTCCGGCGTGCGGCTAGAAATGGCGATCAACGGCAGCACGGCAAAGATGAATCCGAGTACCGTACTCCCCGCGTCTCCCATGAATATCTTCGCCGGGGGCCAGTTGAGGGTGAGGAAACCAACGGAGGCGGCCGCTATGAGGATACCGATACTCGAAGCAACTGGCAGTTCCGCCAAATGGCCGAGAACCATCCATCCGAGCCCCGCAACCACACCCTGCACGCCGGCGATGCCGTCGATGCCGTCCATGAAGTTGTAGAGGTTGATCAGGAGGACGATTGGGATGCTGAGCTGCCAGTATCCAATAAAGAACTCAGAGGTCAGAAGTCGGAGGTCAGAAGTCCGAGCGCACGTGTTGCAGGCCGCGGCCAACAGACCAAAGGCCACGGCGAATTGGACTGCGAAACGCACTGAACCGGGCAGCGGGCGTAGATCGTCCCACAGTCCGATGGTATATAAAACGACCATGCCGCCGAAGAATGCGGCTTTGAGGAACAGTGGGATCGCCGCCGGCCAAACGATCCAAAGGCCCCCGGCCAGCATAGGCACCACGGCGGCGCCCCCGAGTCGCGGCACGGGATTCTGGTGCGAGCTCCGTTCGTTCGGCAGATCCAGTAGCGCACGCTTGACCCCGAAGTGGCGCGCAACGCGAACGCCAATCGCGGAACCGATCGCAACGAGGAAAGTCGTGATGAGCAGCATAGAGCTCGTCGGGCAATAACCGCTGAAATCCGAAATCAGAAACCCTGAAATCGGAAGACGTTGGCGAAAGGGTATCTATGCTTCGGAATTTCTGCTTTCAACCTTCAGTGTTCAGTTTTTACCATCTTGCCTCCTGTTCAATGGCCTGGAGTTTGTATGGCCAAGGAAGGCACGCTCCTCATATACGCTTCGCTCAGAAGCAAGCCTCGGTGGTGGCGAAACTGCATCCCGGCTTCTGGCGTCGACAAAAGGCGATCCTTGATCACTACCGTTACCCCATGCTCTTCACGCTTAAGAAGTTTGTCTCCTGGTTCCTCGAACCCGCCAACGTTTGCCTGCTGCTTCTCGCCCCGGGCATCGTGTTGCTCTGGACCAAGCGTTACCAGCGCACGGGCCGCTTGCTTCTCACCGCCGGGCTCGCAGTGCTAGGCGTGTTCAGCAATGGAGCAGTCGCGCGTGCGTTGGCGCTGTCCTTGGAAACGCGCTATTCGCCGCTTGGCTCTGCGGACCAGAGGATCGGATGGTCGGATCCCCAGAAGATCGCGGCGGAGGCGAATGGCACTCGAAAAGGACTCCTACCCGGCGGTCATCCGGAAATCCGCCATATCGTCGTGCTTGGTGGTGGCGGTGCCGACACGCCCGGCTTTTCAGCGACGAACAAACTTGGTCACTCCGCGGGACTCGACCGTTTAGTCGAGGGCGTACGAATGGCCCGGGAATATCCCACCGCCAAACTGATCCTCAGCGGCGCAGGTGAACCGGGCGAATTGAGTAACGCCCAATTGTACCAGAACGCCGCGGTGGCACTCGGCATCGATCCAAGCCGCATTGCGCGCTGTGACACTCCGCGTGACACGATGGATGAGGCCAAGCAAATCCGAGTATTGGTTCGCACAGATCCATTTTTCCTTGTTACATCCGCCGTTCATCTTCCTCGCGCGGTCGCGCTTTTTCGCCGGTTGAGTGCGAACCCCATCCCCACGCCCGCCGATTACCTCGAACGGCCGATCAAGCCGTGGCGTTTCGAAGAGCAACTTTGGCGTGCGGGCGCACTGGAAACGAGTTCGGCGGTGGTGCACGAATACGTTGGGATGGTGTGGGGACGCGTGCGCGGACGCCTTTAGCAAGGCCAGAAGCCAGTGAGCAGAGGTCAGAAGTCGGACGTCAGAGTTCAGAGCGAGAAAAGGTCGAATGGCCATCGGACCACCCGATGGTTTCCCATCCTTCTCGTTTGCTCGGCGGGCTCTGGCTGAATGGATTGCCACGACTCCATCGCGCCCGCCGCACTACTGGAAACGCAACGATGCAATTTCGAGCGCCACCCCTTCGGCGAATGTACGTGGTGCGAAACCCAAATCGCAGCCGGCTTGTTCCCACGAAAACGCCTTGTGTTCGTTCAATCGCTCAATTTGCTCGGCTTTTATCGGGAGCCGAACGCCCATCCGTTCCATCCCGCGGAGCACCTTTACCGCTGGTTTCGCCGGAAAGTGGACAAGACGAATCTTACGGCCTAGTTGGCGGGCGACGGTGTGGACGAGCTCATTGTACGTCAACGGCTCCCGGCCCGAAACATTGTACTCCTTGTTTTCCGCCACGGCGGAGTTCGCGGCGTTCACAATGGCGAAGGCCAAGTCTGCAACATAAACTGGTTGCATGAGATAGTCGCCGGAACCAAATACTGGCAAAATCGGATAGCGTCTAATGGCGCGGATCAGTCGACAAATATTGCGATCCCGATCGCTACCATAGATCATGGTCGGCCGGAGTATTGTCCACCGGAGCTTGCTATTTCGGATTTGCGCCTCTGCTGCTGTTCGTACGGCCTTACTGGCCGCGTTGAGCTGCGTGAAGATTGCCGTGGTGCTGACGAATATCGTGCGGATGATTCCGCCGTCTTCGGCGGCCTTCACAATCGTCGACGCGTGGCCAAAGCCGATCGACGCGACATTGATTAGCACATCGCAGCCTTCGCATGCCGACGTGAAACCCGGCCGATCACCCAAGTCGCCGATGCAAATCTCAGCTTCCTTGCCGGCGAGCGCAGTTGCCTTGATACCATCGCGGGCATAAATGCGCACGCCCACCCCGCGACGCCGCAGTTCGTGGAAAACACTGGAGCCGGTGAATCCCGTGGCTCCGGTCAAAAGGACTTTCATTCCGCCGCCAAACCCATTTCTGCACGCGCGTCACGAATTACCTCGAGGTACCGGTGCGCGAGGCCGCGCCGTGAGTAATGCTGTTCAACAAAACGCGGACCGTTTTCGGCCATCGACTGCAAATCCTGCGGGCTGCGCGACAATTCCCGTATGGCTGCGGCGATTGCGACGGAATCTTCCGGCGGCACGATTTTCGCCGCCTTCGAACGTGCCAGGATGTTCGCAGCTTCCCCACGCAAACTGGCTAGAATCGGCCGCCCCACCGCCATGATCTCGAATATTTTCGATGGGATGAACGTGTCGAACAGCGGAATGTTTCGTAACGGGACGAGGCACAGGTCGGCCATGCTATAGAAGTCTCGTACGCGCTCCTTCCCGACTGGCGGTAGAAACCTGACGTTGGTTAGTCCACGCTGCCTCCCTTCAGCTTCCAGCTTTTCCTTGTCCGCGCCCTCTCCGACAAAGATGAACTGGACATTCGGCAGGTCCCCCATGTGCGCGGCCGCGCGGATCTGCGCGGCGAGCCCCTGAGAAATTCCGTGCGCTCCAATGTACAACACGACAAAGGCGCTATCGAGGCCGAGTTCGGTTCTGAGCTGTTTCGCCTCCGCGTCCGCTGGCTTCCAGAACTCAGTGTCGGCCCCATTCGTGATCGTCGCGACCTTTTTGGCGGGAATGCCTCGCGCGATGAGGTTGTCCCGGAACGAATCCGTCAAGGTCACGATCTTGGTGGCGGTGCGATAGAGGTTCATTTCCCAAATCTCCAGCAGCCGAATAATCTTTCGATTCCGCACCACGCCCAAATCCACGAAGATCGCCGGCCAGAGATCGCGGACCTCCATGATGAAGGGCACGCGATGCCGCCGTGCTTTCGCACGGGCAGCCATAGCGGCAAAAAACGTTGGTGACGTGCCGACCGCGCAGTCGGGCGCTGGCATCCGGCGGGAACTGACTGCGCCAGCAGAAAGCCAGAACGACGCGTGGCCGAGAGTCTTTTTGACGAAGCCCCTGTTGGGAGTGATGTAGGTCCAGCTCCGATGCACGTCGATGCCCTTTATCTTTTCATGCAAGTAGTGCGCAGATTCGTAGTCGGGATATAGCGTCCCCGACGGGTGATTTGGAAAGCAGGTCGCCACATCGACCGTGTGCCCGCCGCGAAGCCACTGCGCGGCAAAATCGCCGATACGGGCCGAAGGGGCTCCGATCTCCGGCAGAAAATAATGCGAGTAAACCGCGATCCTCATGCGACATGGCGGATGGCTGAAGCGGTGATCACGTATTCGTCCGACAGGTCTTCGCTGCTCAGGTGGAGGTCCAGTTGCGTTTCCCGCCTTACCAATCGCACCTCGAACTGCTCGCGCCAGGAAAATACGCAGGCCACCGCGAACGGTTGGGGGCCCTGCCCGCAAAACGTCAGAACGGTGTTGGCCTCTTTCCGCCCAAACCGCTCCGAATACCACCCCTGCTCGCGCGGTTGTTCGGCACCCCGCGCGCGGCTCACCGTCATCCCGTCGCTATGATGGAGCCAGAGTGTGTTGGATTCAACGCCGATATTCCACCGAGACCCGGGGCCCACCTGTGGATCCAGCGATGGATGAAAGTGAATGTGGCTCGCCACACGCGCGGCGGCTGTTCCGCGCACTTCGTCGACCACCACAAAATATTCTCCGCGCCGCCAGAGGAAGACGCGGCGATGCATCGGCCTGCCGACCAGATGGCGGAATCCGTCGTGTTGACATAGCAGCGCCGCGAGGCTATCGGTCACGACCTCATGCAACACTTTTGGGTGGGCGCGGCGGCCCACCCGAAAGTTGGACCACACCTCCGAGGAGTTCTGCCCATCGATCTCCACGGTATTGTGCGCACGGGTGGAGCGAAAGAAGTCACGCCATGAGCCGCGCTGATATGCGTATACTCCCGAATCGACCACGACCGGGCTGTCCCCGAATGAATATTCGTAATTGAACGTGTCCGCATGAGCATGCGCGGGCAGATAGTCCGGACATGGCTTGCCAACATCCAGTATAACGTGCTCCCCAGCGGAGTCCCCGAACACATAATACCCGCTCTCGCGCAAACAAACGACACGCCGGACCGCCTGGGCAGCCGCCGGGTTTGAAACGGTGTTCCACGCAGACGACCCCAGCAGCAAATAAGTATCCAAACCGGCAGTCGATCTGCCTTTCCGCGCCGGTTCGCACAGCCACGCGGCCGCCGCATTCAGCAAATCGTCCGGATCCGGCGCCGCGTCAAGCGCCGTGTCCTTCAGCAAAGGCAGTCGCCGGTTCGTGCCCAGAATGCTCTGCAGAAACATCGCCTGTCGGCGCACGGCGTCGCGCAACCACGCCGGGCAACTGTGGTTTCGCTCCAACATCAGCGCGATCTCGAGGTAATCCCGCATCACGACGACATGGTAGCCGGGTGTGCGCTCGAAATGTCCTCCATCCGCCAGCACCTGCTCGGCCGTTTCTTCCTCGAGCACTTTCAGTGCGATGCGAAACCATTCACGTGCCTCGTCGGTCGCGAACGCCGTGCCGGCCCACAACAGCGCGCGCAAATTCTCGACCAAGTGATTTCCGCGCACGTCGAACTCCATCTGCTTCCGGAGAATCCTTGCCTGACCATAAGTATTCGACAGTAGGGCAGCCCGGAACGTTTGGTCGCGTTCAAGATTGTCTGCCCAATGGGCAATCGCCTGCAGCCAGTTAACGAGGCGAATCGATATGGTGTAGGGATGCCATCCGTCGCCTCGCAACCGATCGTTGGCGTTCATCCATGAGACGGCCAAACGACGAAACGCAGCAAAGCCTTCGGCGGATCCGGTCGTCGCCGACCAAACCACCAGCGACCGGGCAAAGCCGAAATAGTGGAGATGATAACGCCAAAGGTGGGACTGCCCCTTTGCCGCCCAGTCCACATCGCCGTTAAAGGCAACCGACGAGCCGAGGAACTTGAAGCGCAAGGCCGCCACTGCCTCAGCTTCAGCGACCATCCTCTGCACATCCTGCTGCAGAGTCTCCGGCCCCGGCAGCTCGCGGAGGCCGACCCACAAGGGCTGAAACTTGCCGACCGTCGCCGCGCGGATTTCCGGACAGCGAGCGTCAACTGCCGACCACCATCTCCGGCGGCCAACTGCTAGAGCCCGGTACCTTATCTGCCGGAAGCTGAGGTAACGAACGGTTCGGAGCAGGCGGAAAAAATTCCGGACGCCGTTCCGCGCGGTCATCGCGCCGTAACCATCCGATCGAGCGCCATCAGTCGATCTCGAAATTCCGGTACCTGCATGAGCGCGGCGAACGATTGCGTCGTCGTTATCCGGATGAAGTACTGTTCCATCCGCGCTACGCGCAATTCATTGAGCGCATCGACAAACAACATGGCTGTTTCATCGCGCCTAAATCCCAGTACCCGCCCCCCTTGCACCGTCCAGTAGAGCACTTCGACCTTGCCCGTGTCCGTGTGTTGACTCTTGAATCGCCTCCACTCGGCGGCCGAAAGAGTTTCAAGCGGATACGGCAGACAGACCGCCGATTTCCGTTGCTCCATGCTGAATCCAAGGCCCGTGAAGCACCGGTCGGGAATATGGCCGCCAGCAAACGACCGGGCATCCTTACCCGGACGCCAAAAGGCAACGTAGATATCGAATTTCGCGCCGCTGCGGGTGTACGAACGGTACACGTAATCGTCGAACTGGATTTGCTGCACCGCCTTGCCGTGATCGATTTCCGTTGCTGCCAGTTTTTCGTCTCGCACCATCCAACCCTGCACCTCCGCGGGCACCACGACTTTGAGTTGCGGCTCCGGCGTGGCAGAACTCGCGTTGCGACCCAAGAGTAGCTGCGCCGCCACGCCGACAACGAGCAATGAACCGCAAACAAGTAGCACGACGATTGGCGCACGCACCACGGGCGACTTTGGGCAATCACCAAACATGGGAGTTCCGCCAAGCAATCGCTGGGCCAACCCGGCTATCCGGCAGCGGAGCCTGCCGTGCCAACCGGGCCATTCACAAGAATCCGCTCCAGGCACTCCACAATGCGCTGACTCGCCCGCCCATCCCACAACGGAGGCTGCGTGCCTGCCTTCCATTTCCCGGCAAAGAGCCGGCCCAGATGAGGGGAGAGATTAGCGGGATTCGTACCCACCAGTTCGTTGGTGCCCAATGTGACCGTTTCCGGCCGTTCGGTGGTGTCGCGTAGCGTTAGGCATGGCACGCCGAGCACGGCCGTCTCTTCCGTCACACCGCCGGCGGCAGTGATCACAGCGTACGCTCGTTCCACGAGGTAATTGAATTCCAAGTAACCCAATGGCTCGGTGAGAAACAGATTGGGGGCCTCGGCGCCTATGCGGCGAAGTGTCTTGGCGGTGCGGGGGTGCACGGGAAACACAACCGGCCGCCCGCGTGCGCCATGCACGATCGCGTCCATGAGCACCTTGCACGTGGCATCGTCATCCACGTTCTGTGGCCGATGCAGGGTCAGCACGAAATATGATTTGGGCTGCAGGCCGGCCAGCCCCCAGACGACCGGAGGCTGGAGCCGACCGCGGTGCTTCAGGAGCGTATCGATCATGGTATTACCCACGAAGAATATCCGCTCTTCGCCCACCCCGCTGCGGCGGAGGTTGTCGTTCGCGACCTCGCTGGTCGTGAAAAAGTAATTCGTAATCGAATCGGTCACCAAGCGATTGATTTCCTCAGGCATGCTCCAGTCTCCCGAGCGAATTCCGCCCTCCACGTGGGCAACCGGCACGCGCAGCTTTTGCGCGGCGATCGCGCAGGCCATGGTTGAAGTCACATCCCCCACAACAAGACACAGGTCACTCTTGCGATCGATCAGCACCTTCTCGTACCGCGTCATGATGCCGGCGGTTTGTTCCGCCGCCGTGCCTGATCCGACCTCGAGGTTTACATCGGGCTCAGGGACTCCAAGTTGCTCGAAAAAGCTGCCCGACATTGCGCGGTCGTAATGTTGGCCTGTATGGATAAGCCGATACCGCAAGCGCCCGCCTTGGCTCTCGCGCGCCTGCAATGCGTCGATGATGGGCGCGATCTTCATGAAATTGGGGCGCGCGCCCGCAATGAGATCGATCGTCTTTGTCACGTTGAATCGACCTACGCAAGCTCGTCCACCCGAACCCAGCGGCGTTGTGCGATGGCAATCGGAATGGCCAGCGTCGCACGGGTCGAATTTGCCAATTCCAGCCAAGGAATCAAGGCAGCACCATGTTCCTTCGCGCGTCGCGCGAACAGCGCAAACTGCGCGGCATGTCCCTTGTCTTGCCTGGTTTTCAACGTCGAGAATGAACGGAAGCCGTACCCGCGCAATTCACGGAAATTATCGAGCAATAGGGTCCGTCCCTGGCTGTGAACCTCCACCCGTTCCTTGCTCACCTCGCGATTGCCGTTCGCCAGATAATTTACAACCGAAGTCGATCCATTGGCATGTCGAAGTAATATACAAGCCGTATCATTCGATCCGTCCAACGACAGCGCACTCACTTCTGTAATTACGCCGCCCGTCAGGAAGATCGCCAAATCAACAAAATGACACGCCTCGCCAATCAGCCGGCCGCCGCCTACCTCCACGTCATGCACCCAATGATTCAACGGAATCGACCCGGCATTCATGGTCGCAATGACCGAAATGGGTCCCGCTTCACCAAGCATGGATTTGATTTTTTGCGCATGCGGCGAAAACCGGCGATTGTAGCCTACTGTGACCCAGGGAGTCACGGAGTTGTTGGTTGAGAGTTGAGAGTTGAGCGATCCCACCACGGCCTCAATCTCGCGCAACTCGTCGAGCGTCAGGCACAGCGGCTTTTCGACCAACACGCATTTGCCGGCCTTCAGCGCCGCAACCGTTTGTTGCGCGTGCAGGTTGTGGCGCGTCGTAATGATGACGCCAGCAATGTCCCTATCCTGCAAGACCGCGCGATAATCGGTCGAACTGAACGGTACCTCGTATTTTCTTGCCAGCGACGTTCCAGTCACTCCGCCGCTACTCACGACGAACTTCACGGGCGCCTTTACCGCCGCCAGTGCCGGCATCGCAGTCATCTTCATGAAGTTGCCTGCACCAATTACTGCCAGCGCACCCACGCCAACGTTCCGTTCACAAATGCGGATAGTCGTGCCGACGTTTCCTTGCGGCGCAGAGAACAATCTCTCGTCCGCAGTCAGCGATTCGGAGTCCTTGGTCTCTGGCTTGCCAGCCGTAGGCTTGGCGAAGGGTGGTCCCTGGTCTCTAGTCCGGGATGCGGCCTTCCCCGCTTCGGTTTCATCGTATACCAAGAGAGAGGCAATCCCGCCGCCATCCATATGATCGTAGATTGACCGATAGTCGGAGAGCATCACCCGCTTCGTGATTAGCGAGTCGACGCGTAACGCACCCGCGCTCATTGCCTGCAACACCGCCTGAAAGTTCCGGTTCTCTGTCCAACGTACAAACGCAGGCGGGTAGTCATACCCCTTCCCCTCATACGCAGCCTCATACCGGCCGGGCCCGTAGGAGCAGGAGACCTGGAATGTCAGTTCCTTTTCATAGAAATCCGACCGGTTGATGTTCAGGCCGACAACGCCGATCAGAATAATGCGGCCGCGCTTGCGGCACATCCGTGCACTCTCCGCGATTACGGAATCCGACGACGTGGAGGCGGTGATTAGTACACCGTCCGCCCCCAGTCCACTCGTTTGCTGTAGCACCCACTTCACGGGATCCAGTTCCCCATTGGATTGGATGGCTTCTGCGCCGAGGCCCTGCGCCAGTTGCACTTTGCTGCAGTCGAAATCGAACCCGATCACGCGACAGCCATGCGCCTTGAGGAGCTGACTGGTGACCTGACCAATCAACCCCAGTCCAATTACCACGAAAGTCTCGCCCAACTCCGGTTTGGCCAGCCGAATCCCTTGCAGCCCGATCGCGCCGATAACCGTGAAAGCCGCCGCATCGTCGCTGACATTGCTGGGTACCTTCGCCACCAGATTTACCGGCACCGAAACGACCTCGGCATGCGGGCCGTTGGATGCGACGCGTTCGCCCACCTCGTAGCCGACGACACCAGGACCAACGGCTATCACCTCGCCTGCATTGCAGTATCCGAGCGGCAGCGGCTCATCGAGTTTGCGGAAAACGGCCTCGACCGTGGCCACTAGTCCGTCGGTGCGAATTTTTCCGAGAACCTGTTTCACCTTTTCCGGCTGTGATCGCGCTTTCTGCAGGAGAGACGCCTTGCCGAACAGCACGAGCATTTTCTCGGTGCCTTGCGACACTACAGACCGGCGGGTCCGAATGAGAACGTGGCCCGGTTGCACCATCGGCGCCGGTACGTCCTCAAGCATCGTTTCTCCCGTCCGCAACTGTTGAAGGATTTGTCTCACTCAGTTTCGATCGATGAAATTGCGGCACCACAGCTCCACACAGGCAATCGCCAGAATCGGGTACGTGGCGTCTACCAAGCCGCGCCTATCGCGCTCGCGCAGTCGCGCGACGCCCGCCGGGTCGAACAACCCTCGTCGGCGCAACACGTCTGGCGCAAGCGCATCTTCCAATACGTAGCGCATTTCACGACGCATCCATGTGCGCAGTGGAACACCGAACCCTGCTTTGGGCCGATGAATGACCTCGTGCGGAAGGACGTCTTTCATCGCCTCCTTGAGCACCCATTTTCCTGTACGTCCACGCTGCTTGTATTTCGCCGGAATCCGGGCCGCAAAACCCACCAATGCATTGTCCAGGAATGGCACGCGAACCTCCACGCTCGCCGCCATGCTCATCTTGTCGGTATAGTTCAGGTTGTGATCGATGAGGAAGAATCGGCTGTCGAGCATCAGCATCTGCGCGAGAGGCTCAGCTGTCGGTTCCATTTCGCGGAGAGCCGTGTGCATCGGATGCGCCACCGCGCCGTTGGCGACGCAGCCCGCCACGTCACGATTCCAGATTGAGGCCGCCTCCTTCGGGTCCAGCCACATGAAATAGCTCACCAACCGCTCCGCTTGGTTGGCATCCGCATGGCGGAACGCTTTGGCGATGCGCCGGCCGGCGGCGCGGTTCGCCGGCAGCAGCTGCGCCGTCCCCGCCAGCGCGGAGCGCGCGGCCGAGGGCAACCATGACCACCACCGCTCAAGCGCGAGCGCGCGGTGACGCCGGTAACCGGAGAAGAGATCGTCCCCGCCGGCGCCGGAAAGTAGGACCTTGATTCCGTGTTGACGGGCCAGCTTGCAAATAAAGTACGCGTTGAGCGCAGCCGGGTCCGCCTGCGGCTCGTCCAGTTGCGCGATCATCCACGGGAATTCGGCGGCCATTTCCGGTCCCACCCAAATCGTATGCAGGTCGACGCCGAGATGCCTCGCGACTTGCTCGGCATAAGGCAGATCGCTCGCCAACCCTTCGTCGGTCATATCCGCGCTGCGGTGCCCGATAGTGAAGCATTGCAAGCCACCTTTGCAAACATGGCGGCGCGCCAGTGCGACGAGGGAGCTCGAATCGAGACCACCGGACAGGAAGGCGCCCACCGGAACGCCGGCGACCAGCTGCCCCCCCACCGGGC
>ORMF010506741.1_pt1 | contig 11951 bp, 7 predicted proteins | sample 1779871 | NCBI WGS metagenome assembly ORMF01 (sample SAMEA104232316, study PRJEB22302) | groundwater metagenome | biome: forest; feature: aquifer; material: groundwater | place: USA | collected 2011-08-07 | depth 5.4 m | reverse complement strand
GATTGCGAAATTCGGCTCGTCGCCGGTGGATCGCAAGACGGTGAAAGCGCGGGATGCCGAGGGCCGGGAATGTGACGTGACGCTCCACGGTGCGGAGACGGTCTGCTACGTGTTCAAGACGATGAGCGAGGCGCAATTCGGCGAGTTGTCCTTCTTCCGCGTCTATTCCGGCCAGGTGAAGTCCGGCAGTGAACTTTACAACACCGACCGGCGCATCGCGGAGAAGATCGGACAGCTTTATCTGCTCAACGGCAAGGCGCGCGACATCGCCACCGCCTTGAACGCGGGCGACATCGGGGCGGTGGTAAAACTCAAGGACACGCATACGGGCAACACGCTGTGCAGCGCGAAACATCCCGTGTCCCTGCCGAAGGTCGTCTATCCCAAGCCCAACATTCACGCCGCGCTCAAGAGCGTGGTGAAGGGCGAGGAGGACAAGATTGCCTCCGGCTTGGCGGCCTTGCACCACGAAGACCCGACGTTCTTGCATCAGGTGGACTCGGAATTGCACCAGACGATTCTGTCGGCGCAGGGGGAGTTGCATCTCGAAGTGATCGCCGACCGGTTGCGCCGCCGCTTCGGCGTGCATGTGGAATTGCACGAGCCGCGCGTGCGTTATCGCGAGACGATTCGGACGAAGGGCGATTCGAAGCACCGCCACAAGAAGCAGACGGGCGGCTCGGGACAGTTTGCCGAAGTCTGGATGCGCATTGAACCAAAGCCGCGCGACTCCGGCGTGGAGTTCATCCATTCCCTCGTCGGCCAGAATGTGGACCGGTCCTTCGTGCCGTCCGTCGCGAAAGGCGTGAACAAAGCCTGTGAGGAAGGCATTCTGGCGGGCTACCGCGTGGTGGACGTGCAGATTGATTTTTACGACGGCAAGATGCATCCGGTGGACTCGAAGGATATCGCGTTCCAGATCGCCGGCTATTTCGCGTTCAAGGAATCCTTCACGGTCGCGCGTCCATGTCTGCTCGAACCGATTCACGCCGTTGAGATTCGTATCCCGGAAGATTGCATGGGCAAGGTGATGGGCGATCTTTCGAGCCGGCGCGGGAAGATTCAGGGCATGGACGTGGACGGCAGCTTCCAGGTCATCAAGGCCCACTGCCCGGCGAAGGAACTTTACCGCTACTCCAGCACGTTGCGGTCACTGACCGGCGGACGCGGCGTTCACACCGAAGCCTTCAGCCACTACGAAGAAATGCCGCGCGACGCCGAGGCGAAGATCGTGGAGGAATACAAGAAGCACCGCGCGGAACCGAATCACCACGAATAGCCGTGCCTGCCTTAACCCCACAGCGCGGGTCGCATTACTGCGCTTGCACGCGATAGAAGCGCGGGGCATTGGTCGCCGCGCCGAAATCCGTCCAATTCAGCGCGCCATTCGTGCCGGTGCGTGGCAGTCCGACCGCTGACCACGTGGCAGTGCGATCAAGCGCATCGCAGCGTTGGAGTTGGTAAGTCCGGTTTGTCACGGTCAGACAAGTCAGCCGCACTTCGGTGACATTCGTCACGGCGACATTGGTAATCTTGAACACCGACCCCGGATTCAGCGGATCCGTTCCGGCCAGAAATTCGTTGAAGTTTGATGCCCCGTCGGCATCCGCGTCGTCCGCACCGCGTGAGTGGTCGGCGGGTTGTCCGGTGGCGTGGCCAAAGTAGGCGAGCCGCCACCAATCGGGCACGCCGTCGGTGTCACTGAAGACGTCGCCGATTTTGCGCACCGCCACGCCGGAGACGCGCGCGTTGTCCACGACCGGGGTGAATTGCACTTGCAACTGCGAGTTCGTGACGCTGTTCGTGAAGACCAACGTGAGCGGGCGGTTCATCCCACCGGTCGCCACGAAGATGTCCAGATTGGTCGCTACTTGTTTGCCCTGGATGAAAACATTGAACACCCGCTGGCCCGCGCCGCTCCAGTACGTCTCCGCTTCGAGCAAGGTTGTTTCATAGACGCCCGCCGGGCAGTCGAACAAATACCAAAACCCGCCGCTCGATGTGCTGTATCGCTCGCGCTGATAAAGCGACTGCGCGCCAGCGCAGATGCCCGTGACGGTGTTCGCGAGATAACCCATCGCACCACCGGAATATCCAAACCCGCCAGAGCTGTAGGCGCGGTCACTGAGCCAGAGGTTGGCCGAGCAATCCGTCACGTTGCTCGTATTGCCGCCGGCGATGCGTTGGAGGTAAGCGCCGGGTACGTTGAAAAAACGAACGGTCACCGAGTTCGTAAATGAAATGTTCGCCGCCGTGTCCGTGGCGCGCGCCGAGATCGTGTGCGGACCGTTCAGGAAATTTGAAGTGTTCAGGCTCAAACTCCAACTCGTTGTCCCGCTGGCCTGCGCCCAATCGCGATTGTCGAGCTGCACTTCGACCTTCGACACCGAGACGTTGTCCGCCGCCGTTCCGGAGATGTTTAAGCTGCCGGCAACGACGCTGCCGTTTGTCGGTGACTGGATCGCGACCGTCGGTCGCACCACGTCGGTCGCCGTCGCCGTCTTAAAACGCGATTCAAACGCTGCGTAAAAACGATTCGTGGTGTTCGCCGCCTGCGCCGTGTCGGCGAGGCGCACGCTCATCATCGTGAGTCCCGGCCAACTGCTCGACGGCGTGAAGGTCAGCGTGTCGCGCCCCGCCGACCACCCAAAATTTCCCGCGACCGCAGGCGTGGTCGTGAACGCCGCCGGCACGCTGTTCGTGTCCATCGGCTGGCTGAATTGAATGACCAGTGGCGAAAGCGCGGAAACACCCGTCGAATCGTGCGACGGCGAGATGCCCGTCACGACCGGATCCAGTGCGAGTTGTTGCGTTTGCGCGATGAAAATTTTCGCCGTCGTGCTCGCCACGTTGATCGCTGGCGTCACCGGGCCGGCGAGCACGGTGAAAGTTTCATTCGGGTCGAGCAGGTTCACGAGCGTTGTGCCGGCGGGATAAATCGTCGGGCGCGACGGAAGCGATTGTGTCGAGCCGGCCGTGTTGAACACGACGAAAACTTCCTGCGTCCCGAGCCGCCGCGCATACGCGAACAGCCCCGGCCCGCCGGCGTTGCTCCAGAGATTCGAGTGAATGCCGGTTCGTAGCGCGGGATAAAGCCGGCGGAAATTATTCAGCTTGGCGACGAGCTGGAAAAGCGGATGCACCATGTTAAAGTTGTCGCCGAGCGACGGGCCTTGCTCGAACGCGCCGGCGAACATGTCCTCGCGATTGTTCGGGTCCGCGCCGCCGTTGAAGGCCTGTTCCGTGCCCTGATAGACGCACGGCGTGCCGCGCGCGGTGTGCAGAAACGCGAGCGCCACGGCGAGGCGGTTGGTGTCGCCGTTCGCGTTGCCCGAGTTGAGGAAGCGCGTCACGTCGTGATTGTCGAGAAACGTCACGAGCTGATTTTGCGCGGCGGGATCGTAGTTCGCGGCGAGGGCATTGTAGTGATCCTCGATTTGCTTCGTGTTGCCCGACGCGGTGGCGAAGACGCTGTTTGCGGCGAAGTAGAGCGGGAAGTCGAGCGTGGCATCAAGCTTGAACGGCCCGCCGCCTTGCGTGCCAGTGTAGCTGCCGCACTTCGTGTCGTTGCCGTCATACACCTCGCCGAACATGAAAAAATTCGGCCGGCCATTCGTGGCCGCGAACGCGTGAATGCGGGGACACCAATCCTGCCAGAAACCCATCTCAACGTGCTTGACTGTGTCCACGCGGAAGCCATCGAAGCCGGCGGTCTGAATCCAGTAATTGAAAACCGCCGCCATGTTCGTGCGGATGTAAGGTAGTTCGGTGCGGAAATCATCCAGCCCGCTCAACTCACCGAGTTCGACCTGCGTGGGGTTGCCGTAATCCGAAATACTGCCGTAGTTGTGGAAGAGATTGGTCAGGTTCGGGAAACTGGCGTTCGTATTGAAGGGCGCGGCGTATTGGTTCGCGGCACTGGAGTACTTTAGCGGGTAACCCGACGGATAATTAAACGTGGAACTGCCGCTGGTCGTTTGGACGAGGGTGCCCCCGTGATTCACCACCACGTCTTGAATGACAAGCAACCCGCGCGCGTGGGCGGCGTTGACCATGCTCTGAAGATTCGCCAGCGTGCCCCAATGCGGGTCCACTTGATAAAAGTCCTTTCCCGCGTAACCGTGATACTCCCCGTTGCCGTTCAGGACAATTGGCGAAAGCCAGATCGCCGTTGCGCCCAGGGCCTTGATGTAATCCAGCTTTTGCTCGATGCCTTTGAAATCGCCGCCGTGAACCTTCGCGCCGTCGGTGGCGTTGAACGAGCCGGACAAGTTGTTGTTAGACGGATCGCCGTCATAGAAGCGGTCGGTGAAAATCTGGTAAATGCTTTGCGCTGGCCAAAAGCCCGGCGCGGGCTGGGCAAGGACAGTTACGCGGAGCGCGAGGAGCGCGAGTAACAGACTGAGCGTGTTTCGTTGATTCAATCGCACTGAGCGTATCGCATTGAGCCAGGAGGTTCAAACCCAGGCCGGGCGCATGAACATGCGGTCGGCAAAGTTGTTCGGCGCGATTCGGATGAACCTTTCCCGCGAAACGTCACCCAAGGCTAGGGTTGGGCGCTGGGGTCAGGCTTCAATAGGAATTGCAGCGGGAGATGCACGCGCTTTTGCCACGCGCGTTCCGAATGCTCCTCGCCGGGGAATTTCTTTGTGACCCAGTTTCTACCTTCCTGGTAGCCGGCGGCTTTCATCTGCGAATCCACCAACAGTTGCAGCGGTTCGTAGTTGTCCTCCTTGGTTTCGTTGCCGTAGTCGAAATAAATTCTGTGCGTTTTGGGATCGGGTAGCGCTTTCTGCAGATCACGAGCGGTTATCCCACCGGCAACCGTCCACGCCGTCGAAAGACACGCGGCACCGCCAAACACCTCCGGGTATTCGCAGATGGCGTAGAGCGAAATCAGTCCGCCCATGCTGGAGCCGATGATGCTGGTGGACTCGCGACCGGGCAACGTGCGATAGCGGGCATCAATCGCCGGTTTCAACTCGCCCACCAGATAGCGCAGGTAGGCGTCGCCGAGTGGTTGCCGCCGGGCGGGTTTGAACATGTCCGGCAGGTCAGATTCCTTCACGCGCTCGAATGGCTTCTGCGGCATGTATTCCGAAAGTCGCTTCGGCGTGTTCCAAACGGCGACCACGATGGCTTCGGGGATTTGATTCCCGGCAATCAGGCGCGTCAGGGTTTCGTCAACGCCCCAATCCACACCGATGAAGGACGTGGCCGGATCAAAAATATTCTGGCCATCGTGGCAGTAGATTACGGGGTAACGCCGCGCTTTTGTTGTTGCGGAGAAATAGCCGGGCGGCAGCCAGACGTCCACGTAGCGGCGATCAACGAACTGGGAATCAATCGGCGCGAGATGTTCGACGTAGCCGGTGACACGAGGATGAAGGACTGCCGGCGGACGGTTCGTATCGCCGCGCGTCGAAGGCACGGCCAGCAGCAGGCCCGCAATGAGAGCGGCTGAAGGTAACGTAAAGTTCAGCACGTTACGGATGATAGTCGCATCGTCGGCGACCATGCAATCGTTGCGCGCCAAACCCCCACCGCACAAAGATGCGGTAGGAGGGGCAGGGCGAGTGTGCCTACGATGAAATTCAAATCGTGCCCCCTATACTGCAACTTGCCCGGAAGGCGAAACCTTCAAATTGTCTTGCCTTGGTCCCGGGCGAAATGCTGAATGTCAGTTAAATCGGCCATCCAAATCAAAAATTCTCCATGCAAAAACCGCGCTTAGGCTTCTGGCAAATCTGGAACATGAGCTTCGGCTTTCTCGGCATCCAGTTCGGCTGGGGCTTGCAGATGGCCAACATGAGTCCCATCTACAAATATCTGGGCGCGTCGGACGAACAAATCCCGCTGCTCTGGCTCGCCGCGCCGCTCACCGGCTTCATCGTGCAACCGATCATCGGCGCGATGAGCGATCGCACCTGGGGGCCGTTGGGACGGCGGCGACCGTACTTTCTGGTGGGGGCCATCCTGAGTTCCCTCGCGCTGATCGCGATGCCGAATTGCAGCGCGCTCTGGATGGCGGCGGGGTTGTTGTGGATTCTGGATGCCTCGATCAACGTGAGCATGGAGCCGTTCCGTGCATTCGTGGCGGACAAGCTGCCGGAGGAACAGCGCGGGACGGGTTTCGCGATGCAGAGTTTCTTCATCGGCGTTGGCGCGGTCATCGCAGGCATGCTGCCGTGGATCCTGCGCAACTGGTTTCACGTCGGCAGCGACACCAGCGTGGGCAACGCCATCCCGCCCAACGTGAAAATCTCCTTTTATCTCGGCGCGGCGGCGTTTCTGTGCGCCGTGCTGTGGACGATTTTTACGACCAAGGAATATCCGCCGGAAGACATGGAAGAGTTTCTGCGAAAGAAACGGGAACAAGCTAATTTTAAGTTACAGCCCACTTTTATTCTGGTGGGATTGGTGGCCGGAGTGCTGATTGGGATTGCATTGGGAATGCTTGTGCTTATGCCAAGTCAATTGCAGATGTGGTATATCCTAGGAGGCGGAATTATTGGCGGAACTGTTGGCGCAGTCATGGGCGGGCCAGAAGTTTCTTCAGCCATCAAAGAAATGCCCGGCACGATGAAGCGGCTCGCGCTCGTGCAATTCTTCACCTGGCTCGGCCTGTTCTGCATGTGGCTGCACTTCTCCAATGCTGTGCCGGTGGTTTTTGGCAGCAGCGATCCGAACTCGCCGGTGTTCAAAGCCGGGGCAGAGTGGGCGGGCGTCTGCTACGCGGTGAAGGACGCCGTGACCTTCATTGCGGCGTTTGCGCTGATGGCGCTGTCGCGGACGTTTGACCGGCGGCGCATCCACGGCGTGTGTCTGGCGCTGGGAGGATTGGGTTTGCTGGCCGTCGGATTCATTCACGGCGAGGAGCAAAAAAATCTGTTGCTGATCGCGCTGGCGCTGGGCGGCGTGGCGTGGGCGAGCATTCTTTCAATGCCTTACGCAATCCTGGCCGGCGCGCTGCCGGCGGAGCGGATGGGCGTTTACATGGGCATCTTCAACTTCTTCATTGTGCTGCCGGAAATCTTGGCGGCACTCACGTTTGGTCCGATTGTAAAAAACTATCTTCACGGCAATCTCGTTCACGCGGTGATGGCCGGCGGCGGGTTCATGCTTATCGCCGCGCTGTTGGCGCAATGGGTGAAGGCGTCGCCCGCCCCCCAGCGCGGTTAGGCGACCGATATGTTTTTGGACAACACTCGTACCGCGAGAAAATGCGTCGGGTGCTGGCTGGTGCTGGCGATCCTGGCGGCCGGCGCCTCGGCGCGCGCGGACGTGTTGTGGAGCGATCGGGACGGGCGGCTCGTCCACCATACGGGCGACGGCTACGACATCCTCGGCGGGGCGGTGAAGCGGAACGGCACGGCCAGCGACGCGCTCTATTTCAAATTTCACATTGACCCGCTTTCGGATGTGGCCACGGAGGACTATTACGCGGCCTTCCAACTATTTGAAGGCGACCAATATCGGCTGGCGGTGGGCAACGCGCCGGAGGCCTGGGGCTACTCGGCGTTCTTTACCTCGGAGACCGGGCCCTCGAATCGGGTCGCCGGCGAATTCGACTTGCAGTCCGCGCAGCCGGAGCCGGCGGGCTTGGGCCTGTTCAAACCTTACGAATTACCGCGCCACGACCATGAGCGGACCATCATCTTCAAAGTTCAATACGTCCCCGGGGAAGACGACCTCATAACGGTATGGCTGAGCCCGAACCTCGCGCTCGGAGCGACGGACAAAAACCAACGCGAAATCCTCACCACGAGGTTTAAGGCGAACGCGTCCTTCAATCAAATCCGTTTGCGCCACGGCGGCAATGGCAACGGCTGGATCTTCAGCGACATGGCGATTGCAACGTCGTTCAGCGACTTCATTGTGGAGCGTTTCTGGCAGACTTGGTGGTTTACCGGCGGGGTAGTGCTGGGGTTGCTGGTGGCGGTGGGGGGCGCCGGGCGGTTCGTCGGAAAGCGAAAAATGCAACGGCGGCTCCGACAACTGGAGCAAGCCCACACCGTGGAACGCGAACGCACGCGCATCGCGCAGGATTTGCACGACGATCTGGGTTCTTCGCTCACCCGCATCTCGCTGTTGAGCGATCTGGTCAAGTCGGACAAGAACGATCCGGCGCAGGTCGAAACCCACGCCAACAAGCTGGCACAATCCGCCGCGCAGACTGTGCGCGCGTTGGAGGAAATTGTCTGGGCCGTGCGGCCGGGCAGCGATTCCCTGCAAAGCCTGGTGGAATACATCGCTCATTTTGCCAACGAGTTGTTCGAGGACGATCAGGTTCGCTGTCGGCTCGACTTGCCGCATGATCTGCCCGCTCAACCATTGCCGCCGGACGTGCGCCACAACATTTTCCTCATCGTGAAAGAAGCGTTGACCAACGCGCTCAAGCATTCTGGCGCCAAAGAAGTCCGGGTGAGCGCCAAGGCCAGCGGGCCGACACTGGAAATCGTGGTTTCGGACGATGGCCGGGGCTTCGCGGCGGCCGGGGCGAAGTCGCCCGCCAAAGGCAACGGTTTAGGCAACATGCGCCGGCGCGCGACGAACATCGGCGCGACTTTGACGGTCGAAACCGCGTTAGGGCAGGGGACAGCCGTGCGACTGATGGTGATCTTTCCCGGTCGGATTGTGCCGTGAGAACATTTGTGCCCGGAACGATTTTGACGCATACTCATGCGGTTGCGCCCCCGGCGGCGGCTGTGGTACTAAGAGCGCATGGGTGCGAGCCTGTTTGACGAAATGCAGATCAAAGTGGCCATTGTGGATGATGACGAAGGCATCCGAACGAGCCTGTCGGCCTTGATTCGCCGCAGTTCCGCACTCCGGTTGACCGGCGATTACCCGGACGCGGAGACGGCGGTGAAGGAAATCCCGCGCCGCCCGCCAGACGTTGTCCTGATGGACATCAATCTGCCGGGCATGAACGGGGTGGAATGTGTCCGCCAGCTCAAGGCGGCGCTGCCCGCCGTGCAATTCCTGATGCTCACGGTTTATGAAGACAGCGATTCGCTGTTCAAATCGTTCCGGGCAGGCGCCAATGGCTATCTGCTCAAGCGCACCGCCTCGGCGCGGTTGGTGGAAGCCATCCGCGACGTTCACGGCGGCGGTTCGCCGATGACGCCGCAACTGGCCCGGCGCGTCGTCCAATTCTTTTCCCGGCCGGGCGAAGGGGAATCGCCCCTGGCGAAACTCACGCCGGGCGAAAAGGATTTTCTCGATCAACTGGCCAACGGTTACGCCTACAAGGAAATCGCCGACCGCATGAACATCAGCATTGATACGGTGCGCAGTTATGTGCGGACGGTTTATGAAAAGCTGCACGTTCATTCGCGGACCGAGGCCGTGGTGAAGTATTTGCGGGGATGAAAGCGGCGGAACGATTAAACATCGTCTCCAAAGTTTAGCTTGAAAGGAAGCGACCACTGGCGCATCGCGATCAACCGACCGCAATCCCCGCATTAACATGCGGTAGTATTGATTCAACTCCTGTTCTAGTATCTCCCCATAAGCAACCCGGTTCTGCGGTGAACCGCCTGATTAAAAAAATGAAAACCCAACTCAAAACTATGACCACTACCAAGACCCTACGAAGTCTGCTTGGCGTTGGCTTGCTCTGCGGAGCCGGCCTCGCGGTGCAGGCACAAAACCCCGTCACGTTCCAAGTGAACATGACCTCCCAGCTAACCGCCACCAATGTTTATGTGCGCGGCTCGTTCAATGGCTGGGGAACGGTGAATCAACTCACCAACAACGGTTCGGGTGTTTACACCGGCACGGTGAATATCGCCGATAGCCCGGCCACCTTGGAGCAATGCAAGTTTTATTATGATCCGGGCGCCGTCTGGGAAGGCGTCGCTAACCGGCAGTTCATTCTCGCCGGTGGCGCGCAAACCCTGCCCGTGACCAGTTGGAATGTTTCAGATTGGCCGGCACCCACCAATGACGTCACGTTCCAAGTGGACATGACCGCGCAAGTGCTGCTCGGAGCGTTCATCCCCCCCGGTGCCACCATCCAGGTTTCAGGCGCCTTTAATGGCTGGGGTGGTACCGACTTCTTGACGAACAATCCTGCCCTCTCCGGAAACGCGAGCAACATTTATTCAAAAGTTATTCCGATTACCGGCTTCCCGACCGGCCCGGGGCCCGAATATAAGTTCCGCGCCAATGGTGGTTGGGAAAATGTCAACAACCGCACTTGGACGATCACGGGTGGCAACCAGACTCTTCCCTTGGTGTATTACAACAACGATTCGCCATGCGATTTGTTGCAACAGGACACCACGGTGACGTTCGTGCTCCAGATCACGAATGGCACGGTTGCCATGGATGGTACTGTTTTCAACGGTGGCAACCTTTATATCAACGGCGCCTTCCCCGGATGGGGGCCATGGGATGCGTTACTTCCCCAACCGATCAACAACCCAGGTGGCAGCGACTTTTACACATACACCCTCTTGATTCCGCGCGGCCGACCGCTGGCTCAGCACTTTAAGTTCAGCATCGGTGGCGCCGACAATGAGAACGCTATGTTCATGGATCATGTTCAGTACATCCGCACGCTCGGTTCGACCTACACCATGCCGGTATGTCATTTTGGGACGAACTACAACGCCACGCTCGCGGAAGCATCCTTTGGCAGCCTGGCCATTGGGGCCCGCTCTGGCGGCACCGTTCCGATCACATGGCAGGGCCGTCAATGCGTGACTTTGCAGACCCGTTCCAGCCTGTCCACTGGTGGGTGGACTGACCTGCCCGCCACGGATACTACCCAATCCACCAACTATCCGGCGGCCAGCGGCAGCCAGTTCTTCCGCCTGCAAAAACGTTCGACGCAGTAAGCAAAATCACCAACCCCACCCCGACCGCTGTCATGGTCGGGGTGGGGGAACGATTGAGTCACCGACAACCCCAATCACCAGTCCAGCTATGCGCCAAAGAAAAGATGCGTTCACCCTGATCGAGTTGCTGGTGGTGATTGCGATTATCGCCATTCTCGCGGCGATGTTGTTGCCGGCCTTGTCCAAGGCGAAAGAAAAAGCCCAAGCCATCATAGACATGAGCAACAAGAAACAGCTCAATCTGGCTTGGACCATGTATGCCGGGGATAACAACGATGTTCTGGTGGTTAATGCCGACTACAGTGCAGCTTATAACGGTACGCCCTCCTGGGTGGGCGGGAGCTTCTTCACTTGGGGGACGGATTCGTGGAACACCAACACGCTCTACCTGACCGATGACCGCGTTTCCAGTCTGGGCGGTTACACCGCCCGGCAGCCCGCAATCTACTGGTGTCCGGCCGATCGGTTTCTGAGTCCAGTCCAGCGCGCGCAAGGCTGGGAACATCGGGTTCGGAGCGTGGCCATGAATGCGGCCATGGGCGCGGGACGAAAATGGGCTGCGGATCCCTACAATGGATTCGCGTGGGGCGGTTTCTTTTGGGCGGAAAAAATGGGTGAACTTCTCAACCCTGGGCCGAGCCAGAGCTGGTTGTTCATGGACGAACACCCGGATTGGCTGGACGACGGGATTTTGTACACCGACCCCGCTCCGACCTCCGGCACGGGAAGATTTACCGAACTGCCCGGCAGCCTGCACGGAGGTAGCTGCGGCGTAGCCTTTGCCGATGGTCACGCGGAAATTCACAAATGGGGGGAGTCAGCCACAAAGCCACCCGTCACCTATATTAAGGGCAGCGGCGTGGCGGTTACCGGCAGTAAGGATCTGTCCTGGCTCGCGCAGCACACTCCGACCGGCGTGCTCAAAAAGTCGCCCTAGCCATTTCAAGGTCGGATCTGCCACCAACTGCTGGTTTGCGATCGTCTGAATAACCTTCGGGCGAGGCGGCTCTCAAGCAGCGCCCTCACCCCAAAATCAACCCATGACTTTCCCGCGTCTTTCGCTCGCCTTGCTCGTGTTGCTTGCGCTCCCGGCCGCGCGGGTAT
>ORMF010231267.1_pt1 | contig 11954 bp, 10 predicted proteins | sample 1779871 | NCBI WGS metagenome assembly ORMF01 (sample SAMEA104232316, study PRJEB22302) | groundwater metagenome | biome: forest; feature: aquifer; material: groundwater | place: USA | collected 2011-08-07 | depth 5.4 m | reverse complement strand
TGAAGTCGCCCCGCAAGATCTGACTTTAGACCCGGTAATGGCATGGTTTGGGCGGGCACGGGATGCCCGGCTGTTGGGTAATTTTTGAATAGATAACCCGCCACTGCGATAAATTATTGCTCCGGATGAGCGGCGCGGCGGCGGTTATTACGCTATCCAAAGCGGTGTTGGGAACGGTCCCTCTCGATGTCAAGTTTGCACCCTCCCGGGTCGTGTGACTGACGGTCAGATAGGCGCTGATCATCTGACCGATCTCCCCCGAGCCATAGACCAAGGCCAATAGAATCGGCACAATAAAGGTCAGCTCTATTATGGCTTGGCCTTTTTTCGACCGCACTCTTGGATTTATCTTTTCGAACGCCGTCATAAAATTTCCTAGGTAGTGACGAACGGTTCATTTTTCCAGGTGGTGTTGAGGATGAATGGAACTCCGCCTGCCGGAAAAAATCTGTTAAAGAATGGAAACAGTGCTGGCTTCTTCACCGTAACCGTGACGATAACCGTCTGGTCGGCTGCACCGCCGGGCGTTGTACAATCACTCGGGAGGGGCAGCTCGGGACACTTAAAAACAAAACTTGGACCGAGATCGGGGCAAATCACGCCAGCCGCAATTACGTTTGCGCAAAAAATATCGTGCACTTTTTTATCCCTTGGAATGTCGACGCTAAATGCGTCTTTCGTGGTTTGTCCTGTGACCATGTAACGCCCGGCAGTTCGCAGCGCGTGCTGCAGCGTCACTTTGGCGTAAAGCAGATGTGAAAACTCGACTATCGCCATGAACATGAAGAAAAACAGCAAGAAGGCAAATGTCATCTCCACCGCCGCCTGACCGCGCGACCGTCGTCGGCGATGCGCAGCGCTACGCCACCAGGCGGCGCTAGTTATAATTTTACTAACCAACCCCATAGGACCACTCCCTTCATCGCCGCAAGGCGCTCTTCGGTGATAACAGAGTTGTAAGTTTGGATGGGCGCCGGCCTTTGACTATTCACATAGAATCAATCGTCCCCGGGATGGCGGTCCGTGACCCAGCCAACCCGCGGCAAAATTGTTCAGGCCTACGTAGAGCAACCCTGATGCCATTTCCATTTTATGAAATTGCCGATCAATTACTCACGACTTCGCACACTTGCCATGAGGGCTGTAAAGATGACGCGATGCAGGACAAGCTCGGACACCGGCTTCCAATCGCTGGAGTGGACTTGTCAGGTGGCGAAAGCTTAGACCGGCTAGTGGCGCACAATTGGCAGACGACCAAAACATTCATGAACGTTCACCCGGGACCTTGGCAATGGCAAGAAGTATTTCACCTAGCCGCCCGATGAAGGAGTTGAAACCTCGCCGCGCAACTGTTCCACTACGCCGTCAGCGACCACCATACTTGACATGGAGCCCTTCGCTATGGTTAAGAAAACCCTGCCGCGAACCTGAAGCGTCCAAAAATTCGGATGGGTATAGGGATAGCCGGCTCGTCAATGAGCCGGTTTTTTTCGGCCTGCGACTCGGCCCGCAGAGATTCGCGACGAGAAGTGCTGGGCGTAGCGGATTGAAAGTTTTGTCGGAAAATGATTTTTCGCTATTTCACCATATGGATCTTTCTCGCGCCGCTGTCGGCGGGCGCGGTCATCGGCATCTGGGGACGCGCATTGGGGCCCAAAGTCTGCCGCATCGGCGTCGCCGCCGAGATTGTCGCATTCGCGATATCGCTTCTAGTCCTCGTCCAGGTAATCCGAGTCGGACCCCAGACAATTGAGTTATTTCAATTGGGCCATGGCAGCTTACAATTCGCGCTGCTCCTCGATCGCCTCACCGCAGTGATGTTGGTACATATCGCCGCGATCAGCATCCTGATCCATCTTTTTTCGATCCGCTACATGCAGCAGGAACGAGGTTATACGCGATTTCACAGCCTGCTCGCTTGCACCAGCTTCGTTCTCTTCGTTATGGTATCGAGCGCCAATCTGCTGATGCTGTATGTCTTCTGGCAGTTGCTCAGCTGGCTCGTGCCCCACCTTTCTTTTAATTACGAACATGCCGCTACGGCGCGCGGCGCGTTCCGCACTTTTATCATGCAGCGCACTGGCGATGTGGCTTTTCTCGCCGCTATCATACTGGCTTACGGCGGCTACGGAACCCTCGACCTGGCGCAGCTCTCGGTGCGAGCCGGGGAAGCTCGGACGATGCTGTCGCTTTGGCCCGGCGGTCTCGAAATCTCCGTCGGCGCCGCGGTGACGTTGCTGATTTTCATCGGCGCCATGAGCAAGTCGGCGCAGTTTCCGCTGCACATGTGGCTGCCGGATTACCTCTACGCGCCGACTCCCGTGACGGCGCTGCTGCATGCCGGCATCATCAACGCCGGCGGCTTTCTGCTGTGCCGTCTCGCGCCGCTCTACGCGCTCAACCCAAACACACTCCATATCGTCTTCGCAGTCGGCATGCTCACGGCGCTGCTAGGCTCGTCGATGATGTTGGTTCAAAGCGACATAAAAAAAACGCTCGGCTACTCCACCATCGGTCAGATGGGCTTCATGATCATGGAATGCGGTCTGGGTGCCTACGGGTTGGCGATCTTTCATCTCATCGCTCACGGCCTTTTCAAAGGCACGATTTTTTTGAATTGCGGCCATGTCATTCACGCCGCACGCCAGGAACCGCGACTGCCGAACCAAGATCACGCTGTGGAACGACCCGAATTTTCAACCCTTACTTGGCTCACCGGGTTTAGCACCACGTTGATCCTACCGTTGATCATCGTGTTGGGCGCGCACGGGATTTTAAACATTCCGCTGGGAGATTCTCAGGGGACGGCGATTTTTCTATTTTTTGGCTGGGCCACTTCGGCCCAGGCGATCTTAACGCTCTACCGCCTCCGGGCGGTGGCCTCTTGGAAGGTTGCGGTTATCATGCTGGCCGCACTATTTGTAATCGTCATAACCTATCTGTTGGCGGCGGAAAGTTTCACCGATTTTCTCTTTCCGGCTCCCGGCGAAGTCGCTTATCATTTTCGCGCTGGCGCTTTGCCGGCTAGGGTGTTCGATCTTTTGGTTTCGTTGTTTGCCGCCGTCATCGTTGTCGGCTGGATACTGATCTACGCCGCCAGCCACGGACGAACTATTCATCTGCCGCAGTGGATCGACATGTTACAGGTACGCGTCTATGTGCTGCTGATCAATCGTCTCTATCTCGATGCGCTTTCCATGAGGCTTCGACAACCGTTCGTCGCCGCGATCGATGCCTTGAATCGCAGCCGACAGTTTACTTACGGCGCCGCTTTGCTTGCCGTCGCGCTGGCTGCGCTGCTGATCACGCCAGCCCACGAGCTGTCGGCGCTGCCGATAGTCCAATGGTTGGTGGTGGCGCTTCTTTTGCCGCTCTTTCCGTTCCACGGCATGTACGTTGCCGCACTCACGCGCACGCCAGGGTACCGGCCGATGCTGCTCGCCTTACTTCTGCCGATAGCAGGAATTTATGGGCTCGCCAATTTAGCCCACGAGTTTCCCAGCGAACTCATCGGCGCGGTGCGCGGGATCGCTCTGGTCAGCGCGCTCTACGGTTCGCTTAAAGCTCTGGCTCAAGTGCACGTCCCCAACTTACTAGCCTACGCTAGCCTCGCCTTCTATTCCGCGCTCTGGTGGCAGTTCGCTGCCAATGGAACTCTTAGCGGCGCGGCGCTCGTTTATGCCGCCAACGTGGCGCTCGTCATTACCAGCCTGCTGTTAGCATGGCTGCGCCTGCGCCGCCGTTACGGCGATTTAAGCCTCGACCGCATGCACGGCTTGGCGCGGCCCATGCCGCGTTTCGCCGCCCTCTTTGCGCTGTTGATCATGGCCGCCGTTGGGCTACCACCCTTTGGGCTTTTTTCATCGCTAGTCAATATGTTGCTCCAACCCGCGCTGACAATGTCGCCGGGCTTGATCGTCATTTTACTCAGCTGGTTTTTAGCGTCGTGGTATTTATTTAGAATGATGCAGCGGCTGCTCTGCGGCCCCCAACGCGGCGATATTCGTTACCAGGATCTGCGTGCGCTTGAAGTCACCTACTTGGTGGCGCTGCTGGTGCTGCTCGTAGCCCTCGGTGCCGCGCCGTACGGCTGGCTCGACACAACTATCTTGGCCAATAGTCATCACAGCATCTGGAGATAGCACCGTGGCACAACTCGCCGTCACACCGTATAGCGAAAACCAACGGATGGAGATCAGAACTCTGGTCCGGCTGGCGAGCGAGATCATCTCCTATTACTGGCCCATGCGGACTTTTGTGCATCACAATCCGCTCCATGGCCTGGAAGATTTGCCGTTTGAAACCGCGGTGCAGCGGGCGCAGCAATTGTTGGGCGGCGGCGGTTACCTGCCCAGCGCAATCTTTCGCGACTACTTCCGCGCGGAACGGATTCTGCCGCGCCATCTCGATGCCGTCTTGCACCCGCACGCCCGCGGCGAACAGGTGAAATTGGGCGCCCGGGAGATCACCCACATGGACGTGTTGCGGGCCTGCCTGCTGGGAGACCCCTCCGTCCATGGCAATGACACCCTGGCGCCTCTGCTCAGGCGCCATCCAGACCGCGACACCATCGCCGTGCTCGCCGATCAGCTCTCGCCAGCGATGCTGCGCCAGCCGGCAACACAGAGCGCGGCGGCACAGAAAGAACCCGGACGCGGCGTGATGTTGGCCAGTTGGTGCGACCGTACTCTTGGCAGCCAGATCGACGAGCAAATCAACCGGGAAATGGTCAAATGGTGCGAAGCCTTTCTCGACGAAGGGCATGCCCCATGGCCCATGCCCGGCCGGGAAAAAGGTTTTTATCCCGCCTGGAAATCTCTTGGCCAACAGGAATGGTCCCCTTGCGGCATCGAAAACAATCGCCAGAAACTAGCCCGCTTGCCGGCCCATGCGGAAGACGCGTTGCTCGAATCTTTAGCGCAGCTCGGCATTCCTGCCGACGCTTGGCAGGAATATTTTTCGCTTCACCTGGCCGCTCTGGCGGGGTGGGCCGGCTTCATCAAGTGGCGCGCTGATCAGAGCGAATATGACTGGCAGGTCGCCTTTCCCATCGATCTGACGCAATATCTCGCGGTCCGTCTATGGTACGAACGGGAACTGGTGCAACAGGCCTGCCGTCGAAGCCTCGCCATCGACGGCAACGTCGCAGCGCTCTCGGCGCACGGGCAAACACTCGCTGCTGGAGCCATCGACAGCAACGGCGACAGCGCACGCAACGCGCGCCAGATCGCCGCCTGGCGCTTGGTGGCCGTGGCGCGAGCGTTGGAGTTGGAACCGGCGCTGCTAACGCAAACCCGCGACGAGAATTTGCGCATCCTCTTGGCATGGATGGACGACTTTCCCGCGTCGGCCCATGGACCGATCTGGCTCAAAGCCTTCGAGGCCGGCTACCAGGAGCAACTGCTAGAGAAACTGCGATTGCAGAGCGGTCGCTTCAATGAATTTCCCACGGCGCGAAATCTTACCGAGCCGCCGCACGAGATCGGTCACACGCAAAGCGATTCAACCATCCGGCCCCAGGCCCAGGCGGTGTTTTGCATCGATGTGCGCTCGGAGCCGTTGCGACGCAACTTGGAAGCCACCGGGGACTATGAAACCTTTGGCTTCGCCGGTTTTTTCGCCGTCGCCATCCGTCACCAAGCCCTCGGCCAGGAGCACGGAACCGATCAGTTTCCAGTGATCTTGAAGAGCAAAAATTTGGTGCGCGAGATTCCCCGCAGTTATCAAGGGCAATTTCTATTCCGCCACCGCCGCCGGGAAAAACTGATCGAAGCCGGACACACGTTGCTCTACGACCTCAAAGAAAATGTCGTCACTCCCTATGTGATGGTCGAGTCCATCGGTTGGTTTTACAGTCTGCCGCTGCTCGGCAAAAGCCTGTTCGCGAGCCGCTATCGCAGCGCCATGGACTGGGTGCGGCGCAAACTGGTGCCGCCGGTGGCGACCACATTGACGGTGGACAAACTGTCACGCGAAGAAGTCGAAGAAATGTTAGCCGCCGAACAACGCGCCACCACCCGCGCCGCGTTACAAGAAAAGTTTGGCGAGCGCAATTTGAATCTGTCGCTGGAACGTTTGGAATATTTGCGGCGCTGGGCGCTCGATGCGCAAAGCGTCGGCGCACCGTCGCCCCAGGCGCGTTCCACCGCGCTTTCCCCCGAGGAAGAAGCGGCCTTCGTCGACGATCTGCGGCGCCACTACGGCATCAACCAGGGCGGCGCCTTTGCCCGCGTGGAGCGCATCACGCGCACCGGATTCACGCTTAGCGAACAGATCTTCACCGTGGAAACCGTGCTGCGCATGATCGGGCTGACGCGCAACTTCGCCCGCCTGGTGCTTTTTTGCGGCCATGGCAGCCGGTCGGAAAATAATCCCTTCGAAGCCGCCCTCGACTGCGGCGCGTGCGGCGGCAACGCCGGCAAACCCAACGCCCGAGTTCTAGCGATCATGGCCAACCGCCCGCTGGTGCGCGAACAGCTGGCAAAAAACGGCATCGCCATACCCCTTGACACTTTTTTTATCGCCGGACAGCATAACACCACCACCGATGAGGTCGAGATTTTCGACCTTGAGGACTTGCCGCCCACCCATCGCAAGGACATGTTGCAGTTGGTGCGCGACCTTGAGCGCGGCGGCGCGCGCAACAGTCAAGAACGGTGCGCGCGCTTTCCCGAGATCGATGCCACCCTGCGCGCTTCGAAAGCGCGCCGCGAGGTTCGCCGGCGGAGCAATGATTGGAGTCAAGTGCGGCCGGAATGGGGCCTGTCCGGCAACGCCGCTTTTATCGTCGGCCGGCGCGCCCTAACCCGCGGCATCCATTTGGACGGACGGGTGTTTCTCCACTCCTACGATTATCGCAGCGATCCCGACGGGCGGCTCCTCGAAGCGGTGTTGACCGGCCCGCAAATCGTCGGCCAATGGATCAACATGGAACATTATTTTTCCGCGGTGGATCAGGAAGTTTATGGCAGCGGCAGCAAGATCTATCACAACGTGGTGGGGCGCTTGGGGATCATGTCGGGTCCGCAAAGCGATCTGCGCACCGGCTTGGCCAGGCAGACTGTGATGAGCGGCGCCCGTCCCTACCACGAGCCCATGCGGCTCGTCACTTTGATCGAAGCGCCGCGCCAGCGCATCGACGCCATCGTTCGCAATCAGCGCGTATTACAGCGGCTCTACGACAACGAATGGATGCATCTTTTCGCCATCGAACCGGAAGTACAAGTATATTATCGCTATGTTCCCAATCAGGGATGGAGCGCCAGCGTATAAAAAAGGAGGGACACCATGAGCGATCTCACTCTGCACCCGATGAAGGAGATTCGCATTATCATCCAGGGCGAGCATTTGAAGTTCGCCACCGACCTGCTGGATCATAAAGCGACCGGCTACACGATCATCCACAACATTTCGGGAAAAGGCCACCACGGTTTTCACACCGCCCATCCGATGTTCAACGAGATGGACAGCATCGTCATGCTTATGACCGTGGTCGCGCCGGAACAAGTCGAACCGATCCTCGCCGGGCTCAAACCTTTATTCGACCGTTACACCGGCGTGATGTTTGTCTCCGACGTATCGGTCAGTCGGCTGCAATACTTCTCCGCCGAGGACGGCAATGAGTAATCGATGTTAGAGCGTCGGCGCTGCCGGAATCACTAATCCGTTTGGATTTTCCTGCGGCCGGCTGGCCGGCTTGCTTCGGGGGATAATTTTTTATAATCGCTTGGCGGCGAAAACAGCCGGCGACGTGATCGTTGACCATGCCGGTGGCCTGCATATGGGCGTAGACGATGGTCGAACCGAAGAACTTGAAGCCGCGCTGTTTTAAATCTTTGCTCAAAGCGTCGGACTCCCGGCTGGTCGCGCGGTAATCCTGCAACGTGCGCAGTTTGTTGATCATCGGCCGGCCGCCGACAAAGCGCCAGATGTACGAATCGAAGCTTTCGAACTGTTCTTGGACCCGCAAAAACTTTGCGGCATTGTTAATCGCGGCAACAATTTTCAACCGGTTACGAATAATGCCGGCATTGCCAAGCAAAGCGTCGATCTGTTTTTTGCCGTAGCGCGCCACTTTTTCCGCGTCGAAGTCGGCGAATGCCTTGCGATAAGCCGCGCGCTTGCGCAGCACCGTGTACCAACTGAGTCCCGCTTGGGCCGCTTCCAAAGTGAGAAATTCGAAAATCGTCCGGTCGTCGTGTACCGGCACGCCCCACTCATGATCGTGATAGTCGACGTAGTCCGGCTTGGTCATATCGACCCAAGGGCAGCGATCGGAATTTGTGAAACCTTTCATATGAAATGTCGATCGGTCGAGGCCAATAGCGACACCGTAGATACTTACATTTCCCCTGCCGACCTTCGGCTCAATTCCAGCCAGTGAGATACACTAAATTTGCGCTTTGGGGAACCTTCGATACAACCGGATAATCCACCAAACCAGGGCCACGCAAAAACCGACCAGGATCGGCGAGAAGGTTGTTAGCGGCAGCATGGGAGGGCGCATGTGATTGGCCTTGAGAATGACGTAGTGCATACCGAGCATCATCATGACGATCAAGCATCCGAGCCGTTTACCGTGGGCGTTTAAGTAGCGCAACGACTCGTCGCGGCGCTCCGCCGACAGCCAATAATCGCGATTGGGCACGTTGGTCCATTGGGGAAACTTACGCGGCAGCGTGCCGACGACGAAACTGACGAAGGTCGAGATGCCGATCATGAACGACAAGGTGAACAACAAGTAGAAATCACGGCTCATCCAGCCGTTGACTTGGTTATCGGCGCCGAAGTGGGTCGCCACCCGGTCGGGTAGATAGCGCGAGGTGTAAACCACAAACACCGCGGCGAACACCGTGAGCAAGATCAAAGCAACCAAGGCTCCAGCGCTGCTGTCTCTTCGCATGTCAATTCCCTCTTCGTTACCGTTTATCTCTTCAATCCGAGTACCACTACGCCCGCGGCAACCAAAAGAATGCCGAACCAATCTTTAATCAACGGTCGTTCGCCGAGGAAAATTACCGCGAAGACCGCCACCAGCACAACACTCAATTTATCGACGGGCGCGACCTTCGCGGCCTCGCCCATCTGCAGCGCGCGAAAATAGCAAAGCCACGACGCGCCGGTGGCCAAACCGGATAGCGTGAGAAAACTCCAGTTCTTCGAGCTGAGCGACGAAAGATCGCGCCACTTGCCCGCGTAATAGACGAACCAGGTAATCGCCAACAAAATAATAAACGTCCGGATCAACGTGGCAAAGTCTGAATCGACGCCCTCTAAGCCAACTTTAGCGAAGATCGCCGTCAATGACGCGAACACGGCCGATAACAGCGCCCAATAAAACCACGATTGCGGGGATGCAACTGTCATTATCTTGATCCTTTCGGTTTCCGCCGCTTATTTTCGACGCCTGCCAAATGTACTCACCGCACAAACCGTGATTGGCAATTGATTGCGCCGATGAGACCGCGTTCATCGGCCCGCGATGGGCGCGCTTGATCCAGATCGTTTCGAGCACTCCGATGGTGCATTACGTCGCTGAGCCATGATGGATAGAATTCGCACCAAGCACGTCGGTTACCGGAACCGCTGCATGAAGCCTTCCTTCTCGATCTCGTCGAGCAGGCTCATGTCGACGAACTCGTTGGGACTACGCTGCGGCGCGGCCATTTCTTTGAGGATATTTTTCAGCCCTTCGAGATTAGTGCGCGGCACGGCGTCGGTGCGGCGGGCGAAGAAATCGTAGGTCGCGCCGATCGCTTCGGCGCCGTCGGCACCGTCGACGCGGAGATATTTCTTGAGAATCTTGATGCTGCCTTCGCGGTTGGTGCGCATGTAGTGAATCGCTTCGATCTGCGAACGCAGCAAATTTTTCGCCAGCGGCCGCTGCTTTTCGATAAACGCGCGCGTCAGCATCAACGAGGTATTCGGATAAGCGCTAAAATCGCCGATATCGGCGAGCACGTTCATGCCGCGCTTGCGCGCGATGTGGATCTCCGGGTAGGAAAGAATCGTCGCGTCGATCTGTCCGATGGTCAACGCGGTTAAGCGCGCGTTGGTGGCGCCTGATTGCAGGATCGTTACCTGGCGCGGATCGATTTTCCAAGCGCGCAATGCCCATTGGATACCGGTATCGTTGGAGCCGCCGAAGCGCAGAATGCCGATCCTCTTACCGATCAACTGCTGCGGCGTCTTGATTTCCGGCCGGGCGACGATCTCGGCCGACATGCGATTTTCCGAAGTGGCGATCAGCGCCACCGGCGCGCCGCGCAACGCCGCGCTGATCGCCGCCGACGCCGAGTTTTGGCTGAGCTGAATACTGTTGGCGAGCAACGCCTGCATGCCTAGCGCACCGCCGCTGATCAACAGCGGTTCAAGATCGATACCGTATTTCTTGCCGATCTCGGCTTCCTTGTTCACCCACAGCGGCATTTGGTAACCAGCGATGCCGCCATAGCCGGCATAAACTTTGATCAGTTCAGCCCCAGAAGCCTGGCCCAAGGCGAAGTCGCTCAACAAACAGACAAGCGCGTAACAACAAAGAGCGGAGGATCGCATCGGGATTTAGCCCACCACGTAGCGGTCGAGATCCCGGCTGAACTCCAACCCCAGCCCCGGCTTGGTCGGCACAACTAACTCACCCTGCACCGGTGCTGGAACATCTTGCCACAAACGAAACGACCACGGCATATATTCCACGGTCAAGCCGTTGGGAATAGCCGAGATCAGATGGACGTGGATCTCGGGCAGCAAATGACTGACCACCGGCAGATTGAAGGCTTCGGCCATGGCGGCGACTTTCATCCAGTTGGAAATGCCGCCGACGCGGATCAGATCGATCATGATGATGTCCGCCGAGTGCGCTTCGATCATATGGCGAAACGGCGTGATGCCGTACAAACATTCGCCGCTGGCCAGCGGCGTGGCCAACGCGTCGGCGACCCTGGCCAAGCCGGAATAGTCGTCATGCACCGTCACGTCCTCGAGCCAGAAAAAATGCACGTCTTCGATGCGCCGGCCGATGTCGATCGCTTGATTGACCGACCAGCGCTGATTAATGTCGCACATCAGATCGACATCGGGCCCCACCGCTTCCCGCGTCAGACGCGCGCGTTCGGCTTCTTTCGCCGGGCTGGTGTCGCCCGGCAATGCCATCTGAGTTTTCATTTGCTTGAAGCCTTTGTCGACTAGCGTCCGGCAGGCCTTAAGCAAATGTTCGAGCGGATAGGCGCGCACCAACGCGCCGCTGGCGTAGGTCGGCACGCGCTCGCGCAAGCCGCCAAGCATTGTCGCCAGCGATTGGCCGAGAAACTTGCCCTTGATGTCCCACAGCGCCAGGTCGATGGCGGAAATCGCCAGGGTGAGAATGCCGCCCGGCCCGGCGCTCGCGCCCGCGGTACGCAATTTCTGCGTCAACGCTTCGATGCGCAGTGGATCGTCGCCGACGATCAGCGCGCCCAGCTGATCGATGGCGTGCTTGAGCGTAGCGCTGAGCGCGCCGCCGAAGAACGCCAAGCCGATGCCTTCGATGCCGTCGGCGGTTTCAAGCTTGACCGCGACGAACATGTTATGGGTGCGGTTATATGCCGGCCCGTTGGCCAAGGGCTCGTCGAGCGGCAAACGGATGACTTGAGAGCTGATCGATTTGAGCTTCATTCTGTCTCTCTTGCCTCATGCCGGCGCAGAAAACAACCGCGCGCCGCGACTCCTCAACGGTCGCATATACGTCACCCAGCGCATCTGCTACAATGACGCGCAACGGTCATGATGTCTTGCACGGAAATTCGCGATTATTTAATTCGCCTCCGCCCTTATCTGATCGCCAGTGTGATTTTTTTTGGCGTCGGTTTCGTCATCGGCTTGATGATCGTTAACCGTTTTCCGGAAATGGCCAATAGCTTCGAAAGCTCGCTCACCGGCTTCGTAAAAAAATTTCGCGGCCTGCCCCGGTTCCGGCG
>ORMF010811481.1_pt1 | contig 11956 bp, 9 predicted proteins | sample 1779871 | NCBI WGS metagenome assembly ORMF01 (sample SAMEA104232316, study PRJEB22302) | groundwater metagenome | biome: forest; feature: aquifer; material: groundwater | place: USA | collected 2011-08-07 | depth 5.4 m | reverse complement strand
GCCTCCACGGCGGCCTCGCCGGTGTGTTTCCCGCCATATCCGGCCCCTGTATCGGGCACTATGACTCGGATGTGGTCTTCGGGAAGTCGGAGTGCGCTTGCCAGCTCGCTGCGAACGCCGAACGGACGCTGGGTCCCGGTCCAAACTGTGAGCTTATCCCCGTTCCATTCTGCCACTGCGGCGCGGGGCTCCATCGGGGCGTGCGCAATGTAGGCTACGGTGTAGGTCTGTCGCAGCTTTTTGATGGCGGCGGCCATACCTTCCTCGATCGATCCCTGGCTTCCACTGCCTCGTTCTCCCCCAAATCCTCCGCCGCCATCAGCTCCGCCGGACTTCAGCAGGGTGAAGAGCTCCTTGTCGGACGGTTGCGGCGTCGGCTTCCACTCGGCCTTGATTGTGTCGACGGCGTTCTTCGCCGCAAGCTCGGTCTTGGCCGTGACTCCGATGAAATCACCGTCTCGAACGACGGAAACGCCCGGCATCGCCTCCGCAGGTTTCGTATCGATGGATGCCAATGTCGCGCCCAACGCCTCGGGCCGCAACGCCTTTCCGTGCAACAGTCCGGGCCGATTGGTGTCGGACGCAAACTTGTGGCGTCCGGTGACGATGTCGCGCCCATTCGGCCGTGCCGCTGGCTTTCCGCAGACGACCCACTTGTCGGGAGTGGTCGTGGGGGCGTCGGTCGAGATCTGCTTCGTGAGCTTCTGGCCCTTGGTCAGCGTGCCATAAGCGACCGCAGCGTGGGTTTGCGAATTGGAAACCTGTCCGTCTGCGGCGACGAGGACGGCCCGATCAGTGGCCAGTTTCTCAGCCCCTAAGTCGATCAATGCCTCCCGGGCCGCAGAAGCTGCCCTTCTAAGTCTCGGCACCATTCCTGGGGTCGTCTGGCTCCCGAAGGTCCCGGCATCATATGGAGTTAGATCCGTGTCGGAAAGAACCATCTGAACGGAAGCGACCGGAATCCTCAGCTCCTCCGCGACGACCTGCGATAGTTCTGCCCGCGCTCCCTGTCCAACCTCCACCTTTCCGGAAAAGGCCGTCACCTTACCGTCTTCGCCGATGTGAAGCCAGGCCCCGACTTCCTGCGGACCCGCCCCGCCGCCCCGGCCTCCACGCTGTCTTCCGCCTCCGGATTCCTGAGCCCCTGACGGATCTGTCAGGCAGACAACGATCAGTCCGGCGCCCAGGACTTTGAACAGGTCGCGGCGAGTGAGGTCGAAATGATATGGCGGACCCTCAGTCAGCTCATAGCGCTCGATCTCCACGGGGAGCGCTGAATTCATTGTTTCCTTCATTTCGCACCACTCCTCATCTTTGTCGCTGCTTTACGGATGGCCTCGACGATCCGTGGATGCGTCCCGCAGCGGCAGATGTTGCCCTGCAGTCCGTGGACGATCTCCGAGTCGGTGGGGTGGGGGTTTTTCTTCAGGAACGCAGCGGTGGAGACGATCATCCCGGGGATGCAGTATCCGCACTGCATTGCCCCGGCATCGATGAAGGCTTGCTGAATCGGATGCAATGTATCATCCTTGCAAAGTCCTTCGATGGTTGTGATAGGTTTGCCCGCAATGGACGCGGCTAGGGGGATGCAGGAGCGGGGCGCAACGCCATTAAGGAGCACGGTGCAAGCCCCGCATTGGCCTTCGCCGCAGCCGTACTTACTGCCGGTGAGGTCGAGATCGTCTCTCAGAACGCTGAGAAGGCTGCGCTCAGGGTCGACTTCGACGGAATGACGGGTCCCGTTGACGAGAAGTGCGATTGGTTTTGTCATCAGACCCTCCACAAACGTTACACGCGTTCGAACAATCCGGCTGCTCCCATCCCCAATGCGGCGCACATGGTCACCATCCCATATTGTGTACTGCGGCGCCCCATCTCATAGGTCAGAGTTACCGTCTGTCGCGCTCCCGTACATCCCAACGGATGACCCAGGGCGATGGCGCCGCCGTTCACGTTCATCTTTTCGACCGGCAATGGAAACTCCTTCAACGAACAGATCGTTTGCGCCGCAAACGCCTCGTTGAACTCAATCAGATCGACGTCTTCCATCTTGAGCTTCACTTGCTTCAACAGCTTTGGTATTGCCAGAGCGGGCCCAATGCCGAAATCCTCCGGCGGGAGCGCGACGACGGCGTATCCAACGAACCGCAGCAAGGGAGTCGCGCCCAATTGCTGTGCCCTCTTTGCGCTCATGAGTACGACCGCTGCGGCGCCATCACTTCTTTGGGAAGCGTTCCCGGCCGTAATGATCCCGTCGGCGCGGAAGGGCGATCGAAGCTTCGCAAGGCCCTCAAGCGTCGTGTCTCGACGCGGACCGTCGTCCAGTTTGAACTCGATCTCTTGAAACTCGGGCTTTCCGGCGCCGTTCATTTCCTGAATCCGGACTGTGACCGGAACGATCTCCGGGGCAAACCGGCCTTCGTCTTGGGCCGCCAGCGCTTTCCGATGACTTTCGACCGAAAAGGCATCCGACTCCTCGCGGGTTACCCCATATCTCCTAGCAAGCTGTTCGACGGACAACCCCATCGTGAGATAAGTGTCCGGATGCGTCTCCAACAGTCGAGGATTTGGGCGCGTGGATGACCCGAGGAAGTTGACCATGCTCATGCTTTCGGTCCCGCCGGCGACGATGATCTCGGCGCTGCCGAATGCAATTCTCTGGGCCGCGATTGCAATGGCTTCCAGGCCGGAGGCGCAAAAGCGATTCACGGTCGCACCCGGAACGGTCATTGGCAAACCCGCTCGAAGGGACGCAATCCTCGCGACATTCAGCCCCTGCTCAAGCTCCGGCTGCGCGCAGCCGAGAACGACGTCTTCGATCGTCGCAGGATCGATCCCGGCGCGCTCGACCGCCGCCTTGATGGCGATCGCCGCCAGATCATCCGGCCGCGTATTCCGAAGCGTCCCCTTCGGCGCCTTCCCAATAGCAGTCCGCGCGGCCCCGACAATTACTGCGTCATCTAATGTTCTCGACATGATTGTCCGTCTCGCTCTAATTGTAGAATGCTTCAACTCTCGTAATTTGATGGTTTGAATCGAAGCCGATGTACAAGTTCGTGTCCTCGGTATAGAGTTGTGGATATCCGACGTTGAACGGATAAGCGTAAGTCTCCAGAGCAGAACCGCCCCAAAGCCGTTGGACTCCTTCCCGATCTAAAATGTAATCTGGAGGTCCAAGCAAAGAGTCGACTACTTCTTGATGGAGTCCACGTACCAATTTGTGTTTGATCAGATCGTCAAGCATTTCTCCGCGTGCGCGATGACCGAGAGAGGAGTCATCAATCCAGACCTGCCGATTGAAGGTCAGATTGCGGATCGGTCCGCAGCTTGACATTAGACCCTGAAATACCAACGACAAGAGTACGCTTGTGATTGCAATGGATAGAAATAGACGAGTGGTGCGAGGAGTGATCACATACTATCCGTAATTATTCGTAAGAGCACATACAGCGTCATATTGGTCTAGTTCCGCAGCGGTCTCCCGGTTTCGAGCATGTGCCGAATGCGGGCCAGCGTCTCGGGAGTGCCGCCAAGAGACAAGAACGCTTCCCGTTCCAGGTCCAATAGATAGTTCTCGCTTACTTCTGTTCCCGCAATGACATCACCACCACACATAATATACGCGAGACGTTCGGCGATTTGCGCATCGTGTTCGGTGATCTGTTCCGCGCGGCGCTGGAGATGGATATCCCACTTCAATCGTGCCAGGCCGTCCTCACCCGCCGCTGAGATTGTCGTTGAGGTCGGTGGATGGTAATCGATTGCTAGCGCAAGGGCGCGTTCTCTGGCATCGTGAAGCAGCCGGTCAGGATGTTGAGTGATCCCGTCGGAGTTGCGCAGGAAGCCGAGCAGTTTCGCTTCATCCGCCGAGCTGGAGAATTGGCCGGTACGCAGCGTGTCCCATGCGGGCTTTAGGTAGGGCAGGGGATCGCTGCGCTCGAACATCGTTTCTGGCGGCGTCTGATCAGCCGCCCGAATGGTCCGCTGGACGGTGCCGCCGCCTGCCGGAACGAGTCCGACATTCGCCTCCGGCAGGCCGATCGAGCTCTCGAATGCTGCCTGGACGGCCGAGCTATGAAGCATGATCTCACACCCGCCGCCGAGTGTGTAACCGTAGACGGCGGAGACGACCGGAATGCAGGCGTATCTGATGCGAGAAAGTGCTTGTTGGAACTGCACCAGCATCTCGTCAATGACTTTCCATTGTTTGGCCTCAATGTGCTCTGCGAAGAGCTTGATATTAAATCCCGCGCTGAAGTGTTCTCCGCTTCCCCCGATTACGAGGGCTTGAAAATCCTTTTCCGCGCGCTCACGCAAACGGTCGATGAACGCGACCACATTAGGATCTAGCACGTTCATCTTCGTGTGCCACTCGAGGCAAGCAACCCCATCGTCCAGATCGATAAGTGACGCGGAATCCGCCTCTTCGATCGTTTTGCCGGCCCTCTTGAGATCTTTCAGGACAATTACTCCCGCAGGACGTGGCAGAGGCTTCATCTCGCCGGAATCGAAATCGAAGTAATAGTGCTGACCGCCATCATTGCGGTAGAATCGGGTTTCTCCCGATTCACGAAGTCTGGCAATCAAATCCGGCTCGAACTCGGTCCACGTCATGGGGTCGAGAGTGTCGAGTATGTGAAAGGGACCCATTTCCCAACCGAACCCCCCAATCATCGCATCGTCTACTTCGATGATCCTTTCGGCGATATTCGCGCCCACCTCCGCCGCATAGGCGAGTCCCCCCATAATTGCCGCATTTAAGAATGCGCCTTGCGTTCCGTCTCGAAGATTGGTGAGCATCGGCAGGCGGGTCGCAAGGGGCAGTCGTTCGATGTCCGAAGGAAGTGGCGTCGGCTCGATGCGATCACGATATTCACCTGAATTCAGATCCAGCGTGAGAATAGTCCCGTTCGGCTCACGCTTGTAGAAGCCGGCTCCGACTTTTGCGCCGATCCGCCGATCCTCGAGCATCGATCGGACTTGTTCCGGTACGACAAGTCTTTGGTAATCGGGATCATCAGGCAATGTCGCCGACAGGTTTTCTACGATTCGATACGTGATGTCGATTCCGATCACGTCCGCAAGTCGAAACGTTCCACTTCTTGGTCGGCCGATGAGCGGACCAGTGAGATAGTCCACCTGCTCGACGGTCATTCCATGTTGAACAGCCAGCTCGATCGTCTTTACGAGGTTGTACATTCCGAGGCGGGTCGAGATGAAGCCGGGCGTGTCCTTCGCGCGAATTACCCGTTTGCCCAGCACACGGTCCGCGAAACGGAAGAATCCCGCGAATACCTCTGGGTCTGTGTCGGCGGTCGGAGCAAGCTCCACGCACTTCATGTATCGGGGAGGGTTGAAGAAGTGGGTGCCGAGGAAACGCGCACGGAAGTCCGACGGGCAATCGGCGACCATGGCGGCCAGGCTCAGTCCGGAGGTGTTGCTGCTGATGACGGTTTCCGGCCCCACATGCGTGGCGATAGCGGACATGAGCTCGCGCTTTACCTCGGGGATCTCCGCCACGGCTTCGACGACCCAATCGGCATCGTGCAGCCAATCGAGGTTGTCCGACGTGTTTCCGACTCTTACTCGAGTGGAGTATTCCGGCAGGGCCAATAGCGGTGGCCTGGCCATAAGCACTCGGTCGAGGCCTTCAGCGGCGAGTCGGTTTTGCGAATTGAGGTTATCGCCGGATCCCTCCGGAACCATATCGAGGAGACTTACGCGCCAGCCGAGGTTGGACAGCAGCGCGGCGATTCCACCGCCCATCACGCCCGCGCCAATCACGACGGCGTGTCCCGTTCTGGTCTTCTCGTACAACATTGCAAATCACAAACGTCGGTTCTGCAGACCCTCACCCTCCAAACACACACCACCCACTCACGGATTATCGAGGTTTGGCAGACTCCCGGCGTCCACGGCGGTCGCCTTCCATTCATACGTTCGGAAGAGTCCTCCAAGCTGAGGCGTGGCTCGCCGTTCCACGGTGAACGTGATCCGGTGGTTGTAATAGTTTGCAGAGAACTCTTTGGCTTCCGGCGCTTTTTCTCCGGCCTCGGTGTTTGTGTTAAGTGTGACCCTATTGCCTTCGCGATGATAGTCAACATCCGTGAATTCAACAGCCAGATGCTGCGTTTGTCCCACTCCTCGGCGCAGGTACTCTTCCATCTGCCGCAGTGTCCGGCCCGCGATAACGGCGTCGGGATAAGCGAAGGATACGACGTCGTTGACGTTCTTACGGGCGAAGGCGTCCCCGAGCTTTGAGAGCCACTCCTTGGAATCCTTCTCATTAAACTCCGGCTTCGACTCGCTGAAAAGCGGGACGAAGTACGCGACGATCAGAACGAGCAGAGCGGCGCAAACGGCGAGAATGATCTTCGACGAACGCTGCATGGTCAGTCCTCCAATGTCGTGGTGGCGGCCTCTCTAGCTCCGCTCCTGTATCGGTACGAACTCCCGCCGCTCGGGGCCATTATATAAATTGGTCGGCCGGATGAGGCGGTTATTGTCTAATTGCTCGATGATATGCGCTGACCAGCCTACAATCCGAGAGACTACGAATATGGGCGTGTAAATGGGGATCGGGATTCCCATCAAGTAGTAGGCCGGTGAGACCGGGAAATCCAGGTTTGGATATAGTCCCTTCTCTTCCAGCATGAACTTCTCCAGGATATCAGAGATGTCGCCCCACCTCTTATCGCCGAGCCGCGCGCCGAGCTCCCGAGTGTATTCCCGAACGATCAGCGCACGCTGGTCGCCCTTCTTATACTCTCGATGTCCGAACCCCATTATGCGGGGTCGGGGGTTCTCCGGCGATTTCGTGAGTCTATTGCGGGCCCATGGTTCGGCATTGCCGGAGTCACCGATCTCGAGGAGCATGTGCATCACTTCTTCATTCGCTCCGCCGTGAAGCGTGCCCTTGAGCGCACCGATCGCAGAGACCACGCCGCTATAGAGGTCGGAGAGCGTCGAAACGGTCACGCGGGCGGTGAATGTAGACGCATTGAAACCATGTTCGGCGTAAAGAATGAGTGTCGTGTTGAGCGCCTTTACGAAGAATGGATCCGGGTCATTACCATTGAGCAAATAGAGAAACTGGGCCGCGGTGCTCAGACCGGGCTTTGGCTCAGTTTGTGGCCTGCCAAGGATCGTCCGATATCCATTCGCGACAAGCGACGGCATCTTCGCGATGAGACGCAGCGCTTTCGCCACGTTTGCCTCATGGGAGTTATCGGCTGCCTGAGGATCGAACAGGGCGAGCGTGGCGACGGCGACTTTCAGCCAATCCATGGGCTCGGAATTGGGGGGAAGTTGCGCCAGTACGCGCCACACCTGCTCCGGCACGGCGCGCTCGCGCTCCAGCGAATCGACGAACGATGCAAGCTGCTCCTTAGTCGGGAGGTCTCCATTGAAGAGAAGGAACGCCGCCTCCTCAAACGACGCGTGGTCGCAAATATCCTGGACGTTGTATCCCCGATAGCAGAGGACGTTGTTATCGGCATCGATCTGCGAAATCCCCGAAATTCCGGCAATGACTCCTTCCAGACCCGGACTGTAGTTTGATTCGGTTTCAGACATCGTTGTCTTGCTCCAGACTGCGAAAGTAATCTACGCTCCGTTTCAACACGTCCCACTCCTCGGCGGCTACAGACCCCGAGTCCTCGCCACGTTCCCAGGCTGAAGAGTAGGGTTCATCCGCCAATCGGCCTTTGTCCCAGAGTACCTGCAGCGCGGATGCGAACTCCTTTGCCTGTCGGGGCGGATAGCAGTCCCACCAGTCCGGATCCGACAGCGGAATAGTGCGCGTCGCCTGCGCCGCCACCTCGATACCGGGAAGGACGTCGTGTCCGTTTGCGCGTACGATCTTTAGGATGGTCGGGAAATCGATACATCCGTCTCCGGCGGCGCATCTTACCAGCCGGTAACCCTCCGGACAAAAATGGATCGTGTAATCCTTCAAATGGATATGGCGGATCAGATGTGCTAGCCGCTGCGCTGCTTTAACCGGTTCTTCGCCAACCGCCAGCGGATTTCCCGCATCGAGGGTTATCCCGAACGCGGAGCTGCATCCGGACATCTCATGGAGATTCAGGAGATCGGCAGTCGTGGCATCCTGGTGGTTCTCCATCGCGACCGCTAAGCCCAGTTCTTCCGCCACGGGCAAGATATCTTTTAGACGCGTCGCAATTGCCTCTAACCGCAGGTCCCAACCTCCTTCAAGCTTTCTTCGGTCACCACACAGAATCGTGCTCAGCGTCGCACGAACGACCTTCGCGCCGGCCGCCCCGGCCGTGTGGAGATACGCAATGAAGTGCTCCCTCGGCTGATCGATAAGCACCCCATAATCCGCGACGACCTTGAGATTGCGCTCGTTCAGCTCGCGCGCGACGTCGGCCACGGCCGGCGCATCCACGTATTCTCCGTCGAATGACTGCAGCCGCGTCGACAACGGAAACTCCACACCGTCCAGGCCCAATTCCACCGCGGCGTCCATCAAGACGAGAGGTCCGAGCGGCGTGGGGTGAAACGTCCCGTCCTTCGTGGGCAGATACCCCATCACATGCGGAAGGCTGTATGCGGTCAGAGCGTAAGGTATGCGGACGGGGTTCGTCATAAGGTCAGTCTCCCGCGACTGAATCGGCGACCTCCCGGTCGAACGCCGTGAATTCCAAATACCGGACCAACTCGTAAAGATCGGCGCGACTCTGCATCTGATCGACGAATGCCTGCTGTGTACCGGTCGCTTTAATCTCCGTCAGCAACAGTTCCGCTGCCCTCATCATAACGCGGAGCTGGGTCATTGGGAAGATTACCATCTTGTAACCCAGGGTGGTTAGCTCTTCGACTGTAAGCAGCGGAGATTTGCCGAACTCGGTCATGTTGGCGAGCAGGGGCGCCGGCGCTCGGCGGGCGGATTCCGCGAACTCCTCCTTGGACTGCAAGGCTTCCGGGAAAATGGCGTCCGCTCCCGCGTCCATGTAAAGCAGTGCGCGGTCGACAGCATCATCGAAGTCGTTGACTCCCCTGGCGTCAGTTCGTGCGATCACGAAGAAATCGGGGTCGCGCCGGGATCTAACCGCTGCCGCGATCTTCATCGCCATTTCCTTCGGATCGACGACCTGCTTGCCTTCCAGGTGTCCGCATCGTTTTGGAGAGACCTGGTCTTCCAGGTGCATTCCCGCCAATCTGGCCGCCTCAAACTCCTGGACCGTTCGGGCGACGTTCAAGATATCCCCGTAGCCGGTATCGGCGTCCGCAATGCAGGGTATCGAAACTGCGTTACAGATGTAGCGGCACTGCTGGGCCATCTCCGTGAGCGTGATGAGCGCAATATCCGGCATGGCGGTGAGTGAATTCGTGACCCCGGCGCCGGAGATGTAAACTGCGTCAAACCCGGTCGCTTCAACCAGCCTGGCGGAGAGGGCATTGAACGCGCCTGGCGCGACGACGGTGCCTGCTTCCAGCAGCTTTCGAAATCGGGCGCCAGGCGAGAGCGGATGATCCATCGGAGGTTTCGCTGTACGTTGGAAAGTGTAGGCGGTTGAAGGTCTTGTTCGCCGGCCAAGGCCCTTTTCCTTCCGTTTCGCAATCTCAAGCGATCGATTGGCGAACCAACTTATGCGAGGACAGTATCTGGCAGGTCCGCAGATACGACCTTGCACGAGCTCACGGGCCGGAGAAGGTGGACAAAGGGTGTATCTGTCCATACAGAAGAGGGGCGGTTCCAATAGACCAGGTAGGCCGTCTTGTTATCGATGGTCTCGTACCAGCCGTCCGTTCCTTCTCCCGTGAAGAGGACGACCCGGGTGTAGGGCTTGATGGGGATGTCCTCAGCAAAGATGAAGGTCTCACTCGCGGAACGACCGGGATCGCCGGACATATAGGAATCTCCAGCCAGCGCCCATCCCTTGAGCGAGATCGTGATCAGTCCCTGGTTTTGGAGCACCACATACTCGCTGCCGGGCGTTGATGCGGGGTGGAGGTCGACTATCTTGAGCAAGCGGTCTTCCCATTCAATGCAAATATCGGGCTCGTACTCGTACTCGGTGATTGTAACCTAGTCGAGCACGAGTACGATTACGAGTACGATGACAACACTAACTACACCCGAACACGCTTCCGCAATTGAGACACTTGTAGCATGCCCCGTTCCGGACCATAAGCGCGCCGCAGTCCGCGCACGCGGGAGCGTCGGCCTGGAGCTGGAATATCTCCCGTTCGCGCTCTGTATAGCTGTCTGCTGAGACTATGTGAGTAGCCACTGGTTTGACAGTAGTCTTCGCGGCTTTCTTGCTCTCAACGGAACCGGCTCCCCCCGTAGTTGGGGCAGAGGGCGTCTCAGGCGTGTCGCCATTCAGCGACTTCGCCTCTGCGGGCGGCTGCGCCTCCTTGGGCAGAAACTTTATCCCGAGCCACCGGAAGATATAGTCCGGAATGGACTTGGCGAAGCGGATGTCCGGATTGGGCGTGAAGCCGCTCGGCTCGAATCGGGAGTGGGCGAACTTCTGGACCAATGTCTCCAGCGGCACCCCGTACTGCAGCGCGAGCGACGTCATGGTGGCGATGGTATCCATGAGACCGGAGATGGTCGAGCCTTCCTTACTCATGGTTAGGAATATCTCGCCCGGCGTTCCGTCCTCATACATGCCGACCGTAATATAGCCTTCATGACCGGCGATGCTGAACTTGTGGGTTATCGACTGCCGCTCATCCGGCAGCTTCCTGCGGATCGGCTGTCGGATCACAACGGATGAGGTCGTTAGGTCGTTGGGTAGTTGGGTAGTTGGGTCGTCGGCGCGTTTCGTCATTAAGGGCTGGGTGCGCTTGGAGCCGTCACGGTAGATGGCGATCGCCTTCACGCCGAGGCGCCAGGCCTCGACGTAGACGCCCATGATCTCCTCGGCCGTCGCGTCGGTCGGCATGTTAACGGTCTTGGAGATGGCGCCGCTGATGAATGGCTGGGTCGCCGCCATCATCTTAACGTGGCCCATGTAGTGGATGGACCGCTCGCCGTTGGCCGGCTTGAAGGCGCAGTCGAAGACCGTTAGGTGCTCATCCTTCAGGGCCGGCGCGCCTTCGATCGTGTCGTGCTCGTCGATGTAGTCAATGATCTTTGCAACTTCCTTCGGCGAGTAGTCCAGTCGTCGCAGGGCTTCAGGAACGGTATTGTTGACGATTTTCATCAGACCGCCGCCCACGAGGTTCTTGTACTTGACGATGGCGATGTCCGGCTCGACACCGGTGGTATCGCAGTCCATCATGAATCCGATCGTCCCCGTCGGAGCAAGGACCGTGGCCTGCGCATTGCGATATCCGTGCTGTTCGCCCAGCGAAATGGCGTCGTCCCATGACGTACGCGCGGCTGAGAGGAGATCGTGCGGAACGTATCCTGCATCGATCTCATCCACGGCGGACCGGTGCAGCCGCATCACTTCCAGCATGGCCTCTGCGTTCTTGGAGTAACCCGGGAACGTCCAACCGTGATCGCGTGCGATGATCGAGGATTGATGGTACGCCTCTCCGGTCATGATCGCGGTCAGCGCTCCGGCCAGAGCTCTGCCCTCATCGCTATCGTACGCGACTCCCCGCGCCATCAGCAGCGCGCCGAGGTTTGCATATCCCAGTCCAAGCGGTCGGTAATCGTGGCTGTTGATCTTGATTCCCTCGGTCGGATAGCTGGCGTTATCGACAATGATCTCCTGGGCGGTTATGACGATGCGGCAGGGGGGCTTGTATCCCTCCACGTCGAATTCACTGTCGTCGCGGCGGAACTTCATGAGGTTCAGGGACGCCAGGTTGCAGGCGGAGTCGTTCAGGAACATGTACTCGCTGCACGGGTTGCTTGCGTGGATCCGGTCCGTGCCCTTGCAGGTGTGCCACTTGTTGATGGTGGTGTCGTACTGCATGCCGGGATCGCCGCATATCCATGCACTGTCCGCGATCCATTTCATGAGGTCCG
>ORMF011095382.1_pt1 | contig 11960 bp, 13 predicted proteins | sample 1779871 | NCBI WGS metagenome assembly ORMF01 (sample SAMEA104232316, study PRJEB22302) | groundwater metagenome | biome: forest; feature: aquifer; material: groundwater | place: USA | collected 2011-08-07 | depth 5.4 m | reverse complement strand
GGTTGCGCAAACCAGCAACGGAACACCTTCTGCGCCGGCTTTAAGTTCTTTTGAGCAGCACGAGAAGGTGACGTTTGTTGCTCAAGCCGATGCGCCGGCATGCCCGGACTGTGGTTCCTTAATGGTCCGCAACGCCGCCTGCTACAAGTGTCTGAACTGCGGCTGCACCTCCGGTTGTTCATAAAAGAATTCGTGTTGCCGATTTTGTAGTCACGCTTGTTAGCAACAGATCGAGGGGTGTGGGAGCCCCTTGAGCGCTGGCACCGGAAAATTCCAGCGTGTGATGCTGATGAGCCATAAGCAGAAGGAGGCCAAGATGTTGGATCTTGAGCTCTCAAAGAAGTGCAAGGCGTTTGTAGTTGCGCATTGGGGAACAGGCGGTTTGCAGCAGGTTAAAGAGAGGCCTGTCAGCTGGGTTCGCCACGAGGCCAATCCGCAGCTTAAGGTTTTGCGCCGCAAGCAGAAAAATATCCCGCTTATTTCGGTGCGCGGCACCATCAACCGCATCCATTTGGCCCTATCAACGGAAAAATAAAGGAGCACGCATGCTTGAACAGGCACAAACAAATTTAAGCAGCTTATCTGAGGGCATCCCCGGTACGGCGTTAGAAGCGATAGCCGGGACAGGCAAGTCTTCAGGGCGGCTGCTGGTTGACTGGGAAATCCGCGACTATGTGAAGAAATATAAGATGCTTGACCCGTTTGAAGAGCGGCTTCACCGCGACGGAAAAATTTCCTACGGGCTTTCATCGATGGGCTATGACATCCGCGTAACCGATGAATATAAAGTGTTCACCAACGTCCATCAGGTGGTGGTTGACCCCAAGTCGTTTGATCCTTCCTCATTTGTGGATATCAAGGCGCCTACCTGCGTGATTCCGCCGAATTCTTTCGCATTAGCGCATTCCTTGGAGCTTTTCCGATTGCCGCGTTCTATTATCGGGCTGTGCATCGGCAAGTCTTCCTACGCGCGCTGCGGCATTGTGGTCAACATAACACCGCTTGAGCCGGGCTGGGAAGGGCACCTGACGATTGAAATTTCAAACACAACGCCGCTTCCTGCGCGCATCTATTCCTTTGAGGGCATCGCCCAGGTGCTGTTCTTCGAAGCGGGTTCGCTGCCGGAAGTTTCATACGCTGACCGCAAAGGCAAGTACCAGTCCCAGCAGGGGATCACCTTGCCAAAAGTGTAAGGGCATGCTTGAGGTTCACGCGCCTGATTTTTCGCTGCAGGCGACTTTATTATCAGGCCAAGCATTTCGCTGGACTAAAACCGACAGCTGGTTTTTCGGATTTCTCGGGCAGGCCATCGTTAAAGTAAAGCAAGAAGGTGACCGGCTTTTTTTCGAATCCAACAACCCCGCCATAACAGCCAACCGCATTCAGCGCTACTTTGCTCTGGATATCGACTATCCAGCAATTCTTTCCTCGATCAATGTCGACATGCAGGTGCACGAGGCTATTGTGCGCTACCGGGGTTTGCGCATTCTTCGCCAGGATAGCTGGGAAACGCTCGCCTCGTTTATTTGCTCTTCGTTCAACAACATCAAGCGCATTGAGGGCATGATTGACCAGCTTTGCCAGTCGTACGGAGCGCCTGTTGCCTTAAATGGACTGCGGGGATTCGCCTTTCCGCGCCCGGAAAAACTAGCCGGTGTTTCCGAAAGGCAGTTGCGCAGCTTAGGGCTGGGTTACCGGGCACCGTATCTGCGGCAGACAGCGCGCTTGGTTGCAGACGGCAAGTTGCCTATCAGCCAATTGCAGCGGCTGGACTATGCAAGCGTCAAACACGCCTTATTGGCTTGCGAAGGAGTCGGCGATAAAGTGGCTGACTGTGTTGCTCTGTTCGGGTTTGAAAAATATGAAGCGTTTCCGGTAGATGTGTGGATGGAAAGGGCGATGTGCTACTATTTCCGGCATAAAAAAATAACGCGCAAGGCCATTCATGATTACGCGCACCACCGCTATGGCGCTTACGCCGGATATGCGCAGCAATTTTTGTTTCATTACATAAGGAACGTGCGCGTTCGAAACAGTGAACAGCCGGTTGTTTCTGTATCGGTGAATTAACCGGAAAATCAGCAGTAGCTGCGCGCATTTTTTTTGACATGCATGGCGATGTGTGGTAAAAAATAGAGTAATAATGCAATGCGCGGTGGTTTGTGTTGAGTAATTTAAGGATTGTACGTAAAACGTGAACAACTTAACCTGCGGTGAGGGGACTCGCAAGGGCAGCCCCTTTTTTTGTGCCCGAATAGCGGAACAATGAGCTATCGCATAGGCTTGACTTATAATGTTAAAACCGAGTGGGTGTTAAGGCCCGGAGACCCGCCGGATTTAAACGCTGAGTTCGACAGCGAGGAAACCGTCAAGCATATCGAGTTGGCCTTGGAGGAAAACGGCTGCGAAGTCGTCCGCATCGGCAGCGCGCGCCATCTGCTTGAGCAAAATGGCAAGGTCAAGAAAGTAGACATCGTTTTTAATATTGCCGAAGGCTTCGGCGGAAGAAACCGCGAGTCGCAGGTACCGATACTGCTTGAAATGCTGGGCATCCCCTTCGTAGGCGCCGATGGTTTGACGCTTGGCCTGACCCTCGACAAAGTCCTCACCAAAAAAGTCCTCATTGCGGAAGACATCCCCACGCCGAAATATTTTGAAGTGACCGACTTCAACCGCCTTTCGATGGAGAAGCTGCGCTATCCTTTGTTCGTCAAGCTGCGCTCCGAGGGCTCAAGCAAGGGGCTTACCGAAAAATCGCTGGTGAATAACCTAGAAGAGCTGCAGCACCAGGTAAAGCACCTGATGAACACTTATAAGGAAGCCTCTATTTTCGTGGAAGAGTTTATTGAAGGGCAGGAATTCACCGTCGCCGTTATCGGCAACGAAAACCCCACGGTTTATCCGGTTGTCCAGATTGCACTCGACGGGGTAACCGACCTGGGCAAAAAGTTTTTCAGCTGGCGCTACCTGCGCACCGGCTCCGATTATGTCTGCCCAGCACCCATCCCCGAAAAAATGGCGAAAAAAATGCAGGAGATCGCCTTGCGCACCTATCAGGTGGTTGAGTGCCGCGACTTTGGGCGCGTGGATTTCCGCACCGACAAGCAGGGCAACCCCTATGTGCTTGAGATCAACCCCTTGCCGTCGCTTTCTGACCAGGATGTTTTTAATTTCATCTGCAAGACCCAAGGCATGACGCACCACGGCATGATCCATCATATTCTTGAGACAGCCCTGGAGCGTTATGGAATGAAAACGAAGCCGAAAAAGGCCGGTGCGCTATCCGCTACACGATCGCATTAACTTACAACGTCAAGCGGCTCATGAGTGCTTCCACCAGCAGCCGTGGGCTCGATTTAGATTCGGAGTTTGATACGCCGAAGACAATTGAAACCATTCTCACTGCGTTGACTCAAGCCGGCCATACAGTCCATCTCGTGGAAGCCAATTATGCGCTGCCGCACTGGTTTTTAACCCACGACGTTGACCTGGTGTTCAATATTGCCGAAGGCCTGCACGGGGCCCATCGTGAATCGCAAGTGCCTGCGATTTTAGAATCACTGCGGGTTCCCTGCACAGGCTCAAACAGCGTAACACTGGCTTTGGCGCTCGATAAGGCAAAGACCAAACAAATCCTTGCTTCCGAAGGCATTCCAACACCGCCCTGGCAAATTTTTCCCAACCCCAATACGCCGCTTAACAGCCGCTTGGGTTTTCCATTGATCGTCAAGCCGAACCGTGAAGGCTCAAGCAAAGGCATCTGGCGCGACAGCGTTGTCGGCGATGTTATTGCGCTGCGCCGCCAAGTGACCCGTGTTTATGAGCAGTACCGCCAGGAAGTGCTTGTTGAAGAATTCATTGACGGTGTTGAGTTGACCGCCGGCGTGTTAGGCAACGAAGCGCTGCCGGTGCTTGAAATTGATTTCAGTCCCTGCCGGCCTTCGGGGGAATATTTCTACTCTTGGCGCATGAAGGAGTACCAGGGCGACTCTGCGCAGGGCTTGGCCCCGGATATCCATTGCCCGGCGCGCCTAGATAGCCCCACCGCTGCGCGCGTGCAGGCGATTGCTTTAAGGGCCCATCGCGCCCTTGGCTGTGCTGAGCTTTCACGCACCGATATCCGTTTGCGTTCTGACGGCACGCCCTTTGTGCTTGAGGTCAACCCCTTGCCGGGCCTAAGCCCGCTTGACAGCAATTTTCCTTTGATGACAAAAGCAGCAGGCTTTTCGCATGAAGCACTCATTCGGCGGATTGTGGAATTAGCCATGATCCGCCATCGACAGGTGCCATCCATCGCCCAACAAGATGGGGCACAGCGTGTAGCCGCTTTAGCAGAGGAAGGGGTGAGGTGAGCGTGGAGGCGTATCGGCGTATTGCACTTTGGAAAGATGTGCCGCTGGAGGAGTGGGAGACATACCGCTGGCAAATGACCAACCGTATCCAAACGGTTGAGCAGCTGCGCCAGGTCATCCGTCTTACCCCAACGGAAGAGCGTGCGGTTACAAGAAAATCAGGCCGTTTCATTATGGGCATTCCGCCTTATTGGGCGGCACTCATGGATGCGGATGACGCTTCCTGTCCGATTCGGCGCCAAGCGGTGCCTGTTGAAGAGGAATACAAGCTAAGCCCCAACGACCTGATTGATCCGTTGAGTGAAGACAGCCACATGCCGGTGCCGGGGCTGGTTCACCGCTATCCGGACCGTGTACTTTTGTTGGTGGTCGAGGTCTGTGCTATGTATTGCCGTTTTTGCACGCGCAGCCGCGTGGTGGGTACGACCGCAGGCTACAGCCGGCCGGCCAACGCCGATGCGGCGATTGATTACATCAAGGCGCACCGGAAGATCCGCGACGTGCTTATTTCAGGCGGCGATCCGCTGACTTTGTCTGATGACCGCCTCGATGATGTGCTTGGCAAGCTACGGGCGATCCCGCATGTGGAGTTCATTCGCATCGGAACCCGCAACCCCGTGACCCTGCCTTACCGGGTGACGGAAAACCTCTGCACGGTGCTTAAGAAGCACAAGCCTTGGATGAGCCTGCACTTCAATCATCCGAAAGAAGTCACCCCGGCATCGCGCAAAGCCTGCGGCATGCTGGCGGATAGCGGTATTCCCTTAGGCTCGCAGACGGTGCTCATGAAAGGCATCAATGACCGTCCCGCGATTATGAAGAAGCTCTTTCATGAGCTGCTTAAGACGCGCGTGCGGCCGTACTACATCTATCAGTGCGACCCGGTCAAAGGCACGGCGCACTTCAGGACGCCTGTTTCAGCCGGCCTTCAGATCATCGAAAAATTGCGCGGCCACACAACCGGCTACGCAGTGCCCACCTTTGTGGTCGACGGGCCGGGCGGCGGCGGCAAGATCCCACTTATGCCAAATTATGTGGTCAATGTCAAGGACGGTGCCTGGACATTGCGCAACTTCGCCGGTAAGACCTTTACCTACAAAGAAGAGCAAAATGGCAACGGGGCCAAGGTTTCAAGTGTTGAGCCATCTTATATCTTGTCGCAGGAATAATCAGCTTGGATTATTGATTGCGCTTTTGTGGCTGGCTGGTTGCGCGCCTGTCGATAGGCAAAAATTGGCCCAGGAAGTCATCGCCAAAGACCCCGAATTCGCCGCTGTGCTTGAAAAGCACCGCGAACTCTCCTCGCGCATTCAAACGTATGACCGCGAACTTTCCGTGCGCCGCAGCGACGTGGAAAAGAAAATCATCCAATTGCGCAAAGATCTGGTGGATGCCGTCGTCACCGTCCGCTTGAAAACAGAGGACGTTAAAAAACGCATGGAGCCGGACCGCGTGCGCTTGCAGCAGGCTTTGACGCAAGCGGCTAATGAGCTGAAAATCAAACGGGAGCAGCGTTCCACCCTAGGCAAGCAGATTGCCATGCTTAAGAAATCACCTGGGCAATCCCCGGATGACAACCTGGCATTGCTTAAACAAGCTGAACAGCTTGACCAGGGCCTGGCAGAGGTCAAAGACCGCATGCGCCTGTATAAAATCAAACTGCTCCTGATCAAGCTCTGAATCCTCGACTGTGTTAAAATAAGCTGTGATGTCTTTCAGCGTCCCCCAACCCCTTCGCTGCGGGCCTTTTACAGTTTATCTTCAGGCCATTGAGGGTTGCGCCGATTTAAAAAAGATCGCCCAAAACCTTCAATCGCAGCAACCGGTTATCTGGTTTGACAGTGCCAGGCAGCATCCGCAAACCGGCCGGTGGTCTATTTTAGGCTCGCACCCTTGGCTTACTTTTATCGCGCGCGGTGAAACAGCTGAATATCGTACAACAGCCGCCACCCGCCGCTTGAGGCTTTCCCCGCTTGAAGCGCTTCGCGAGGTGCTCAAACGGTATGAGCTGCCGCCTCTTGGCGCCGCTCACAGCCGTATGCTGGGCCTGATGGGCTACTTAAGTTACGAAGTCAACCGTTGGATTGAGCGGTTGCCGCCGCCTAAGCCCGGAAATAATATTCCCGAAATGGTTTGGTACGGCATGAAGCGGGTTTGGCTTGTGGACCATCAGGAAAAACAGACGTGGCTGTTAAGTTTGGTTGATCCGCACGCACCGCTGCCTGCCGCAGCATCAGCTGCCGGCGAAGCTTTGGAAGCGATGGGGCAGTTGATGCAGTCGCAACTGCCGCAGCCCAGCCCAGCTATTTCAGCTGCCGGCACAGCCCCAAACATTCAACCAACAACAACGCAAGCTGAGTTTGAAAATTCGGTGAATCAAGCGCTTGGGTACATTCGCAGTGGGGAGATATTCCAGGCCAACCTTTCGCAGCGGTTTACCGCACGATGGGATGCGCCGGCTTGGCCTCTCTATGAAAACCTGCGTGCGATCAATCCTTCACCTTTTGCGTGTTGGTTCTCTTGCGAGGAGCTGACCGTTGTCAGCTCCTCGCCTGAGCGCCTGGTGCGTGTTCAGGAGGGTTGGGTGGATACGCGGCCCATTGCCGGCACGCGCCCACGGGGTGTTTCTGCAGATGAGGATGAATTAAAGCGCCTGGAATTATTGTTAAGCGAGAAAGAACGGGCAGAGCATATCATGCTTGTTGACCTGGCCCGTAATGACTTAGGCCGCGTGTGCCGGCCCGGTTCTGTCAGCGTCAACGAGCTGATGAGCCTTGAAGCCTACTCCCATGTCAATCATATCGTCTCTGACGTGATTGGCCGGCTGCAAAAGAGCGCTGATTCAGTGGATGTGATCCAGGCGGTTTTCCCAGGCGGGACCATTACCGGCTGCCCAAAAGTGCGCTGCATGGAAATAGTGCATCAACTCGAACCTGTAGCGCGCGGGCTTTATACCGGGTCGCTTGGGCTTATCGGTTTTGACGGGACCCTGGATTTGAATATCGCCATCCGCACGATGGTCATAGCCAACAACCAGCTTTCGTTCCATGTGGGGGCAGGCATCGTTGCTGATTCCAAGCCTGCGCGTGAGTATGAGGAAACACTGGCCAAGGCAGCCGCTTTAATGGCGGCTATTGAGAAAACCCAGGAATCGCCGGAGGATTGCCATGCGCGTTGTTGACCCGGCAGCCGGCCTTTTGTTTCCACCGGAAACCCATGCAAACGGTTGTTTTGAAACCATGCGTGCGTATCAGGGAAAAATATTCAGGCTTCCGGACCACTTAGACCGCCTTTATGCTTCAGCCGCTTTTTTAGGCACAAGAGCTCCGGATGACCGGAAAGCGTTTTCTGAAAAATTGACTCAAGCGCTTAAACGTTCAGCCATTCAGGAAGCGGTGGTACGCGTGGCCCTAATCCCGCAAACGCAGGCGGAAGCTAAACCCAACATTGTTGTCCAGCCAGCCATTATGCCCACAGCAGCCAATTACCGCGACGGCCTGCGGATTGCGGTTGTTCCTGCGAAAAAGTTTTCCGTGGGCTCCATCACGCCCCAGGCGAAATACTCGGCGCGTTTGGGCAGCGTCATGGCGGTTGCCGATGCGCAATTGCGCGGGGGGGACGAAGCGCTTTTTCTGGATGAAACCGGCTCGGTGACTGAAAGCACGGCCAGTAATTTTGGTATGATCAAGCATAAAGTGATCATCACCCCGCCGTGCTCCCTGGGATTATTGGCGGGCATTACGCGTGATGTGCTTGCTGAGATCGCTGAAGCAGCCGGTGCTGGTTTTGCTGAAGAGCCGCTGACACGGCATGATATTTATAATGCGGATGAAGCTTTCCTGACCAGTACGCTTAAGGAAGTAATAGGAGTCTCGGAGATAGACAGCCGCATAATAGGAGCGGGAAAACCCGGGCCGATTACACGCAAACTCTTAAAGGCGTTTCGCCTGCTCGTAAAACGAGAGCTTAAACTAAGATGATTGCCATTCGACGGGCTTTACTGAGTTGTTCTGATAAAACCGGGCTGGATGTTTTTGCCAAAAAATTATCCGGCTTCGGCATTGAACTGGTTGCATCCGGCGGCACGGCAGAGTTTCTGGCCAAGCAGGGGCTGAGAGCCGTCAGCGTTGAGCAGTTTGCAGGCATCCGCGAACAGCTAGACGGCCGTGTCAAAACGCTGCATCCGAAAATTCATGCGGGTATTTTGGCTAAGCGCGAGGATGCAGCGCATCTGGCTTCCGTCGGTGAACAGGGGCTGATTGACCTAGTCGTGGTCAATTTATACCCCTTTAAACAGACTATTGCGCAATCCGGTGTTGCTCTTGCCGAAGCGATTGAGCAGATTGATATCGGCGGCGTAGCTCTTTTGCGGGCGGCTGCCAAGAATTTCTCAGGCGTAGGCGTGGTATGCAACCCTGCGCAATATGAAGAAATCGTAAGCTGCCTTCAAGCGAATCAAGGCAAGTTGACGCAAGCGCTGACACGAAAGTTGGCGCTGGAAGCGTTTGCGCTTACAAGCAGCTATGATGCAGCAATCGCCGCCTACTTAAGCGAAGGAAAAACAGTAACGATAACGCTCAATGAGCGCCAACCGCTGCGTTACGGCGAAAATCCTCACCAGAAAGGCGGTTGGTATGCTGAAATCGGCCCTGCCTGGGGTTTAGGGACCATTAACCAATTACAAGGTAAAGAGTTATCCTATAATAATCTTCTCGATATTGATGCTGCTTTGCGCAGTCTCGTCGCGTTTGAGGAACCTACTTGTGCTATCATTAAGCACAACTTGCCGTGTGGGTTAGCCAGCGCTTCTAACACCGGCAGTGCTTATGAAAAAGCTTATGCGTGCGATGCAGAGTCTGCCTTCGGGGGTATTGTGGGTTTTAACCGCCCCATTAATGCGGCTGTGGCTGAGCGGTTGACAGCCACTTTTCTTGAAGTTATTGTAGCTCCGGCAGTTGAACCGGCTGCATTACCTTTTTTCAAAAAGAAAACGAATTTACGCGTCGTTACTGTCGATTGGCCTATACGCCGCCCGGCGAGGGCAGAGCTTCGCGAGCTTTTAGGCAGTTGGGTTTTGCAAGATCCCGACGCGGAAGACGAAGATCCTCAAACATGGCGTGTGGCGACGAAGCGCCTGCCCACGCAGGCGGAACGCTTAAGTTTGATTTTTGCTTGGAAAGCAGCCAAATATGCCAAGTCAAACGCCGTTGTTTTGGTTAAGGATAATGCGACGGTGGGCATCGGCCAGGGCCAGCCGAGCCGGGTCGGATCGGTGCGGCTAGCCATTGAAAAAGCCGGGGCCAATGGTCAGGGCACGGTGGCGGCTTCTGACGGATTTTTCCCGTTTCCAGACGGAGTGGAGTCTCTTGCAAAAGCGGGTGTCACAGCCATTGTCCAACCCGGGGGCTCAATTAAAGATTCTGGAGTGATTGCAGCTGCGGATGCTGCAAAGGTGGCGATGCTTATTACCGGCAGGCGCCATTTCCGGCACTAAAATGTGGGGACGCAGGATTTAAAGGAGGCGTCATGGGGAACATTAATTGGGTAGTGGTTGGCGGCTTGGTGGTGGCGTTGGTTGTGATTTTTATGCTTAATCAGCAGTCAAAGAAGGGCAAGAAGTAGTTTCAGTTAAAGTAAGGTGCTTATTGCTCAGCCAAAGAGCGTATTCATGGACATCCAAGAGTTGTGGGACAAAGCCCGCAAGGGCACAGAAATCATCCGCATGCGGCTTCAAGACTTGGCTACGTTTGACGCCACGGTCATGCCTTATATTTTTTTGGCTGAATCAGCTATTAACCAAGGCGATACCATTGTCCGGAAAGGCCAGGTGGTTATCCAGCGCCCGGCGATTGTGCTGCCGAATTTTTCTCCCCAGTTTGAGGGTTTTGAGTTCGATAAATCGCTGCACCTTAACGATGATATGATGGCTACTTTTTTGCTGGTCCGCGGCATTCATTTTCCTTCATTAAAATATCAGCACCAGTTTTCTTCGCTGGACGTTATTGAGCAGTCGCTTCAGAAATCCATTGAGCAGTTTCAGGACAAGTTGACTCAAGCCGAGGATGTGGCTACGGGCCTGGTTGTCGGGCCCGAGGATGCCTGGCAGTTTTCCGCGCTATTGTTGGTGGGGGCCTTGGTTATCCGTTCTGCGCAAGGAGACATCAGGCGCCTGCTTGAGGACTGGCACCGGCGGCAGCGAAGCCGGTTCTAAAAACGCCTGTTCGATAAAACAGGCGCAAATGCAAACGCCACCCAAGATCTTGGTGATCGATGATGAACCGGGAGTGCGCCGTTATATGGAGCGCGCCCTTGCTGATTTTTATACGGTGTTAACAGCGGCTGATGGCTTTCAGGGGATTGCCATCGCCCAGCGTAATCAGCCTAAATTGATTATCTTAGACCTGCATCTGCCCGACATAGATGGCCTTTCGGTGCTTGCGCGGTTAAAGGCAGACCCGCACACCCAAAACATCCCCGTGGTTATTGCCAGCGTGCGCGGGCAAACCGATTTATTGTTTGAGGCGCAGCAATCCGGGGCGGTTGATCAGCTGATCAAGCCTTTCGACGTCCAGACGCTGTGCAACACGGTGCATCGCAACCTGCGGTTTGAGCTTCCTGAGCATTCACCCCATAAAACAGCTTCCCCCCCGCCTCCTAGGCGTTCCGCAGCCGGCCTTAGGTCCACGGTTTTAGTGGTGGATGATGAAGAGGGCATTCAAAAGCTCATCCAGCGCGCTTTAGAGCCTGCTTATAGCGTTGTGCTTGCCGGTACGGGCCAGGAAGGGCTTCAGTGGGCGCGTGCTTTGCATCCGCAGCTTATCCTGTTGGATATCCATCTGCCTGAGCTCGACGGCCTTTCTGTTTTGGCAAGGCTTAAGTCGGAAGCGCGTACCGCCGACATCCCTGTTGTGATTGTCAGCGTGCAGAGCACGACGGATATTATGTTGGAAGGCCAGCAAGCCCATGCCGCAGACTACCTGATTAAGCCGTTTCATCCTGATACCCTTCGTCTTATGGTGGAGCGCCATATAGCAGCGAACCGATGACTTATCGCGACGCAGTTGATTATCTGACCACCTTTGTCAATTTTGAGAGGCGCCCGCACCCTCAGGCAATGCGGCAGGTCCGCTTAACCCGCATGCAAGAGCTCTGCCGCCGGCTGGGCGACCCGCACCGGCGTTTTCGGTCTATCCTAGTGACCGGGACCAACGGCAAGGGGTCGATTTCCGCCATGCTTTATTCGATGCTGCGGGAAGGTCGTTTGCGCGCCGGGCTTTACACCTCGCCGCACCTGGAAAGCCTGCGCGAACGCATCTGCGTCTCCACGCCGCAACAGCCTTTGTCTGCCCATGGGGAAGATTGGATTGCTGAAGATGCGTTTGCGGCGATCCTTGAAGAGATGCGCCCGGTTTTAGAATCGATGCGCGTTAGTTGGGCCGAAGGCGCTCCTACCTATTTTGAAGTCATGACAGCAGCCGCCCTGCTTTATTTTCAACAGCAGCAGGTGGATGTCGCGGTCTTGGAAATCGGCTTAGGCGGGCGGCTGGATGCCACGAACATCGTTGAGCAAGCGGTTTCTGTTATCGGGCCGATTGATATCGACCATGC
>ORMF011311638.1_pt1 | contig 11963 bp, 12 predicted proteins | sample 1779871 | NCBI WGS metagenome assembly ORMF01 (sample SAMEA104232316, study PRJEB22302) | groundwater metagenome | biome: forest; feature: aquifer; material: groundwater | place: USA | collected 2011-08-07 | depth 5.4 m | reverse complement strand
TGGGCGCAGTCGCGCGGCCCGGCCATCATCTCGAGGAGATGCGCGACGCCGGCCGCTTGTACCGCGAGAAGGGCGCCCAATCCCGGCCGATACATGTTCACGGCATCGACTTCGTCAGCTCCGAGCCGCATATCTTCACCGACCATATTCAAGCCGAAGAGTACGAGCGGGTGCTCCAGCCCGGCATGGTGCTGGTCATAGAGCCCAACGCCGTCACCGCCGACGGCATGTTCGGCATCTTCTTCGGCCACACCTTTATCATCACCGACGGCGATCCGGAGTGTGTCGACGGCTATCCCTGGGAGCTTACGGTGGCAGGTTAGCAATCGAGCGAGAGCTTGTGATTCGTCGACGTTCGTCTGTCTCGGGATCTTTTGGGGCACACTGATATGGGCATGACAACGATCTACACGAACGTTCCCAATCGAGGCGGCCGAGGTGTTAACACCCCGCGGATCGGCTTTGAACAACGCTCCAATATCCTAATACACTGCGGGCTGATATCTGGACGCACCGCCCCACGGGCGGCGTTTGTCGGGAAGTGAGATTGACAAGGTGTAACTCAATGATGGATATTGCGGCAGATTTGCTCTTCTCAGATTGCGGAGCTTCCGAATACACTGCGGGAAGAGCCGGCAGTAAACTCAATAGTTCGGCATCAGAGTAGGAGCACAGTTATGCAAGCGAGAGGGAAGCTACGTGCCGCACGGTGTTGCGCGGCATGCGGTGGGGCTGCTCTCTCTATCACCATCTCGACAAGAGTGTGGTGGGACAGATAGTATGCGGTGGGTCGAGGTAAGGCGGAGAAGAGACCATGGCGATGATCAGTCAGGGGGTGTTCGTGCTCGCGATGGTGTGGACACTGTGGCACCTCATGCACGTACGGCGACAACTCCGTAGAGGCGCTATTGTCGTCCCACCCCTGGTGGCCGCAACGCTCATATTTGCCCTCGGTATCATCGTAGTCATCGTGACCGGTGTGTCCCCATTGCATCTAGTCTGGTGGTTCCCGTGTAGCTTCATCATTGGGCTGGTTGTGCTGGTGTTCCCGCTGGGGACGCACCTGCTTCTCCGCTTTCTGGTGCTGTTAGCGGGGTCGATGGAGCGCAGCGAGTTCCCGCAACCGCAGACGTGGAGAGACACGAAAGGCGGTCGAGGGAAGAGTAAGCCCCGTCACTCTGCCCGTGCACCGCGCCGAACAAGGCAGTGGAGCGGGCGTTAGAAAACTGGAGTCATCTTGGTATCCCCACGACTAGTCGCAAAAACTGAGTCCGAAGAGCCAACCCTTCGATTGGCAGTTCTAATTGACGCTGACAACGCTCAAGCAGCCGTCATTGAAGGTCTTCTCGCGGAAATCGCAAGATTCGGGGAAGCAACTGTGAGGCGCATATACGGCGATTTCACTGCCCCAACGAGTTCCTCATGGAAGAAGGTGCTCCAGCGATACGCTATCAAGCCGGTTCAACAGTTTGCGTACACGACCGGAAAGAACGCCACGGACAGCACGCTGATCATCGATGCGATGGACTTGCTATACACGCGAAAATTCGATGGCTTTTGCCTGATCACAAGCGACAGTGATTTCACAGGCCTGGCGATGCGATTGCGTGAAGAGGGACTCACGGTTCTTGGATTTGGCGAAAAGAAAACACCGGAGGCGTTCCGCAATGCCTGCCACAAGTTTGTGTTCACTGAAATCCTTCGTCCAAGCACAGCAGCCGAGCCGGTCGGCCTGCCGCCAATAGTTGAGAGTGAGAAAAAGTCCGTTCCGCCTCAGACACCTACCGAGGCGACAGAGCCAAAGCTTGAATTCCCCAAGAAGTTCGTCCTAACTGCACTTGAGCAGTCAATTGACGACGCTGGATGGGCACATCTCGCTACCTTCGGGAACTACCTTACCAAGCTACAACCCGACTTTGACTCCAGGCTATACGGCTACAAGAAGCTCTCTGATCTCGTCAAAGCAAAGACAGATCTCTTCGTGACAGAAGAACGGCAAGCACCGGGGTCAAATCAGAAGGTTCTGTACCTTCGTGCGAAATAGTTTTCTAACCCGGCAGCCAACACGGACGCTGCGCGATAGAGCTGCGCAGCGACAAAGCCGTAACACCTTCGGCGACCCGGAGAGTGTCGATGGTTATCCGTGGGAATTGACGGTGGTAGGTTAGCAGCAAGAGGAGGGAATCATGAAAGCCGAAGCATTGGACAATTACGATTTCGATGTAGAGGACGTCGAATATCTCCGCCACGCGGGCAACCCGCTGCTGGCTCGTCTCTTCAAGCCACGCGGCGCGGGACCGTTCCCGCTCATTGTCGAATTGCACGGCGGCGCCTGGTGTCATGGGGACCGCTTGAACGACACGATCATTAACGAATCGCTGGCGAGGAGCGGCGTGGTGGTGGCGGCGCTGGACTTCCGCATGCCCCCCGTGGCGGCCTATCCCGCGTCGCTCGCCGATATTAATTTTGCAATCCGGTGGCTCAAGACGCGCGCCGCGGAGTTGCGCAGTCGCCCCGACCGCGTGGGCGTCTTGGGCGTTTCGAGCGGCGCGCACCAGGCGATGCTGCTGGGAATGAGACCGCGCGATCCCCGCTACTCGGCCTTACCGCTGCCCGCTACCGCCGCGGCCGTCGATGCCGCGCTGCGCTGCGTCGTTTTGTGCTGGCCGGTCATCGATCCGCTGGGACGCTATCATTACGCCAAGAAGCTCAAAGCAGGCGGTCAACCGTACCCCGACCTCGTGGACCAGGTGCTGCCCAGTCACGATGAATACTGGAAGACCGAAGAGGCCATGGCGGAGGGAAGCCCCGTGCGCGCCCTCGAGCGCGGCGAGCGGGTCGAGCTGCCGCCGGTGCTTTACCTTCAAGGAACCCAGGATCTCGCTCACCCGCGTCCCGACCTCGACCGCTTCGTCTCCGAGTACCGCAAGGCCGGCGGCCAGGTTGCGCTGGAGCTGTACGAAGGCGAGGGCCAAGCGTTCATCACCAGGAATTCGGCTTCGCCCAACGCCAGCAAGGCGATCGACAAAATCATGGAGTTCGTCCACCAGGAGATCGGCTGAGCTGGGAGGGCAACAACGGGGTGTATCTCACTGCAACGATGGTCGAGCATCATGAATGTCGATTCGTGGTGGCCGCTTGGCAAGATCTTAGACGAGTATTTCTGGCATCATTTTACCATGTGACGGAATGAGTTGAGAGGATTCGTTTGATTTCGTTGCACGTATTATGGATGTTATCTTCGTCGGCGTTTGTCGGCTGATCGGCTTTGAGGTTTGAATTGACAACACCTTAGAAAGACACAAGGATCACCTGAATTTTGGCAAATCTTGCAACCTTGCATGACTGACCAAAATACTCACCGGTTAGGACTTACAACATTCGGCATGTAAGATGGCTAACACCAAAAAATGGGGCGTCGGCTTGTGGATAGCGATCGGCATCGCAATTGTTTTGATAGCAATAAATACTCCGCTAATGGGCCTTCATGGAGTCCTTGTATTTATCGTGGGTGATCAACTGGCTATGGCGCTATTCGGCAAGCTTCACGGCGACAATTATTGGCCCATCGGCATTTATATGGGTTTCCTTTGGCCGCCCGGCATACCGATCTCTTATATAGTCGCAGCACGGATAAGCATACCAAACCTTTGGAGTTTATTTCCTGTTCTTTGTCGAGTACTGATTTTTATTTTTTTGCTTTCTGTATGGATAGTTGTTCTCTCAACAGCATTTCACCTATTGGTAATGTAAAGAAGCGCAGCAAAAAATGGAGTCGAAGAGTAATTCTAGACACAGGAATTTCTCCGGGACGACGACAGGCCTATGAAAACCATCGGCCTTGAGCATGCAACGTTAGAAACCTGCATCAAAGATGCCCGGCGCGATCGGGTGGTTGTGACACGTAAGGGCAAACCGGTGGCGCTCTTAATGGGAGTCGAGGGATTGGACGAGGAACAATTACAGCTTGGCAGCAGCGAGAAATTCTGGACGCTCATCGAAGAGCGACGGAGACAAAAGGCGATTAGTCGTCGGGAATTGAAAAAAACGCTCGACGGCACAAACGGACGCGTGAGAAAGACATCGAAAAAGCGCAGAGCGAGGCCGTGACAGCCTGCGTCTGAGAAAGCCGCAACACCTTACAACTTTTTCGTTCACTAGGAGATGCGAATGCCGCCACGCGTAGCTGCGCTATACCGTTATCCGGTAAAGGGCTTCACTCCTGAAGAGCGCAACACGTTGACGGTTCTCGACGAGGGGAAAATCGCCGGCGACCGTGTCTTGGGCGTTCGGTTTGCGGATACGGAAGCGGCCGATAACGCCTGGAGCAAGAAAACAGGCATGGTGGCACTGGTAAACACGCCGGGGTTGGCACGTCTGCGCGTTAGCTTTGAGGAAAAGGCATTTCGGTTGCACATCAGTTTAGGGAACGCCGTGTTGGTCGATGAAGCGCTGAATCCTGAAGGTAGAAAGCGGATCGCTGCTACGGTGGCGGATTACGTGCTCCAACTCGACGACAATCCGCTTTCCGGCCACCCGGAGCGGCTCCCGCTGCGGGTGATTGGCGACGGCCTGACGCCGCGCTACCACGACGACGAGGCGGGGCGGGTGACGTTACACGGCCGGGGGAGTCTCCAACCACTCGAATCTGCGCTTGGAACCGAAGTCAGCGAGCTGCGCTTTCGCTCAAACATTGCGGTTGATGGTTTGGACGCCTGGGAGGAGCAACGGTGGGTAGGGCGAAAGATTCGCGTAGGCGCCGTGGAATTCGACGTGGTCAAGCCGAAAACCAGGTGCCTGGCTACCCACGCGAATCCCCAAACAGGGGAACGGGATTTGCCGATTCTCACAACACTGACTCAGAAAATAGGCCAGGAGAACCCAACGTTTGCAGTGGCGATGTTCCCGCGTAGCTCCGGCGGGCAGATTCATGTGGGTGACCAAGTAACATTACTCGATTAACAATCGATCGCCCTCCGGTCTAGGCCAAACACCGCTCAGTGCATGATTCGGCGGACACAACACTAATTTTTGTTCGGATCAATCAACCCAGGTGCTAAGGAGGCCATCATGCTCGCCAAATCTGCGGACCCCGACCGGCCCTTAGCCTCGGCATAAGACTTCGACCGCCGGTTTAATCCTAGCGGCGTTGGCTGGTAGCGAGCACTTTCCTAAACGCAAGAGGCATATCATTCCCGTATGCATGTGATCACCCGCAAACGCCTCAATGAATTTGCCGAGCAATATCCCGAAGCGAAAACGGCCTTGGCCCGTTGGTACAGCTTGGCGAAGCACAATGATTTCTCGAATTTTGCTGAATTGCGAGCCAGGTTTTCATCTGCCGATCAAGTTGGTAAACTGACTGTGTTCAACATCGGCGGGAATAGAGTTCGCTTGATCGCGGCCATTCACTATAATCGAAAGAAGATCTACATTCGGGCTGTGCTCACACACGCCGAATACGATGAGGCAAAGTGGAAGGAGTAAATCATGCAGAATCTTGACGTCAACAAAACGGTGAGCGCCTGGTCCTCGCTAGCAGGCACGGTCTTCGTTCCTCATACGGAGGAAGAGTATCGCCAGCTTGTCGGGTTGCTCGACCGCTTAATCGATGAAGCGGGAGAAGACGAATCGCATCCCTTGGCCTCACTCATGGAAATCATTGGCGTGTTGATAGAGAAGTACGAAGATGAGCACGTGCCGGAGATGGCGGCTGAATAGTTGCCCCCAAAGAACGCCGCGCGCGATCGGGTTGTTGTGACACGCAAGGGCAAGCCGGTTGCACTCGTGTTGGGAGTCGAAGGGGTGAACGAGGAACAATTACAACTGGGAAGCAGCAAGAAATTCTGGACACTCATCGAAGAGCGACGCAGGCAAAAGACGATTAGTCGTCGGGAACTGTGAAAAAACGCTCGACGGAACGAACGGGCGCTTAGGAACGAAATCGAAAAAGCGCAAAGCTAGGCTGTGACAGCCCGAGCCTGACAAAACCGCAACACTTTACAACTTTTTCGTTCACTAAAGAGGCACTCACATGCTCGCCAATCAGCCTGACCCGACCGTTGATCACGTTCGGACACCGTGGGCGACACGGATGATCGCGTAGCCGCGCAGGCCCAGCACCCACCGAAAGTCATTCTTGACGATAATCACGACCGGCGTTACTATCGAACCTTGATCAAGACATTTAAGTGCGCTGACACGCAAGCGCTTTCGAAGGGCGAGCGGGTCAAACGGTTCGCGAACATCGCCGCGGTTGCGCGGCGCAAGTTAAGGCAGTTGGAGATCGCAGGGCGATTGGACGATCTGAGGGTGCCGCCCGGCAATCGGCTCGAAGCCCTAAAGGGGAATCGCGCGGGACAGTATAGTATCCGAGTAAATGATCAGTTTCGCCTGTGCTTTCGTTGGACGGAGAAAGGGGCTGAAGACGTCGAGATTGTAGACTACCATTGACGGAGAATGATTATGAACAAGCTAAAATCCGTAACGCCCGGAGAGCTGTTATTAGAAGAATTTCTGAAGCCAATGGGTATCAGCCAGTATCGGCTCGCTAAAGAGATCGGCGTGCCGGCGCAACGCATCGGCGATATCGTAGCAGGGAAACGCGCCGTTACGGCTGATACCGATTTACGCCTGTGCCGTTTTTTCGGCCTTTCCAACGGCTATTGGTTGCGTGCCCAGGCGGCCCACGATACAGAGGTCGCCGAACGCGTATTGGGCGCCAAACTGGCGAAAATCAAACCTTGGTCAAGCACCGAGGTTGGCCGTAGTCGCGCCGCATCTGGCACCTGAGCACGGACCCATGGCGGGTTGCAGTCGACGACGATTAAAACGTGGTTCTTCTGGGATTCCTGTGAAGAGATATTCACCACAGTGGCACAGCGCGGTTGCGTTGCAACCAGAGCGGGAATCGTTATTTCACCAAAGGGCCCAACGCGGCAAGGCCGCACCCGAGTCGGAATTTATCCCGCAAAGGCGCGAAGAGAAGAGGGGTTACACCACGGAGGCACAGAGATCGCAGAGTTCGGGTTAGTTTTCAATCCAAAACTCTTTACTCCGCGCCCTCCGCGGTCATGAGAAAAAATCGAAAAATAACAAAATTCGCAAAAATGGCATGAACAAAATCGATCACTTGCGAGTGCCAATCCCGGCGAAAATCGATTTTTTATCACGTCCCGCGCCTCCGCGGTGAGATATCCGAGTTCGGCTTCACACGAAAGCCTGAAGGAGCTAAAACGTAAACCTGCGTCACGGATATAAGGAATGCTCTTTATCGACTTACCGTTATGAATTAGGGAGGAGATCATGCTCGCCAACCACCCCGACCCAACCGTCGATCACGTTTTGAAAACCTGGGCGCCGCGCATGATCGTTCAGGGGATCGATTACAACGATCTCATGACGACCGGCAAACGCATCCGCACCTGGGACGACTGGTGCCGCGAGTGGTGTGTGACTGCCGCCGGGCACGAGGAATTCGCGCGCAAGGCTGAAGCCGAGGGAAACCGACAAAGCGCAACCGAGGCGTATCTGATGGCCTCGATGGCCTATCACTTCGGCTGCAACAACTCGCCGCATAATCTAGACGAGTATATTCCGGCGGCGAAGAAGCGCGTCGAGTGCTACGCCAAGGCGGCGCCTTATCTCGATCCGCCTGCCGTTCGCCATGAAGTGCCGTTTGAAAATTTTCGGCTCGCCTCTTATCTCCGCGTGCCGCCGGGAATCAAGAAACCGCCGCTGGTAGTGATCATCTCCGGTCTCGAATCGACTAAAGAGGAAGCACGCACGATGGAGGACGGTTTCCTGCGCCGCGGCCTGGCGACTTTCACATTCGATGGGCCGGGTCAGGGCGAAAGCTGGTTTCAAGGCGGCATGATCGTCGAGTTCGAGCGCGCCACTTCGGCGGTGATCGATTACCTCGAAAAATCACCCGCGGTCGATGCCGGCCGCGTCGGCGTCTTCGGTCCAAGCATGGGCGGCTACCTCGCGCCGCGCTCGGCCGCCTGCGACTCGCGCATCAAGGCCTGCGCCTTCGCCGGCGGCATGTACGACCGCACCCGCGTGCTCAACCGGCTCGAAGATCCTTTCGAGTTCGCGCGCGTGGCGCATATCTGGAAGGTCTACGATAAGCAGAAGCTGGTGGAGCTGCACAGCCGCTGCACGCTCGAGGGATTGGCGCCGAAGATTCGCTGTCCGCTGATGGTCGTGCACGGCACTAAAGACTTTGTACCGGTGGAGCAGGCCAAGCGCACCTACGACGAGGCCACGGGCCCCAAGGAATGGGTCTTGCTCGAAGGCGGCAACCACGTTTGTAACAACATGCCCTTTCGCTACCGCCCGCTCATCGGAGATTTTCTGGCGAAGCATTTGGCAACCCAGCCGGTCTAAAAAAAGACAGGGTACAGCGACGGTCCCTGCTTTCTAACATTGCCGCCGTTGACACAACGAACTTCATCGGCTTAAAGTGAGCGCGATATTCAAGGAGGAACGCAAATGAACATCCGCTGGAATCAATTGTCGCTAGTGATCGCCGCCGCTTTCTTTTCTCTGGCGCTTTTCTTGGTAACGGCTCACGCCCAGCAACTGCCCAAGTCCGTCGCCATCGGTTCCAATCCACCGGGCACGCTGTTCTATGCCCTCGCGAGCGGCTTGGCCAAGGTGGTCAGCGAGGCGTCGCCGATACAGGCGCAAGTGCAACCGTATGCAGGAACCAGCACCTTCGTGCCGCTGTTTGAAAACGGCGAACTCGACTTCGGCGTGGTGAACGCGGTGGATATGGGCATGGTCTACCAAGGGCAAAAACTCAAAGTCGGCGGCCGGAATCCGTTTCCCCATGTTCCGAGCGCCCGCCTGGTTATGCGCGGCTCGCCGCTGCGCAGCAGCTTCATCGTCCGCAAAGATTCGCCGATCAAGACTCTCGCCGACGTCAAAGGCAAACGCGCTACCGGCGAGTATCCGGCGCAATTGGCGGGCTGGTACAACATGTTCGGCGCGCTCTCGAACGCCGGCCTCGGGTGGAACGATGTCAAAGTCGTGCCGGTACCGGCGATCAACGAGGGCGTCGACGCACTGATGCAAGGCCGCGCCGACGTCACGACCCACGCCATGGGCTCGGCGAAACTAAAGGAAGCCGACGCGGCGGTGGGAATTCGCTTCTTATCTCTAGACTGCTCCAAGCTCGGGGAGCAGCGGATCAAGAAAGCGATCCCGGGATATTATTTATCGATCGTGAAAGCCGGCTCCACCACCGGCGTCCTCGAGGATACTTGCACCTACACCTACGACATCTATCTCGTCGGCCACAAAGCCCTGTCCGATGCCGCCGTGCGTAATGTCCTCCAAGCGATCTGGGTGAATATCGACAAGTTGCCGCAGTTCCATCCCGGCTTCGTGGAGTGGACCAAGGCGCGAGCCGTGGATCCCGAAATTACCATGCCCTATCATCCGGCTGCAGCGCGCTTCTTCAAGGACAACGGCGCGTGGTCGGCGAAGATGGACGAGGCGCAGAAACGGCTTCTCGCTCTCAACCCGTAGGGCCAAAGCTCAGCGAGGAAATATCCCATCGATCGAAGGATGTTCGTCCTGAAAACGAATTGAGCGAAGCTGAAAAATTCCGTCGGTCCTGAGTAGCGCGAAGCGCGTATCGAAGGGCTGGAACGTTTTGAACTGACCGATCTTCCAAAGCAAGATGAGCGACGATTTCAATGCCACAGGCAAGTTTCGATCGTTGAGCGGCGCCGCCCGGACGATCGAGCGACTACTGGTCATCTGTCTCACCCTGGTGGCGGCCGCCTGGGCCGGAGAGCTTCATGTCTTACTGAACCTCATGTTCTTCAAAGAACAGTTCCTTGGATTCTTCTTTGCGCTGGGAATGGCCGGCGTGTTTCTACGGGTCAAGAGCTACAGCCGGGAACCCGCCGAGAACGTTCCTTGGTACGATTGGCTCTGCTTCCTCGTCAGTCTGATCGCCGGCGGCTACATCATGGTGATGTATCCGTCGATCGCTTACCGGCTCGGCGTCTTGTCGCCGGAGCGCTGGATTCTGGGCGGACTGGCGGTGCTGTTAATCCTGGAAGCGACTCGGCGCGTGGCAGGCTGGGCGCTCGTATGGGTGGGTCTCGCCTGTATATTCTACGCAAAGTTTGCCGATCTTTTCCCAGGCCTCCTGGCGGCGAAAGGCGCGACCTGGTTACGAATCGCAAGCTACCTCTATCTCGATTCCAACGCCCTCCTGGGCGTCCCGCTCACGGTTGCCGCCAGCGTCGTCGTTGCCTTCATATTCTTCGGGCAGGCGCTCTACGCTGTCGGCGGCGACAGGTTCATCACGGATATCGCCCTGATCGTCATGGGGCGCTACCGCGGCGGGCCGGCCAAAGTCTCGGTGGTTTCTTCCGCGCTGTTCGGCACGGTTTCCGGCAGCGCCGTGGCTAACGTGGCGGTGGACGGCGCCATTACAATTCCCCTCATGAAGCGAACCGGCTATCCCGCCCATGTGGCCGCCGCTATCGAGGCTGTGGCTTCGAACGGCGGACAGATCACACCCCCGGTCATGGGCGCGGCGGCATTTTTAATGGCCGAGTTTCTCAATATTCCCTACGGCCAGATCGCTCTGGCCGCCAGCATTCCGGCCGCTCTCTACTATCTCGCCCTGTTTACCCAAGTCGACCTGGAAGCAGCTAAGTACGGTCTCGCCGGGCTGCCCGCGGATCAGATCCCAAAACTTCGCGGCGTCATGCGGTTCGGCTGGGTCTTCGTCTTCCCGCTCGCATTTTTGATCTATGTGCTGATGTTTCAAAACTGGGAAGCAGGCAAAGCGGGCATCGCCACCGTCATCCTCACGTTTCTCGTCGGCGCGCTACAGAAAGACACGCGCCCCTCGTTTGCAAAAATTCTCCAGTGCATTGAGGACACGGGCCGAACCCTTCTCGATATAGTCGTCATCACGGCATTGGCCGGCCTTGTCATCGGCGCGCTGCAATTATCCGGCCTCACCTTCAAACTTTCACTGATCTTGGTAAGCCTATCGGGTGGCAACGTGCTCGCTCTCCTGGCTCTGACCGCCGTCGTTTGCATCCTGCTCGGCATGTCGCTGCCCACCGCCGTCGTCTACATCACCCTGGCGGTGCTCGTCGGGCCCGCTCTGGTTCAGCTCGGCATCGATCCGCTGGCCGCGCATCTATTTCTATTCTATTTCGGCATGCTCTCGCTGATCACGCCACCCGATTGCCTGGCGACTTACACGGCCGCCGCCATCGCCCACTCGGATTTTTGGCAAACCGGCTGGACCGGCATGCGCCTTGGCATCGCCGCCTACGTGGTGCCGTTCGTCTTTGCCCTCCACCCTGCCCTGATCCTGAAGGGGACGCTGGGAGAGATTCTGCTTGCCATCACCGCCTCGTCAATCGGAACTTTTTTGCTCGCTGTAGGTTGCGCCGGTTATCTGTTCCGGCCGCTTACGTGGGCGAAGCGCGGGCTTTTCTGCTTAGCCGGCTTGCTGCTCATGCTCCCCACGTGGCACGGCCCGTGGCTGCTCGCCGACGCCGCCGGTTTGCTATTGGGGGTCAGCCTGTTTCTTTGGGAGCGGAGCAAATCATCTCGCGCGCCATCGGCGCTTGCCGAGCCCAGCAGGGTCGCTCGCTGAGCGTGGGAGTAGAACCGGATCTCGCATCGATCCCTCTCTGTAACCCATATTGCGTGACGGCCCTGGTTCAGATAGACTCCGTCAACCTAGTCTTCCGTTCTAAGGAGGTTAGATCTCATGACCATTTTCAATCGTAGAATGATTCTGTTGGCGATCGGCTTTCTGGCCGTTACCGGGATATCGCAGCTGGTTCTGGAAAATTACGCCGACGCCCGGGCAGGCGGCGGCCGTTCGGGTGGCTCACGCGGCTCGCGAAGCTTTCAGGCTCCAAGTCGATCGGCGCAACCCGGCGGGTTTATGCGTGGGATCGGCACAGCCATCA
>ORMF010061359.1_pt1 | contig 11965 bp, 11 predicted proteins | sample 1779871 | NCBI WGS metagenome assembly ORMF01 (sample SAMEA104232316, study PRJEB22302) | groundwater metagenome | biome: forest; feature: aquifer; material: groundwater | place: USA | collected 2011-08-07 | depth 5.4 m | reverse complement strand
GCCCCACGAAGCCTTGGGACAATTAACTCCTGTCGAGTACTCGCAAAGGATAAAACTGCAAGGATTGCCAACAAGAAATGTGATCGTTTTACAAACTTAAATTAATTCGCCGGGTGTATCAGATGTATCTGAACCTAGACAGGCTATATTTTTTTTGACAGGACCTGTCCTAAGAGCTATAATTACAATCTAAAAAGAGAATTACATTATTAATTATTAGATATTATAAACGATATGTATCCAGAACATCATCTTGTAAAAAACGGCCATATTAACCGATGCCAGGTATGCAATTCTGATAAATTACACTTAATACTCGATTTGGGGCATCAGCCTCCGTGTGATTCCATGCTGACCAAAGCAATGCTCAATGAGCCGGAAATAACCTATCCCTTAAGGATGCTTTGGTGCCAGGAATGCTCGCTGGCACAAATAGATTATTGCATAGACGGGAGCGTTGTTTATCATCCTGATTACCCGTATCGGACAGGCATTACCAAAGAAGCGGTAGACTATTTGGGTGATATGAGCAAGTCTCTTGTTTCAAAATATAGCTTAAATTCCAACGATTTAGTCGTAGACCTTGGTTCAAACGACGGGGTGCTTTTACAGGGGTTTAAAGAACGGGAGGTAAAAGTGCTTGGCGTTGAACCTACAAAAGTGGCTAAGATAGCTATAGAAAACGGCATTGATACGGTGCAGGCATTTTTCGACGATAAACTAGCAAAAGAAATAATAGAAAAGTACGGCCAAGCATCTTTGATAACAGCTACCAACATGTTTGCGCATATGGCAACCATCGGAGAGGTCATCACCGGAATAGACTCCCTTTTAAAAGACGGAGGTATATTTGTGTCTGAAACCCATTATTTATTAGATGTAGTGCAAGGAGGTCAGTTTGATACCATCTATCACGAACATTTAAGGACCTATTCATTAAAATCCTTAATCAAGCTGTTTAGTTATTATAACTTTACCGTTATTGATGTGGAGAGAGGAAATAGGTATGGAGGTAATATACGAGTGCATGTGAAAAAAGGGAAAAACCAGCTTGTGGGCGATAGCGTCGCCACGTTACTGGCACTCGAAGAGAAGTCTGGACTTTATGAATTAGAAATATATAAAAAATTCGCACAAAGAGTAAAAAAAGCCAAAAAGGAATTTATCAGTTTTCTCGTTAAAGCAGAAGAAGAGAGAAAGCGCGTGGCGGCAAATTCCTGCCCAGGGCGCTGTGTTACATTGCTAAATTATTATGGCGTTGATTTAGATTGGATACCATATATAGCAGAACAACCGGCATCTTTAAAATTAGGAATGTATTTGCCTGGCAAACATATCCCAGTGGTCAACAATGAAATACTAATCAAGGAACAACCCGATTATGTCATTCTTTTGGCTTGGCATTATGCCGAGCCGATTATGGAGCTGTTAAGGGCGCGGGGATTGAAGTCTGATTTTGTCATTCCTCTTCCGGATTTTAAAGTAGTGAAAAATGAAAATACTTAATGTTGCTTTAATCGGAAGGGGCTATTGGGGTTTAAAATTGGAAAAATATATAAAAAAAGATTCGCGATTACATCTTGTGGTTGTTTGTGACGTAAAGTCTGACCTTAACAAAGAAATTTATAAAAATCCAAACATTGAGGCAGTTTTTGTGGCAACCCCCAACAAAACACATTATCATATTGTCAAAAACATTCTCATTAATAAAAAGCACGTCATGTGCGAAAAACCCCTCGCGCTGACGAAAAAAGAGTGTCTGGAACTTGAAACTCTGGCGTTAAAACAACATATTGTTTTGTGCGTTGATTATACTCATACTTTTTCTGATGCATTACATTTAGCTCGGAAATTAATTCAAAAGGGCGCTCTGGGAAAAATTCAAGGCATAGAGATGCGCATGAAACAATTGGGCCCGTTTGACCGGGAAAATGTGTACTGGCTCTCGGCTTCCCATATGCTGGCCATTTTGGACATGTTTGTCCCGCTGAAAAAATTAAGGTTTTATAAAAAGGATATGGTGATATCTAAAAGAAAAACCGAAACAGGCGTCATTCATTTTGCCGGTCGCTCTGTAAACGGGGAAATATTCGTCAGCTTAAATGACCCGCGCAAAGAAAGGATGGTGACCCTGTATGGGGAGAGGGGTGTTATGATTTATGAAGCTTTGGCAGCCAAACCTTTGCAACTGATAACCTATAAAAGATTTTCAGGTATGGCATCGTCTCTGGTTAGTTCTAAATATTTTGCCTTTGACGAGCTCCACAATATAAAACATGCTGTGGAATATTTTTACAACGCCATCAAGAAAAAAGGGGAGACTAATATAAAAAGAGCAGTTTTAGTAACCGAAATATTGGAAGATTTACATACTACTTAAAACTTTTTAAAAAATGGAAAATATATTTCCCGCTAATGATTGGGAAAAATGGTATTCAAAGGAACAGAAGTTACACATCAAGCCTAAAGTCGGTTTTTTGGGGTCTTACGATATATTTCTCTGTGATAGTATTCTTGGGAAATATCTGTCATTCAATAGTGGAGATAAAAAGAAAGTTAAAATTTGCGAGATTGGTTCTGGTGACGGAAAGTTGTTGAAAAAAATAGCCGACCGTTTCAATTACGAGCCTTATGGTATTGAATATGCCAAAGAGGGTATCAGACAGGCCCAAACGCGAGGGATTCACACTATTGAAGCTGACGCTTTTGACCCCACTATGCTGGAAAAATATAAAGAATCTTTCGACGTGGTCTACTCTTATGGTTTTATAGAACATATTATGCCGCCAGAGAAAGCCGTCCAGGCTCATTTAAAAATTCTGAAAAAGGGAGGGTGTCTTTTTATCCAGATTCCTCGTCTTAGGGGATTCAATTATTTGAAAACTAAATTATTCCGGCCGGATTATTTGGCAGTGCATAATCTGAATCTGATGGAGGAGGATGTTTTAAGTTTAGCTTGCAAAAGCGACAACGTCCGGGAGTTGTTTTGCAAAAATTACGGTACTTTTAAGTTAAGAATCCCCATGGCTGAAAAGAACTTAAGATGGTATATTCTTAAAGCTATTTGCAGTTTAGAATATATTTTAAATCCCCTGTGCAGGTTTATTTTTAAAGATAAAGGATTTGAAACAAAATTATTCAGTCCCTGCGTTATATTTATTGGTAAGAAAATATGAACAGCCAACCCTTAATAAGCATTGCTATTCCCACATATAACAGGGCTGTTTTTTTGGAGAATCTTTTAAACCACATTGCGCCCCAGGCACAAGAAACAGGAGATTTGGTTCAAATATGTATTTCCAACAATTGCTCAACCGACAACACCCGGGAAGTTATTATAAAATTCATGGAAAAGTATCCTGACCTGATACGCTATAATGAAAATGAAAAAAACTTAGGTATTGACAGAAATTTACTCAAAGTTATGGAGATGGCGCAAGGAGATTTTGTCTGGCTCCTTGGAGACGATGATATGATGGTAAACAACGGAATTAAAAAAGTAATTGACTTTATCAATACCTATTGTAATAAAAACACCGGGCTTATCATCCTCGGGCACGAGGCATACTTTATTGACAGTAAAACCGGTAAAAAAATCGTTCATTTTGATACGATAGAAAAAGATAAATCCAAGATATATAACATAAATCGAAAAGATATTATTGGGCTATGCTATCCTTCAGATACCTTTATTTCTGCGCTGTTATTTAATAATACTTTCCTCAAGATAATATTAAAAGAAGAAAAAGCAATCATCCAAGAAGCCATAAAGGCAAAGGATTATGTTCACGCTTTTTTGTATCAGCTGATGTTTTTGAAATACCCTCATTTGGAAGCCTTGAAATTAAACGAAACAATCATTGATGAAGACCTGCATTATTATAAATTTTATGTTGAGGATAAATTCGGGCTGCATTATGCCGCCCGGAAAGAATTAGCCGACCTATTGTTGTCTAGTAAATACACGGACGATTATTATAGAAAAATAATTACCCATGGTGTGGAGGGGCTAACCAAGTCTTTCATTATTGAAATGGGGGTGATGAAAAGTTTTAGAACATTAAACTATTTATCTTTTTTCGGCTGTGTCAAAATATTTTTTTTAAAAGCGCCATTGACAGACGCGTTATTGTTTTCCCTATTTTTTATATTTTTTAATATTGTTCCTTCGGTTGTTTTGAGGAATTTGTATAAACTTTTCATTAGAATCAGACTGAAGGATTGGCAAAAAACCTGGTCTACTATTGTTGTCACAAATTCAAAGATGTCCAAGGGCAGCCGGAGATTATTGCCTTAAGTTTTTATAAGATAAAGTAACATGAATCCCAATAAAATATTATCTGATGCTGACTACCGGCGGTTTGGTTATGGCGATATAAAATCATGGAGCGGCGAAGAGCTTTCACAATTTTTAATTTGGGATTTTGTAAATGTGTTTTCTCGTACGACCATTCTGGGCGCGGATCTGCCAGAATCGCTTCCTCGCGATACTCATTTTCTTGCAGAAAAATATAAAAAGTACCTGATTATTTTTGATGTTATAGATTGGTTTTTCTTACGCTGGATGTCCTTTTTTAGAAATAATAAAATCCAAAGAAAAGTTTTATGCCAAAAATTAAAAGGTGATTTTATTACTCAAGAAGCCCAAAAGCATTATTCTTTTTGGTTGATTGTCCAAGGAAAGAAGGATAGGCTGTATGCGATAAGCAATGGTATAGGTTATGTTGGCACGACAGATTTGTATCAATATGTTGATAATTATTTTGAAGATAAAGATGTAAAACATCTTTATAAATTAATAGAAAAGACGGAAGACAAATTAAAAATGATTAAACCGGATTATATCATATTGGGGCTAGATTCATCTCCCATTGACAGGGCGATTTTGTGGGCCGCCAAAAAATTGGGCATACCAACCATAGCTTTCCAGCACGGCTTAGAGGATGCGCACATTCCCTTGTTTAACTGCAAGGCATCAGATTATATTTTGGTCTGGGGAGAATACTTTAAGGACTTATATATTCAGAGAACCGCCAGAAAACCAGAAGATATTTATATTTTAGGTTATCCGTGTCCGATTGATAAAAATTGCCAGGCCAATGGTAAAACTAATTTTTATACCGTATGTTATCTGGCTCAGGATTATGAAAGATACAATAAAGATTTCTTGGCGGTTAAATTGGAGACTATAAAACAACTGTCTTTAATATGCAAAAAACTGGGATTACAGTTTATGTGCCGGCCTCATCCGGGTGATGACAGGAAAATGCTTGAAGCCAAGTTCCCAGATATTCTTTTTACTTCCAAACAAGAGAGGGTAGAAGAGACATTTAAAAAAGCAGACATCTTTATAAGTTTTTCTTCAACGGCTTTGGTTGAAGCGGCCATGAGGTCAAAAGTTTCCGTGCAATTAATGAATTATCCCTTACAATCAGATAATTTTGAGCAATTGGGGGTTTCTAGCAAATCATTAGGAAATGTGACTGAATTGGAAAGTTATTTGGCAAAAATAGCCGATTCGCCGGATTTAGAAGAATTCAAACCAAGGTTCAATCATGATTACGTAGAAACCAAATATGATCCGAGCCAGCGTTTTTTAGAAATAATAAAGGCCATAGAAAAGAGAACAAGCAAATAAAACCATGGGACTGATACCATCGCATTTACATTTATTAGCCATAGAACAAAAAAGGCATCCTATGAAGGGGGATGTGTTAACGTCCGGACAATTGGCAATGTATGAAACATTAGAAGATGTAAAAAATATTTTTATTTCACACGGAGTTCCGCCAAAACCACTGCCAGAGGGTTTTGAAACAAAAAATAAAATCCCGGCTTGTATCGGAACGCCCCGTGAGAATTTTACTAATGCTGATGCAATGCTATCAATGCTGGGAGCAGAAAAAGTGTTCGTGACTGACGTTTCCGACTATGAAGGTGCCGATTATGTCATGGATTTAAATTACCCCGTTGAAGAAAAATATCATGAAAGGTTTGATGTCATTTTAGATTCGGGAACCTTAGAGCATATTTTTGATGTGCCGACAGCCTTGACCAACTATGCCAGGATGGTTAAAAAAGGGGGCAGGCTTATATTTTTTCTGCCTTGCTCCAATACCATTAACCATGGTTTCTATTCTTTCAACCCGAATTTATTTTTTGATTTTTTCACCGCTAACGGGTTTTCAGATTTCAGCTGTTACTTAATGGTGGAGAGCAGTTTTAATGTGTATAAAAAATCTAAGATATACCGATATGATTATATTTCTAGCTTAACTGAATATCCCATCTCTACTAAAAATGCAGTTGAAGTATGTTTTTTCGCCACAAAAAATAGTGATGCAAATTTAGAAAAAATAAAAAAACCCATTCAAGGTATGTATATAACTTATAATTGGGGCAAGCAAATACCCAAAGAGCTTGTCTATCAAAATACAAACGTATTAGAAATACTGAAAAGAAAAATAGAATTTGTCACCCGAAGATTCCGTCCAGAATTTATAGATAGAATGTGGAAAAGCAAACGGCGGAAAAAGAGTTTGACATATCTGGGTAAGTTTTAATAATTTTTAATAAATGAAGAAAGTATTAATTACTGGCGGGGCAGGTTTTATAGGGGCTAATTTTGTCCATAAATTTTTAACGGTAGGTTATAAGGTTTTTGTCATGGAAAGAAAGGGAGCCGATTTCTGGCGTTTGGAAAAAGTGAAGTCCCGCGTAAAAATATATACCTTGGATATTGCCAATGAAAAAGCAGTGGAAAAATGCATCCGGAGTATTAAACCGGAAATCGTGCTCCATTTTGCAACCTACGGGGCTTATCAGCGGTTTCAGCAAAACATACACACCACGGTAGATATCAATCTGGCGGGGACCATCAATTTGTTGAATGCTTGCCAAAAAACAGGAGTAAAATGTTTTATCAATACGGGGACTAATGCTGAATACGGGATGAAAGAAAAACCCATGAAAGAAAGCGATCTGTTAGAGCCCGATACCATATACGGCATCACCAAGGCCGCTGCCACTTTATACTGCCAGATGATGGCAAGAAAATGTAAGTTTCCCGTGGTGACTCTAAGGCCATTTGCGGTGTATGGCTATTTTGAAGAACCTGAAAGACTGATGCCTTCTGCCATTATTCCTTGTTTGAAAAGTGGTAACATGAAACTGTCAAAACCTGATTTTGTAAGGCCTTTTATTTTTATTGAAGACGTCATGGATGCGTATGCGCTCGCAATCAAACACATTACAAAAGTCCAGGGGCAAATCATCAATATCGGCGGCAAAAAACAGTATGCTGTTTCAAAAGTCGTTGCATTGGCAAGAAAAATTACCAATTCAAACGCAAAGCCTGAATATGGCAGGGTAACGGCAACCCAGACTGAACCAAAAGCATGGGTCTATGATATTTCAAAGGCTAAGCAGATGCTAGGTTGGCAGCCAAAACATAATTTAGAGGAGGGCCTTAAAAAAAATATAGCGTGGTTTAAAGAGCATATCCATTTATATGAATAATTATCCGGCCATCGCCAAAGAAATAAGGAAGGGGATTCTGCTCCAGCATTTTTTATCAAAAGAGTCACACGTGGCTTCGGCTTTGTCCTGTGCTGATATTTTAGCGGTATTATACTTTGGCATTTTAAATATAGATCCCCAAAACCCCCTTGACCAAAACCGCGACAGATTTATTCTAAGTAAAGGACATGCCGTAGCTGCTCTGTACGCCACGTTGGCAGAAAGGGGTTTTTTTAACAAAAGCCTCTTGGAAACTTTTTGTCAAAACGGAAGTCTTTTACCGGGACACTCAACTAAAAATACGGTTCCCGGGGTTGAAGTTTCAACTGGCGGGCTTGGTCATGGCTTACCCATGGGTATTGGTATGGCTTTGTCTGCAAGACATGATAAAAAGAATCATCGCATATTCGTGCTCATGTCCGATGGCGAATCTAACGAAGGGACTACTTGGGAATCCGCTATGTTTGCCGCACATCATGCTTTAGATAACCTGACGGTAATTGTAGATTACAATGGCCAGCAAGGTTTGGGCAAAAGCAAAGATATTGTTAGTAATGAACCGTTTGCAAGAAAATGGGAGGCCTTCGGCTGGGAAACAAAAGAAATAGATGGCCATGATTACACAGAGTTAGAAAAAGCCCTTCGACTCGTTCCGCTCGCTTTGGGTAAACCTACAGTGATCATTGCTAAAACCATCAAGGGTAAGGGGGTCTCTTTCATGTGCGATACCGTTGTATGGCATTACAAAAATCCTAATGAAGAGCAGTATCAATTAGCCCTCGAAGAATTAGAAAAATAACCATGAGAAAGACATTTATTGATACACTTGCCGATATTGCCCGTCAAGATAAAGATATTTTCCTACTCACGGGAGATCTGGGATTTTCTGTTTTCGAAGATTTTCAAAAAGAGTTTCCCGATAGATTCATTAATTGTGGGGTTATGGAGCAAAGTATGGTCTCTATTGCCGCGGGATTAGCCTTGAGTGGAAAAAAACCATACGTATATTCTATTATTCCATTTGCCACCATGCGACCGTTTGAACAAATCAGAAATGATGTTTGTTATCAGAACCTGAATGTAAAAATTATCGGAGTGGGGGCGGGGTTTGCCTACGGGGGGCTCGGGTCAACGCACTGGGCCATTGAAGATATTGCTATTTTGCGCAGTCTCCCAAATATCACCATCATGTCACCCGCAGATGCTACCGAAACCAAAGCTCTCACACTGCAATCGTACCAAAAACCGGGGCCGGCTTATATAAGACTGTTAAAGCCCGAAAAACATGTAGTACCCGAAGGAGTGGCCACGGTGTTATCAGAGCCTTCGGTCATCCAAAAAGGCCGGGATGGCGTTATTATCACTACAGGGGCGTGTCTGGAAATTGGAATAGCGGTAGCTCAAAAAATGGAAAACCATGGCAAGCACCTGACGGTTATCAGCCTGCACACCTTAAAACCCATTGACCAAGAAAAATTGGTAGCGGAACTGGCCGGTCAAGAAATCATTTTTACCATAGAAGAGCACCGGATTTCAGGAGGGCTTGGTAGTATTGTTGCCCAACTTTTGGCCAGTCACAGTCTTGCCATCCCTTTGCAAAGCTTTGGTGTTGATGACTCCTGTGAACCTATTACTGGCCATCAGGATTATCTGGCAGCTCATTACGGTATAGACACAGAATCCATTTATAAAAAAATTCTCCAACATTATGGAAACACAAAATAAATACTCATTAGACGTTTGGGAAGATTATTATAAAAACGAAAAGAAAATTCACATCCAACCCAAAGCCGGCTTCTTCCAGTCGTACGACCTTTTTTTGTGCGATAGCATCTTGGGAAAATACCTGCCCTACAACCATGGCGCAAAAGAAAGTATAAAAATCTGCGAAATCGGATTTGGCGACGGCAAATTATTAAAAAAAATCGCCGACCGGTTTAACTATGAGCCTTATGGCATAGAATATTCAAAAGAGGCAATACAAACGGCAGTCAAGGGTGTCCATGGAATTTTGGGAGATATTTTTGACGAGCAGCTAAGCGGCCAGTACCAAGAGCAGTTTGACGTGGTGTTTTCGTATGGTTTTATTGAACATATCATCCCGCCGGAAAAAGCCGTCCAGGCCCATGTCAAATTGTTAAAAAAAGGTGGCATTTTGATTCTGCAAATTCCCCGTTTTAAAAGGTTCAATTGGTTCAAGGCAAAATTGTTCAGGCCCGACCTTTTGCCATTACATAACTTAACCATTATGGAACAGGAAGTGTTGCAGGAGCTGGGGAAAAAAGAAGGTCTTCAAGAAATGTTTTGTAGTAATTATGGAACGCTTAAATTGCGGCTGCCCATGGCAAAAAAAGACGGCTGGTATTATGCGTTAAAAGTAATCTGCTTACTGGAATATGTACTAAATCCGCTACTTAAGATTTTTTTTGGTCGTCAAGGTTTTGAAACAAGGCTTTTCAGCCCGGCGGTTATCTATATCGGCAAAAAACCATGAGTTCTCCTCTGTTAACCATTGCCATCCCCACCTACAACCGGGCCGGTTTTTTAAAAAACCTGCTGGATGGCATAGTCCTTCAGGCAGAGGTATTGGCTGGCGTGGTCCAAATATGTATTTCCAATAATGCTTCAACCGACAATACCCGTGTCCTGGTAATGGGCTATATGGAAAAATATCCGGGATTAATAACGTATAACGAAAACCGGGAAAATCTGGGTCTGGATAAAAACCTGATGAAAGTTATGGAAATGGCCAACGGTAAGTTTACTTGGATGATGGGCGACGACGATACGGTGGTGGCCGCTGGGGTGGGTAAGGTAGTGGATGTTATTAAAAACAACAACAACGAACATACGGGTTTAGTCATCGTGGGACATCAAACCTATTGCGCAGATCCCGCTAGCGGTAAGAAAACTATTTATTTTAGCGGTATAGACGGTCAAAGACCGAGAGTCTATGCCATGGATGTAAAAAATATCATGGGTATGCGACTGGATTTCTGCTTTCTTTCCGTACTGATATTCAACAGTTTTTTTCTTAAAAAAACCTTGCAAGAAGAAAAAATTGTTTTACAAAAAGCCATTGGAAACCACTATATCCACACTTTTTTATATCAGCTGATGTTCTTAAATCACCCAGAATTGCAGGTAATCAAATATAATGAAAAAATAGTTGAGTCGGATGTGCACTACTATAAGTTTTACATTGAAGATATGTTTGAACTCTATTATACGGCTCGTGTAGCGTTGAGTGATCTGTTGTTGGAAAAAAAATCAATACATCCAGATTATAAAAAAGCGGTTCTGACACAAAAAAACAAATTTGTGGCAGGGTTTGTCAGGGATATGGCGGCCGCCAAAGCCTTCAGTCAATTCAATTATATCTCTTTTTTTGGCTGCATGGCATTCTTTTTTAAAAAAACCAATCTGGCGCGAGCGGCTTTTTTTTCCCTGTATTTTGTTATTATCTCCACACTACCCCCCTTTCTTTTAAAGAGTGCCTATAAAACTTTTATTAAGACAAAGTATGCCGGTTCGTGGCAGAATATCTGGCTTGCCATAGTTGTAAGATATGGGCAAATGTCCCAAGGCAGCCAAAGAGTAATACGATAAGATTTATGAGAAAAAAAATAGCTATTATTCACCCAAGATTGGGTTGGGGAGGATCTGAAGCGACAGCTCTTTGGATGATAGAAGCGTTAAAAAACGAATACGACGTTTCTCTCGTCACGACCGGCAATGTAGATGTCTCTGGTCTTAATGCGTATTACGGCACTGGTCTGTATCAAAAAGAATTCTCAGTCATGTATGTGCCAATGCCCTTGGGTCTTAGGAAGACAATGAAATTTGCAGCTCTTAGGGGTCGTTTTATCCAACGCTATTGTCAAAAAATAGCTTCACAATTTGATGTCATGATTGATGCTTATAGTCCGTGTGATTTTAAAACGAGGGGCATTCAGTTTGCCACCGACATCGCCCAACTGCCAACCATTATTGATCTTTCAAGTGTTACAATGGCATGGTATGGGGATACATTCTTAAGAAAAATGTATCTTGCGCTGTGTGATTTGGTTTCGCCTTTACATCCAGAAGCATGGAAAAATAATGTCACCATATCAAACTCCCATTGGACAGCTGATGTAATGCTAAAAAAGTATGGTATATCATCGCGCGTCTTATATCCTCCGGTAGTGGGGGATTCCCCCAATGTGCCCTATGAAAAGAAAGAACAAGGATTTGTTTTAATAGGCAGAATAGTTCCTGAGAAAAAGATAACAGTGGCCATAGAAATTTTAGAAAAAGTGCGTCAAAAAGGGCGCAACATAAAGTTTCATATCATCGGAGGAGTTGGAAGCCACACTTATATGCGCACCTTGAAGCCCATTTTTTTAAAAAATAAATCATGGCTTTTTTTTGAGGGTAGGTTAAGCGAGGAAAATAAAAAAAAAAT
>ORMF011494772.1_pt1 | contig 11970 bp, 8 predicted proteins | sample 1779871 | NCBI WGS metagenome assembly ORMF01 (sample SAMEA104232316, study PRJEB22302) | groundwater metagenome | biome: forest; feature: aquifer; material: groundwater | place: USA | collected 2011-08-07 | depth 5.4 m | reverse complement strand
GCGCAGTTGCGCGACCTCTACGTGAACGCGCTTGATAACGCCGCTCTCAAGGCTGTCGCCGCTCTCACGGCTAAAGACTTTGATACCGACGACGCGACCGCGCTTTCCGCCGTCCATACGCAGTGATGTGTCTTTCACGTCCTTCGCTTTTTCTCCAAAGATCGCGTGCAGAAGGCGCTCCTCGGGCGTGAGCTGAGTCTCGCCCTTGGGTGTCACCTTGCCGACCAAAATGTCGCCGGGGCGCACCTCGGCACCGATACGGACGACGCCGTCCTCATCAAGATTGCGGAGCTTGAACTCGCTCACATTGGGAATGTCGTGCGTCGTGACTTCCGCCCCGAGCTTTGTGTCGCGGACGACACACACGAATTCTTCCATGTGTATCGAGGTGAAGCGTGCGTCCTTGGCAAGCCGTTCGGAGATGACGATGGCGTCCTCAAAATTCGCGCCGAACCACGGAAGAAATGCAACACGCACGTTCTGCCCGATTGCCATTTGGCCCCCGGCGGATGTGGAGGTGTCTGCGAGAACGGCCCCTTTTTTCACGCTGTCGCCGACTGCAATAGCCGGCCGCTGGTGGAATGTGGTAAAGCCGTTGGTGCGCATGAAATTCACGAGGCCGTATTCTTTCGTCTTCCCGTCCGCATTTTTGACCTTAATCATCTGCGCATCGGCGTAGACAACTTCACCGGGCTCTGTCGCAAGGACGAGCCTGCCGGAGTCCCTTGCCGCCGCAGCCTCTACACCCGTTGCGACGACGGGGGCTTCGGGTACCACGAGGGGAACCGCCTGCTTCTGCATGTTCGAACCCATAAGCGCGCGATTCGCGTCGTCGTTCTCGACGAACGGGATGAGCGACGTCGCAACGGAAAAGGGCTGGTTGCCCGCGACTTCCATATAATTGACGTTTTCGCGCTTCACCAAGGTCGGCTTCCCGCCCATACGCACCTCGACGAATTTATCCGAGATGTGGCCCTCCTCGTCGCGCGCGACGCCTGCGTGCGCGATTGCGAACTGTTCTTCCTCGAGCGCATTGAGGTAAACGACGTCTTTTGTCAGACGGCCTTTCTCCACTTTCGCATACGGCGTTTCGATGATGCCAAATTCGTTGGGGCGGGCGTAGAGCGACATGTGGAGCACGAGCCCGATGTTCTTGCCTTCGGGCGTGTGGATGGGGCAGACGCGTCCATAGTGCGATGAATGGACATCGCGCACTTCGAGTCCGGCGCGCTCAGAGGTGAGCCCGCCGCGGCCGAGCGTCGAGAGAGTCCGCAAATGTTCTATCTCATCGAGCGTGTTGTACTGTTGCATGAGCTGGGAGAGCTGGTCGGTAGTGAAAAATTCCCTAATCGCCGCCTGAAAGGGGCGCGGGTTGACGAACGAGACGGGCGTCGTGGTTTCCGGATCCACCATCGCCATACGATCCTGGATGTTGCGCTTCATGCGCGACAACCCCACGCGCATCCTCTGCTCAAGAAGCTCGCCGGCAAAGCGCACGCGGCGGAAGCCGAGGTGATCGATATCGTCGGGTAAGGCCGCCGGATTCACGTTCAATTCTGCGATATGGGTGACGATGCGGATGATGTCCTCCAAGTTCAGTGTCGGATTCGCAAGATCCTTGTCGCTCGTGCCGAGTCCGAAGCGGCGGTTGAAATGGAACCGGCCGACACGGGAGAAATCGTAGCGGTCGGCAGAGAGAATCGCTTTCACGTGCTCACGTGCGCTCTCCGGTGTCGCGATGTCGCCGTCGCGCAAGCGCCGGTAGATCTCGACAAACGCTTCCTCGGGTGTCGCCGCGTTATCGTGCGCAAGGGTCGAGGCAACTGCCTCGGCCGCAGGGCGCGATTTCTCAAACCGGCCGAGGATATCTTTCTCGGTCGCAAGACCCAAGACCCGGAGAAGTGCCGTGACGGGGAATTTGCGCTTGCGATCGATCTTCACGTAAATCCCTCCGTCGGCATCGGATTCTATCTCGATCCACACGCCGCGGGCGGGAATTATCTTGGCGGCAAAATAGTTTTTGCCTTTGTAGGGAATGGATTCAAAAAATACGCCGTATGAACGGGCGAGTTGTGGGACGACGATGCGTTCGACACCATTGATGATGAAGGTGCCGTGTGGTGTCATCCACGGGAAATCCGCAAGAAATATCTCCTGCTCCTTCTCGGTGCCGGTTGTCTTGTTCTTCAAGCGCACGACCATCGAAAGCGGCGCTTCATGGGTACGCATGGTACGTTTGGCATAGTGCTCATCCCAGCGGAGGTCACCGAACGAGAATTTTACGAGTCTCAATTCAAATTTCTTTCCGGAGTGATCTGATATCGGAGAAAATTCTTTGAACACGCGCTCCGCGCCTCCCTCCACAAATTCGCGGAATGATGCGATTTGGGACTCGACGAGGCTCGGTAATTTCACGAGCGGTTCACGGAACTTGCCGAAGTATTTCTGCGGTCGGACTACGTGCTTCGTTTTTGCCATGTAATAACAAGAATTACGCGCGACGCCTTCGCGCCGTACTGTCGAACATTATTAAATTTTCTGTATCAAAAACGTTTCTCCAACCACCTCAGCTTGCAAAAAGCGCATCCGTGACACAATCGGCCTCTGTGCAAATGTCGGAGGAGTTTATCACGGGCTCCCGCCCCCCTCAATCTTGACACTGATGATAATGTGTTGTCTATCGTAACAAAGCCGCGACGCGTTCCTGCATCCTTAAAAAAACGCCATGGCGTAAAGTTAAGGATGCTACTTCCCTCTGCGTTTTTTCCACTCCTCTATCTTGGCATGGTGCCCACTCAATAGAACTTTGGGGACCTTGTACTTCTTCTCTTTCCATACGAGCACATCGGGGCGCGTGTAGACTTCCGGTGAAGAAACACGAGACGCTTCGAGCGATTCGGATTTTCCGAGCACTCCTTGTATGAAGCGGGAGACCGCGTCGATGATAGTAGCCGCAGGAAGTTCGCCGCCAGTCAGGACGTACGGCCCAACCGAGACCTTCTTCGCTTTCAGTATCTTTTGCACCCGCGCATCCACCCCTTCGTAGTGTCCGCAGATAAAAAGAATGTCTTTCTTCTTGGAAAGTTTCTTTGCCATGGCCTCGTCGAACTGTGCACCATCGGTCGAGAAAAATATCTTCTCTACTCCTTTTTTATTCCCTATCGCTTTTTGCGCAGCGCGTAGTACCCCATCAGGCTCGAGGACCATGCCGGGGCCGCCGCCGTATGGCCGCCTATCCACGCGACCGTATTTGTCTCGCGTGAAATCCTTAGGATCGTAGAAAGAAATTCTTATCTTCTTTTTCTCCTGCGCCTTCCCGATGATCGAGCTCTTCAGATACGACTCGATGGACTCGGGGAAGAGCGTTATTACGTGGAAATGGAGCATACGTTAGCTTCTAGCTTCTAGGGACTAGCTTCTAGTGAGGTCAAGAACGCGCACGAATCTTTCTAGAAGCTAGCAGCTAGTCCCTAGCAGCTACTCCGCTTTCAAATCCCTAATGACATCTTCAACGGTCGTGTCGCGCACATATGGTTCTGACGGCGCGGTCGACGGGCGCTCGCGGTCGGGCGCCATACCTTGCCCGCGCTCCGAACCCTCAGGCTCCTCAATCTTTAGATTTACCCGTGCATCATTTTTCATGCCGACGATGCGCAAGACGGTGCGGATGGCTTTCGCCGTCTGGCCCGAGCGGCCGATGACCTTGCCCATGTCGTCTTTGTGGACACTGAGCGTGAGCAATACCCCCATCTCGTCGACAACGCGGGTGATTTTCACGTCGTCGGGATTGTCCACCAACGCCTTCACCACATACTCCAAGAATTTCTGATCCTGATCCATACCCTGTTGTGAAATTTCGGCTACGATTAATTTTCTGAATAATTTCTCTCTGCAGTCAATCTACACCATCTTACTGAAATCTCGAGCTTTTCTCAACCTGCACCTGCGGTGCGAGCCGAAATTCTACAACGGGGCATATCGGTCGTTCTATCTTGTAATTACTTCGCAGTATACCAAATTACTCCTTCTTGCCCTCCGTAGCCTCGGCGAAGGCGGGCGCGACTGCAACTTCTTCCTTCGGCTCTTCCACGGGCACCTCTGCTACTGCCTCTTCTTTTACTTCGGGAGCCGCTTCCGCCTTTACCTCTGCATCATGAGCCTCTTTTGCTTCTGCTTTTGCCTCCTGCTCAGCGGCTTTTTCAACTGCCTCCTCTTTGGCTTCCGCTGCCGCTTCTGCCGGAGCTTTGTAGCTCGGAAGCACGTTAATCTTCTTTGCATTCAAAATACCGAGTGACACCAACATATTGTGTATGGTCGCGCTCGGTTGCGCCCCGACCGATATCCAATACTTGATGCGGTCAGCGTCGAGCTTTTTCTCTTTGGTCTTCGGATTATACGTGCCGACTTTCTCAACGATATTACCCGCCTTTGGGCTTCGCGCGTGCTCGACGACGACAATGCGATATGAGGGGCTGTTGATGCGCCCCGTCCTCTGCATCCGTATTTTCAACATATGTCGCGACACTGTATCAGGAAACCAAAAAACTTCAAGCCGGCGCGAGAAGTTCGTCTCGGTGACGAATTCCCGCGCCGGTTATCGCTTAGGAAAGTTCTTCCTGTCTTGGAAGTACATATGTATGCACCACGCTGCCACGATTCCCATTGCAAAACCGAACAGCGTCGAGTCTCTCGATAATTGGATAAGTGCGATGATGAAAGTCCCGGCGGCAATGATAAGCCAGCGGCGCACGTACCATATCGGACCTTTGAGCAGAAAGAACGAGCTTAATATCACCGTGAGCACTATCGCGCACAGCGACATCGCTAACGTGTTTGACATGTTAATCTCCAACAAGTGTCAGACGCTGCGAATATTAGAAGATACGGATTATTTTGCAACCCGTTCTGCCTCCTCTAACTTAACGGAGAGAAGCTTCGATACCCCGTCCTGCCCCATCGTGACGCCGTAGAGTTCGCCAGCGGCGGCCATGGTCGCTCTGTTGTGGGTGATGACGATGAGCTGGCTTTTGTGCGCGAGCTCTTGAATCATGTCCGCATAGCGCTTGCTGTTGGCCTCGTCGAGTGCCGCATCGGTCTCATCAAGAATAAGGAAGGGCGGCGGGTTGACCTGCGTCATCGAGAAGATGAGCGCGATAGAAGTGAGCGCGCGCTCTCCACCGGAGAGGACTTCGAGCCCGCGGATCTTCTTGCGCGGGAGCGATACATCTATTGAGAGCCCTGCGTAGATCTCCTCTTCTTCATAACGACTTACGATGTCGTTATTTTCTTCATCTTCGTCTGTCTCCAAATCGCGCGTCCGGCGCTTTGGCTCCTCGACGAAAAGTTTCGCCGCGCCGCCGCCGAAAAGTTTTGCAAAAAAGTTCTTGAGCGCCTCGTTGATATGTTTGAGCCCGTCGTGGAAGCGCGCGTCAATCGTCTTTTCGAGCTCGGCAATAATGTCTTTGAGCGATGCGGCCGAACGTTCGAGGTCAACAAGTTCTTTCGCAAGAAATTCGTCGCGCTCTTTCGTCTGCTTGAATTCGGAGACCACCCTGTCGCCCTCGCCTATCCCCGACTCCTCGATCTTTATCTTCAAGCGCTCGATATCGCGCCGGCGCTTTTCCTGTACGCTCCGCTCTTCCGAAAGCGCCCCTTCCGGTATTCCGGCCTTCTCCCACCCGTGAACGGCGGCACCAATGAGCGCGATACCCTCCCGCACCTCCTCCTCGAAGTGCTGGCGCGACGCCGCAATCGTGCTACGCGCACCCGAAACCGTGCTCAGTTTCGCCTGCGCCTCACGTACGGCAGATTCAAGCTCGATGAGATCGCGCTCAGCGGCAAATCCGCTTTCGCGCACTTCGGCTATTCTTTTGCGGAGATCTTCCAGCTCACCCGCGAGTGCCGCCTCTTCTTTTTGCACACGCAGGAGTGAACCGGAGAGCGTTTGTACCTGCCGGCGTACTTCCTCATTCGTTTCCGGTGCGATGCCCGTAAGCCCTTCGATAAACGCTTTGATACGGGTGCGGACATCCGCAACAACGGATTTTAGTGATGTGAGGTCACCCGCGCGCTCGGCGTCTCCCAGCGCGGCGTCGAGGTCGCGCGCGAATTGACGCACATGCGGCACCGGCACGATCTGTTCCACGGTGACATTCGTGGCTTCGAGCGCACCTTCGGCACGACCAAGTTCTCGCGCAAGTTTTTCACTTTCGCGGCGCGCCTCGGCGAGTTTACTCTCACGTTCGGAAAGTTTGGCGCGGAGTTCCTGTATCGCGGTATCCGAAGAGCTCCCGCGCTTGCCGCGCGCAAGAGCTACGCCCGCCGTAAGTTTTTTGAGTTCGCTTTCATGCACGCGCACTTCTCCGACCAGTCGCGCATCCTCTTGAGAGATCCACGCATGCTCGCGGGCAAGGTAGTCATTTAATTTCGCGGCGAGCTCGGTCTTGAGCTCCCGCGCCTTCTCTATCCTTTCCACCTGCGTACGCAGGAAATTGAGATGCGGACCTATCTCGCGCCGGAGTGATTTGGTCTTATCGATGTTGACGCCCGTCTCCGTGAGCTTCCGCTCGCTCTCGGCTTTTTTGTGCTGATAGAGCTTGAGACCAAGCGCATCCTCCACCATCTCTCGCCGCTCGCGCGGAGAGGCATTCAAAATGCGGTCCGCCTCGCCCTGCGAAATTATTTGATACCCCGAGCCGCCGATATTCGCTCCCGCAAGGAGGCGGATGACGTCTTTGAGACGTACCGGCGTGCCGTTCAAAAGGTATTCATTGACGCCGTCGCGGTGCACGACGCGCTCGACGACGACTTCCTTGAAATCAAGATCGAGAAGCCGGTTGGAATTGTCGAACGTCACACGTACTGCCCCCCGATTCGCGCGCGGAGTGCCCGGTGAGCCGCCCCAGATCAAGTCTTCGCCCTTCTTTGAGCGCAGGGATTTCATCGATTGCTCGCCTAAGACGAAGCGGAACGCCTCCGCGACGTTGGACTTGCCCGAGCCGTTGGGGCCAACGATAGAGACGATGGCTGAGCCGAATACCAGCTCGGTCTTCTTCCCGAACGATTTGAATCCCACGAGCTCAATCGACTTCAAGTACATTGAGCTTCATTGTATCAAACACTCAAGCGATGAGAGCGCACTACCAGCCTTTCACTTTCAGAGCGTTCTCCGCTGCCTGCTGTTCCGCCTCTTGTTTGCTTCTCCCTTCGCCTTGGGCTATTTTTTCCTGCCCGATGTAGGCACCCACGACGAATTGCTTGTCGTGGTCGGGCCCTGACTGCTCCACAAGCTTATATGCGGGTGTGATGCCGAGCTCTTCTTGCGCGGTCTCCTGCAGTTTACTCTTCGCATCCTGCCAGAGGCGCGACTCGACTATCGTCTCGGTCTTGTGGAAAAGCTGTGCCCCAATGAATGTTTGCGCAGAGCTAAAGCCCCCATCGAGATACAAGGCACCGATCAGAGCCTCGAAGGCATTCGCGAGAATGATCTGCCGCGCGCGGCCCGTGTCGCGCGACTCCCCCCGGGAGAGCAAAAGATATTCGTTGATGCCGAGCTTCCCCGCCGCATCCGCAATCGACACCGTGTTAACGAGCGCCGCCCGGTAGGCGGTGAGCTCCCCTTCCGCTTTTTCGGGATACTTCGCAAAAAGAAATTCCGTGACCGCGAGTTCCAATACCGCATCGCCCAAAAATTCGAGGCGCTCGTTGTGTTCTTTCCCCGCAGAGCGATTTTCATTGAGGTATGAGCGGTGCGTGAATGCCTGCTCCAGTAAGCGTTCGTTCTTGAACTCATATCCAATCTTTGTCTGAAATGTTTTGAATGAGGGCATATGCGGATGAGCTTCTAGGGACTAGCTGCTAGCTTCTAGTTGAGTAAGATTCGCATTTGTATTTCCTAAAAGCTAGTCCCAAGTAGCTAGGAGCTATTTCCTGTCTTTCCGTGCCAGCAAGTTTATCGCCGGAATGATAATCTTGAGCGTGTCGTCGTAGAAATTCAGGTCGCCCACCGAGGCTAAGGGGAACCATTGCGCGTCATCGAGGCCGCCGGAGGGTCCGAGCTTCAGATCGGAGAACGGCGACTCGGCGAGAAAATACGTCACGCGCTTCTTCTTCTTTCCGCCCTCGATCTTGGTGTCGTTGGCGATGTACTCATTTACCCCAAGCTCCTCGACAATCTTAATATCGAGGCCCATCTCCTCCTTGATCTCGCGGATGGCACCCTGCTGTACATCTTCCCCCTCTTCGACCTTGCCCTTCGAGATCGTCCAGTGTCCGAAAATGTCGTGGACGAATGCAAGGTATGTGTCTTCGCCCTGACGCGCGTAGACGACCGCGCCGGCCAAATGCTCTGTTGGCATCTTTCCCTTCGGGATCTCATTCTTGCGTGTTGCACCCTCATTCTTCCCCGGCTCGCCGAGCTCGATGTAGACGGCGCCCAAAACACCGTTTACAAAACGGCCGGAGGAAGCACTGCCGAATGATTTGGCGAGCTCGATGGCTTCGTTGATCGCGACCTTGGCCGGCACTTGCGCGCGGTCGGCAAAAAGAAGCTCGGTCAAACCCAGCCGCAGAATGTTGCGGTCGATGGCGGATATCTTATTGAGCGGCCACTCGGGTGCCGCACGCACAATGACCTCGTCAATCTCCTTTTGTTTCGCAATCGCACTTTGGAGGAGATCTTTCATGAACGACATATCGGAATCACGCGCCCCGAATTCCTTGGCGTAATCCGAGAGCCGCGAGAACACCTCGTCGGTGGTGAGTTTTTTATCCCCCGCATCGCGTTCAAAGAGGACTTGAAGAACGACGGAACGGGCTAAGTGTCTATTGGCCATAAGGAACAGGTTTCAGCTTTCAGGTTTCAGGTTTCAGGATAAAGAGCAGGGGAACAAAAACTCATTCGCATTAGGTCTGTGATGTCGTTGCTTTTTCTTTATTCTCGGTCGTCTTTTGACCGGATTCGCGTAATTCTGTCTGGTGCCTCTTTGCCCTGCGAGCTTCACGCTTGGCGCGGGCAACGACATCAATCACGATATTGCCACGGTACTTTCCGCACTCCGCGCAGGCACGGTGGGGTAGCCGCAGAGCACCGCATTCGCACTTTGAGAGATTTTGGGCAAGAAGCGCGTGGTGAGAGCGCCGCTGTGCGGTCTGGGAACGGTTCCGACGCATTCGTACTACCATATGAGCGACAATATACGCGATGTATGAGCGTTGGGCAAGCCTTGGGGAAGGTGTCAGGTTTCAGCTTTCAGGTTTCAGGAGAATGCGGGAGCAAAAAGTTTTTCGATGAAGGAGACAGAATCCTTGCGTACGAATGAGTTGGCGGTGCGCGGCAGTTCCGTACCCTTTGTGAACATGAAAATCGTATGCAGGATACTTCGGTGCAAACTTCTTCATCAGCCGGTCGCGCGTTACTTTGGCCATGATGGACGCGAGTGAAATCACCGGCTCGGTGTCGTCTCCGCGGATGATGGTCTCCTGATGAATATATTCTGGGGGCGCCACAAGACTTCCATCAAGCAGTACACGGCAGTCTTTCGGCTCAACCTCAAATCGGCAGAGCGCTTCGGCGAGTGCGCGCTTGATGGCAGGTACTATTCCGTATGTATCAATGTACGTTGCCGAAGACGTGGACACGGAAAAACGTAGCGCACCAGATTGTTCGAGTTCGCGCGTGCGGGCGAAAATTTCCTCGCGTTTTTTTTCTGAAAGTTTTTTAGAATCCCGGACGCCCTCGATGACACTCCAATCAAAATCCACTGGCACCATGACCGCACCCACGGCCACCGGTCCGGCCAGTGGCCCCCGCCCTGCTTCGTCGATGCCGATGAGATATCTCACCCTTTAATCATAGCAGAGGCCGCGTTGCGCGCGGCCTCTTGATTCGCTGATGTCGCCCTGACGTCAGAGCGAACTTTTCCCGGCAGGAGGTTTCGCGGCACCGGGAGCCCCTTCGGTCTCCCATTTGTGGCCTCGCCCTTCCTCGCCGGAAAAGCATCCCTGGTCGCGTTCGTTCGAATCAGCTGGCTTCGGCTTGACGCTGACGCTCAACCGACCCTTTTTCTGCTCCGTGGCCTCTCTGGCCTCGTCTCTTTTTGCCATTACTAACCTCTTTTATTGAATCCCGGCTCCGACGACTGTCGGTCACCGCCGCACGCTTGTACAATATGAAGCAGACTCCACTCTACGAGGCCATTCAAATGAAGTCAAAGTGTGGAAAACTGCCGATGATATACTGCCTCCATGTCGTCCTCCTTCGCTAAAGCTTCGGCGGGACAAGCGCGCGATTTCGTCCATCTCCATACGCACTCGCATTATTCTCTTCTTGAAGCATTGCCCAAAATCCCCGAGCTCGTCGCCGCCGCTAAGGCCGACGGGCAGAAAGCGCTTGCGCTGACCGACAACGGCAATCTCTACGGCGCGATAGATTTCTACAAAGAATGCAAAGAGCAGGGCCTGAAGCCGATTATCGGCGTTGATTTTTATGTGGCACCACGCACACGGCATGACAAACAGCATCGTGTCGACGACCGGCATTCGCGCCTTGTACTGCTCGCAAAAAATAATGCGGGGTACCACAATCTCATACAGCTCGTCTCGAAATCCCATCTTGAGGGCTTCTACTACCGGCCCCGCATCGACCGCGAGCTGATAGAGCGCTACCGCGAGGGGTTAATCGCGATATTGCCGTCTTTCGGCGGAGAACATGCGCGGGCGCTCCGCGAGAAAAACCGCGAGCAGGCCAAAGAAACGATCGCGTGGTACAAAAAACTCTTTGGGGAAGATTGTTTCGTCGAGATCACGCGGCATCCGGAAATAGCGGGGCAGGAGGAAGAGATGCAAGCGCTCGTCGCGCTCGCCCGCGAAGCCCATGTCGAATTGGTGGCTACGCACGATGTCTACTATCTGAAACAGGAAGACGCGACCGCGCGGGAGCTGGTGAGAAAGATCAGGACGGGCGGCACCTTGGACCGCGAATTCGCAGAAAGCTCACATGATTTCTCGTTCATCCCGCAAGCACGTGCGAAAGAACTTTTCTCCGATCTTCCTGACGCTCTCGAGAACACGGGAAAAATCGTCGATGCGTGCAATCTTGAGCTCACGCTCGGCAAGGCGATCTTCCCTCTCTTCCCCATTCCCAAGGGTTCGACCGACAACGATGAACTTCGAATGCTTGCAGAGAGAGGGCTTGCAGAGAGAAATCTGGAGAGAACGCTGGAGGTAACGACGCGCATTGATTACGAACTTTCGGTCATTACCAAGAAAGGGTACGCATCGTATTTCCTTGTCGTCGCCGATCTCTTGCGCCACGCGAGAGAGAGAAAGATCCTCACCAACACCCGTGGCAGTGCCGCAGGATCATTGGTTTCCTACCTTTCGGGCATCACGGTCATCAATCCGGTCGAATATCAGGTCCCCTTCGAACGGTTCCTGAATCCGGAGCGCCCCTCGGCACCGGACATCGACATGGATATCGCCGATAATCGCCGCGACGAACTTATAGAATATGCGCGACAAAAGTACGGAGAAGACAAAGTCGTCCAGATCGGAACGTTCGGCACGATGATGGCGCGCGCGGCGGTGCGCGATGTTGCCCGCGCCTTGGGCCACCCCTACAGCCTCGGCGACATGATCGCGAAATTGATCCCCTTTGGCAAACAGGGTTTTCCCGTCTCGATAAAAAGCTCACTCGAGAGCGTCCCGGAATTGGCCGAAGCGCACAAGCGCGATCCGGCCGCACGCGAGTGTCTCGACCTCGCGCAAAAGATCGAGGGGAACGCGCGGCATGTCGGCGTGCACGCGGCAGGCGTCGTCATGGGGCCGCGTCCGATAACTGAATACGCGCCTATCCAGCTTGATCCCAAAGGCGGCAAGACCATTACGCAGTACGACATGTATAGCATTGCTGAAGAATACGGCGGGGTCGGCCTCCTGAAGTTCGACTTCCTCGGCCTCTCGAACCTCACG
>ORMF011097043.1_pt1 | contig 11973 bp, 9 predicted proteins | sample 1779871 | NCBI WGS metagenome assembly ORMF01 (sample SAMEA104232316, study PRJEB22302) | groundwater metagenome | biome: forest; feature: aquifer; material: groundwater | place: USA | collected 2011-08-07 | depth 5.4 m | reverse complement strand
CCGTTGTCAAAGCGCCAGAGGACTGGCGCACTCCAAAACCTGGCGGACCTTCGGAGAGATCAACGCGCAGTCTCTGACGCGACCTCCTCAATCCACTCCCTGAACGTGGCCCGCCAAGTGGGACTCGCGAGACACTGGCCTGCACGAATCGCGCGAGAAGTCCTCCTCCGACCATCGACGTCGCTCCGCTCAAGACTGCGGAACCAGTTCGATCCGGTAAAACGCGGTCGCCGGAGCTCCGACATCGATGAACTGGGAAGTGGTTTCGGTCGCTTGGAGCGCCGGCCGCACCACGTCCCAGTCTGTTTGGTTGACGCTGGACTTGCGCAGCACGCGGTAAGTCAGCCCCGGGATGCTGTTCCAACTCACCAGGGGGATGGCCCGGATCGCCGAGACGATGGCGGGGGCGGAAGCGGCGTCGAGCGGATTGGTGTCGCTCTGATATTCCAGGAGATTGCTCCACCCGTCGCCGTCGGGATCAGCGCCCGCCACGACGCGTGGATCGGTGAGATAACCCGGTCCGAAGCGGCGTTCCCGCCAGTCGTTGGGGATGCCGTCGTCCACGGCGTAAACGCGGTCGAAGCTGGCGCTGACAATCTCGGACGCTGGAAACCCATTGACGAACACGCGGGTCTTCACCGTGCTCGCGCTGGTCAATAGCACGCGTCCCGCGTAGGGCGTGGAGGCGGCGGTGGGATCGGTCCCGTCGAGCGTGTAGAGGATCGTGCCGAGGCCGAGGTTGTTAACCAGCGCGACTGACACCTCGTTGGTGAACAAACCACCTGGCGGCTCGAAACTGATCGGCGGGACTTGCGTGAAGTTGGCGCTGATGACTGCGGAAACCGGAAACTCATTGACGAACAACCGGGCCTTCACTGTCGTCGTCTCCCGCAAAGTCAGCGGTCCGGCGTAGAGCGGTGACGAGAGCGACGGCTCGCTGCCGTCCAGCGTGTAGCGGATCGCGGTCCCTGGCAGCGTCGATTGGAGGGTGACTTCGGCCAATGAAACGAAATTGCCTCCATTGGGCCGGATCAACACCGGCTGCTCGAGGTCCGGGACATTGAGTCCGGGATTGCGAAAAAGCTGGTCCACCTGCGCATCGGTCAACGCCTGATCGTAGAGCTGGAGGTCATCGACCCAGCCCGTAAAAAATCCCTTGGGCATGCCGGCGACCTCGTGGCCGTAAACGCCACCCACCAGCAGCGGTGGATCCCGGTCGCTGAGCGGTGAACTCGGAATCGAGACCTCCGCCGGAGCGCCATCCACGTAGAGCGCGGTCTGCCCGGCGGCCGCATAGACCAGGGCGATCTGGTGCCACGCGCCGTCGTTGATCGAAGTGGTGGAACTGCCCACTTGCGAGTTGCCGCCGGCCCAAAAGGAGGCCTTCGCAGGCTGACCAGAAGCACCGGCTTGGTTCAAATGGATGAAGAAGCCGTTCGGCTGCCAGGCCTCGTGCAGCGTGACCGGATAGGTCTCGGTGGTCAAGTCGCCCGGCGGCAGTCTGGCCCAGACCACGACCGAGAAGTTGGTGGCCACCAGCCCAGCCGGGGCCTGAATCTGGACAAATCCGTTTTCGGCGCGATCCAACTTCACCGCATTGCCGGAGATACCCCCGGCCGCGAACCCGGCTCCGGTGGCGGACAGATTTCCGTCACGCTGGCCAGTCACATCGTGTGCGATCGATCCGGAGGCTTCGTCGAATTTCCAGTGACCGACGAGGCCTCCCAGACAAGGGAGGCACGCAGACATGAGCAATAGCAAAAACAGGAAGTCGAGTCGGCCCAGCGAGGAAGCAGTTGGCGCCAGAGCGGGCGCAGCGCGGTGGAGATGATTCATACTGAAGTTCACTGATCGCAGTTTGCTTTGGAGATGTCGAGCGAAGCTATCCCGCCGCTGCGTGATCTGCAAGGCGAATACCGGAGCCGTCCAAGGCTGGAGGCGAGGCAAATGGATCAACCGCGACGGCTACCCATGAACCTCCGAAGGACCGCCAGGTTTTGGACTGCGCCAGTCCTCTGGCGCTTTGGCTTGAGCCAGCGGGGCGGATCGAAAAGCGCCAGAGGACTGGCGCAGTCCAAGACGCTGACGCGCGGACGGAGGGTCAGGGGCGCAATGCGCGGTCGAAAAACCGTGGCCGCTCCCCATAAGGCGAGGTGACCTGGCCGCGCGTCACTCCGTCAGCGACAACGCGGAGGAGCCGCTGCCCGTGTCCAACCGCACGCTGCTGAAGCGGACAAAGGAGACGCGGTCGCTGTTCAGGTTCTCGAGGAACGACGCCATGCCGAGATCGAGTTTCTTGAAATAGAAGAAACCCACCACCCGGCCGGCGGCGAAGCCGGCGCCGTGGAGCAGTTGGCAGGCAGGCACCTCGATGACGAAGACTTGACTGAGTGCCGCCCGCTGGCCTGTCAACCGCGCGACCACCGCGCCCAGAATCTGCGGCAAGAGTGGGTCGTTGACCGGAGTGCCCGCGCTCAGAAACGCGCCGTCTTCAGCGAAGTGGTCCATGAAGTATTTCCACGTCGCCGCGAAATCGGTGCCGGTCTTGAGCTTCTCCTCCAGGAGCGCGGTGTTGGGCTTTGGCATGAAGGCAGGGATGCCCCAGAGTACGCCGTGTGTCACGCTCAATCGCCGCGCGGGTTTCGGGGCGCGGTCGTATGATGAACACGATCGGTTCATCGCTCCGTACAGTGGCCGAGACCGATCGGCCGAAGCTCGAAGCCTGGAGTAAAGCCGACGGGATTTGAAGTTCTGACCTTCCCAGCCAGCCGACTGGCCAAACAAGCCCCGCTGAACAGGATGATTCTGTCCTCAATGATTCTGTCATCCCGAATTGGGCAATTCCGCTGGCCAGGGCAGCCGACAGAATCATGGGGGACAGAATCATCACCCAGCCAGCATCGCTGCTGGCCCGAAAGCTCACGTCCGGCCCGGTACCTTCCCAACGCAGTAAAGGTGATTTCCCGTCCGAATGAATATCCGCCCGTTCGCAATCGCCGGAGTCGCGTAGCAGAATTCCTTCAGATCATTCACCGCCACGGATTGAAAACCTTCCGGCGTGGCGCGGAAGACTGTCGTGACACCCTTGTCGTTCGTCGCGAAAATGTTCCCGTCCGCTAAAACGAGCGAGGAACGGATGTGGCCGCCCAGCCGGTGTTCCCACGCGGCTTTGCCCGTCTTCGCGTCGAAGCAGTAGAGCAGACCGTCATCAACGATCGTGTAGAAATGGCCTTGATGATAGACGGGCGAAGGCACGTAGCTCACCTCGCGCGCCAACGACCACGCCACCTGAGTCGCGGTGACATCGCCTCGGCCTGAAGTCCGGACCGCCATCCGGGTGCGCTTCGGATAACCGCCGTTGGCGAACACGAGGCCGTCGCCGTACGCGAGACCGGCCACGCACACTTCCGTCGGCCCTTGGCACCACCAGAGCGACTTGCCCGTGTCCGGGTCGAAGCTGCGGATTTCGTCGCTGCCGCACACGATGAGCTGGCGCGTGCCCGCGTCGTTCACCAGCAGGGGCGCGATGTGGGAAATGTCTTTGGTCGCCCGGTCATGCCGCCAGCGGATCGCGCCGGTGTTTTTGTCGAGGGCGATCACGGCGGCCTCGTCGTTTTGAGCGAAGTCGAAGATGACGAGTTCCTGATAGAGCAGCGGCGTGTAGGAGTAGCCATGCTGACCCACGAAACTCAGCGGCTGCGCCGACCAGACACGATTGCCGGCGAAGTCATAACACTGGAGGTCCACCCGCTTGCCATTCTGGAAGGATGTATAGACCCGCGCGCCGTCAGTGACCGGGTTGGAAGAGGCTGAGCTGTTCTCGCGGTGCATCGGCTCCACCTCGGCGGTGACGACGACGCGCTGCCAGACGACCTTGCCGGAGTTCGCGTCGAGCCGAAGTAACAGACGCTCTTTCGAGTCCTTCAGCGCAGTCGTGATGAACACGCTGTCGTTCCAGACGACCGGCGAGGAATGGCCTTCGCCGGGGATGGGCGTCTTCCAGATGACGTTCTGCGAGTCGCTCCACTCGATGGGCACGTTCTTTTCGGGACTGATGCCGTCGCCGTTCGGGCCGCGCCACTGGGGCCAGTTCTCGCCACTCGCGAGCTTCGGAAGAGCGGCCAGCAGGGAGAGGCCGACGAGGCGAAGGAACGTGCGGTGGGGGAATCGGAGTGTGCTTCTGTGTTGGGTCATAGAATGTCGGGCCAGAGGAAAGCCTCTTTGGTGGCTTGTGTCAAAGCTCGACCACCAGATTGATGAATCTCCCACGCCCGTCGTTGACAGCCACGGATCAAGCCTCCCCCTCGGTCCGTTCGGAAGCCCGGGCAGTCGCGCGACTGCGAGTGCGCGACCTCCGGCAAAGCGGTGGGGGCGAACCTGTCACCTCCTCAATGCCGCTCGGCTCCTTTCCCCTTCCCCATGAACCCGAGGGACCGCCAGGTTTTGGACTGCGCCAGTCCTCTGGCGCTTTTGCTTGGGCAGTCGGGACGGGCCGAAAGCGCCAGAGGACTGGCGCACTCCAAGACGCTGGCGCGCGGGCGTTGGCTCCTGCGTTCAAAGCGCGGACTTTCGGTTGGGGGAAGGAAACTCTGGCGCACCCAGGCTCTGTGAACGATCCCGGAACGGTCAGACCCTACGAGCCCACCGGCAAAGCCGGAGGCTTGCGCTTTGCGTCACCTCCCCACCGTCAAACGTCGCGCATTGACCCGTGTCAAGGCTGCCCCGCGTCGGCCAGCGTAGAGATGTGCAGCATTTAGAAACCAGAGTTGTGGGCATGCAGAGGAACCAGTCCTTCTCCCGCCCCATCTCCCTGCCGCTCCGGGAGACGGGATGGTCCCGCCGCATCACCACAGCCCAGCCGAAAGCAAAAACCTATGGCCACTGAAATGAATCGCCGCTCATTCGTCAAAGGAACGCTCCTCTCCTCGGCCGGCCTCGCGCTGGCCCTGGACGCGCGCGGGCAAACCCAACCGCAGCCCGCGGCGGTCGCGTCCGCAGCCCAAGCCGCCCTGCCGAAGGGTAAGATCGGCAAGCTCGAAGTCAGCCGTCTGATCCTCGGCGGCAACTTGCTCACGCACTACACCCACAGCCGCGACTTGCGCTACGTCTATAGCCTCGCCGCGCACTACAACACCGACGAGAAAATCATGGAGACCTTGGCCCTCGCCGAATCGCAGGGCATCAACACCGTCTCCATGCACAATCCGCCGCATCCGATCTCCGTCCTCCGCCGCTACCGCAAAGAGCGCGGCGGCAAAATCCAGTGGATCATTTGCCCGACTGCGCCCGTCGAGCCGGATATGGCCAAGTATCGCCAGCACGTCGAGGACTTGATGAAGGACGGCTGCGACGCGATCTACCTGTGGGGCGTCCACGCCGACGCGCTGGTGAACCAGGAGCGGATCGACCTGCTCAACAAAGCAGTCGAGCTGCCGAAGGAGTTCGGCGTGCCGTCGGGCGTCGGCGGCCACTCGCTCGACGTGGTGAAGGCCTGCGAGAAGCACGGCGTGAAAGCTGATTTCTACATCAAGACCTTCCACCATCACAACTACCCGACCGGTCCGAAGCCTGAACAGTTGAAGGCGCCGTACAGCGAATTCCCCGGCTACTGGTGCAAAGACCCGCAGGAGACGGCCGAGTTCATGAAGACAGTGCAGAAGCCGTGGATCGCCTTCAAGACGATGGCCGCCGGCGCGATTCCGCCGCAAGACGCCTTCCGTTACGTCTTCCAAAACGGCGCGGACTTCGTGCTGGCCGGCATGTTCGACTTCGAAATGGCTGAAGACATCAAGATTGCGAAAGAAGCGCTGGCTGGCGTCAAAGAACGCTCGCGTCCGTGGCTGGCCTAGCGTCGTAGCAACCGACGTGAGGAGGCTCTGCCTTCATTTGCGATTTACGATATACGATTTACGCGCGGTCGGAGTGACATGAGCGGGAGGAGTCTTGACAGGCCCCGCGCCATCGTTCGGCGAGCGCGGTTTTTCGCAAAGCGGCATGTCCCCTGCCCTCCCCTGCCCCGCGGATCCGCTCTCAGCCGCACCATGACTGACAAAGCCCGCTCCAACTCAACGTTCCTGCTGACCCTGGCGACGCTCATCCTGACTCCCAGTCCTTCCGTCGCCGCGGACAGAGCGACCTCGAGCAGCCAGCCCAATCCCTTCTTCGCCTTCTGCATGGACACGCACGACGCGAAGAAACGTTCGCTCCAGGAGCAGGCCGAGCTGCTCAAAGAACTCGGCTACGACGGTGTTGGCCACCTCTGGCTCGACGGAGTGCCGGAGCGCATCAAGACGCTCGACGCCGCCGGCCTGAAACTCTTCCAAATCTACCTTCGCGTCGATGTTGCTCCCGACGCAAAGCAACCGTTCGATCCGCGCCTCAAGGAGATTCTGCCGCTGCTCAAAGGCCGCGACATGGTGCTCGCGGCGTTAGTCGGCGGAGGCAAACCTTCGGACGAGGCTCGCGATCCTCGCGCGGTCGAGTTGCTGCGCGAGATCGCCGACCTCGCGCAACCGCACGGCGTGAAGATCGCGCTCTACCCACACACCGGCGACTGGCTGGAGCGCGTCGAAGATGCCCAGCGCGTGACGAAGAAAGTCGAGCGCCCGAACGTCGGCGTCATGTTCAACTTCTGTCACTGGCTGAAGGTCGATGACGAGAAAAACCTGAAGCCGCTCCTGCAGGCCGTGCGCCCCCACCTTTTCGCCGTCAGTCTCAACGGCAGCGACCGCGGCGCAGACATCCGCGCTGGCAAAGGCAAATGGATCGTCCCGCTGGACGAGGGTGAGTTCGACCTGCTGGACCTGTTGAAGACGTTGAAAGAAGTCGGCTACACCGGCCCGATCGGCCTCCAGTGCTGGGGCATCCCCGGCGATGCGCGCGAGCATCTCACTCGGTCCATCGCCGCTTGGCGCAAGCTCAACCTCCGCCTGGGCGAAACCAAGTGATCCGCTGAGCCGCTTCGCTCGGCAACAACATGGTTCCCACGGCCGACCGCTGGCACGGCCTTCACCTACCAAGGCCGACTCACCGACGGCGACCGCCGGACTCCGCCCGGGCTACTTCCCGCCGGCCTTGTCTTGCGCCTTCTGCAACTGCGCTTTGGCGCGTCGGGCCAGGTTTTCATTGGCCGCAGCCTGCACGGCTTTCTGCAAAGGCTCGATCAATTTGGGCGCAACCGCCGCGGCGTTGCCGGCCTTGAGCAGTTCCTCGGCGACGGCCACCGTGGCGGCGCTCGCCTCTTCCTTCGCGCCGGCGTCGTCCAGGTACGGGACGATTAGCGCGAAGGACTCGGGGCTCTTGATGCCACTCAATGCGCCGAGCAGCAGTTTCTTCTCGTCGGTCTGTTGCGCCAGGGCAGCGGCTTGCTGGCAGAGGGAAAGCCGCCGGTCGGCGGGCACGTCGGCATCGGCGGCGAGGCGCAGTACGCCGCGCAGGGCGAGCGTCTTGTCGGAGTCGTTCCCGGACTTGGCCAGGTCGAGCAAGTCGGGCGCGGCCTCGACGCTCTTCCAGTCGCCCAGCGCGCGGATCGCGGCGGCGTGAACCTCCGCATCGGAACTGCCCACGGCGGCACGGACCGTTTTCAGGGCGCTGGCTCCCCCGATGCTGGTGAGAACGCGGAGCAGGGCGCCCTTTTGCGCGGCGGGCGCTGAAGGCAGCAAACCGGCGACCTTGTCGGTGCAAGATTCCGGATTTTTGTCCTTTGCACACACGGCGCTGACCGCCTGTTCCGCCGCGTCGAGGTCCTCGGATCCCTTGGCGCGCAGGAGCAGGTCGAGCAACGCCGGCAACTCGCCCGCACCGGCCAGATCGCCCAGCCGTTTCAGGGCGGCGGGGCGCACTTGGGCATCGCCGCTTCTCGCAGCCTTGAGCAATGCCGGAACTGCCGCCGGCATCCGTCGCCGCGCCGCCATTTCGATGCCGGCGACTTGTTGGTTCGCGTCGGTGCTGGCGAGCAGCTTCATCACCGTGGCGTCCGCCTCCGATCCGGGCAGAGCGGCGAGGCCTTGCTGCGCGGTCTGCGCGATCTCCCGGTCCGCGTCGGCCAGCAATTCGGCCAGCAGCGACGCGGCGGCGGCGGACGGCCGGCCCAATTCCGGCACCGCGCGAACCGCGGCGAGGCGGACGGGCTGAGCACCGGTCTTGGCGAGCGGGGAGAGGAAGGGCAGCGCGGCCGGGTCACCGCGTTTGCCCAGCGCCTGGATGACCAGGATCTGCTTGTCGGAGGAGAGTTGTTTCAGGTCGTCCGTCAATGCCTTCGTGACTTCGGTGCCGGGCGTTTCCAGCGCCGCCCGCGCGGCGGCGGCCACCAGGACGAAATCCTCGGAGCGCAGCGCCTCGCGGATCAGGGCTGGTGCCGTCTTCGGGTTGGCGAGAATCGCGCCGCGCAACGCCCCGGCGCGCACCTGGTGGGGCGCGGCTTGCAGGCCGCGCAGCTTCTCGTAAATCGCCAGGGCTTCCTTGCGCTGGCCCTTGGCGGCCAGCGTCTCGGCGCAGCGGAACAGCCCTTCGCAAAACGCCACTTGATTCGCCGCCGGCACTGTGTCCAGGGCGCCCTGAATGGCCTTGGCGGCGGCCGGAGTTCCGATTTTGCCCAATGCTCGCGCCGCGGCTTGGGCCACGTCGGCATCAGCGTTTTGGAGCAGCCCGGTCAGGGGCTTCACCGCATAGACGTCGCGCCGAACGCCGAGGCTGCCAATGACGCCAACCAGCGGCCGGCCGGTGAGTTTGCCGAGCTGATCGCGCAGCGCCTTGTCCACGCCTGGGTCCGGGATCGTCTCCAGGGCATAGCGCGCCATGTGGTTGAGCTTCTCGTCAGCCAGCAGCGCGACGAGCGTGGGCACCGCCGCTTTGGTGCCGATGACGGAGAGTTGCCGGCAGGCGTCCACTTTCGCCTTCTGGTCCGCCGAGGATTGGAGGACGGCGATGAGCTTGTCCGCCGGCTGGGTCAACAGCGGCGTGGGGTTCTGCGCGAACACGGTCGCCAGACTGGTGGTGAACAGTGCGGCAACCAGGATTGATTTCAAGGTGAGCGTTGACATGATCGTATCTCCAGTGGGTGGGTGGGTGCCGTCGGTTAAAAGATCCACGGCTCGCGCATCGCCCGGGAGCGGAGCCGGTTCGCCTCCGGGTCATTGATGAATTCCACTTTCACCGGATCGAATTTCATATCCCGTTTCAGCCACATGCAGATGTTGGCGGCGTGGACGCTGGTCATGGAATGATACATGACCTCGGCGTTGGCCACGGGCTGGCGGCGGGACTTCACGCAGTCCAGGAAATCGCGCACGTGGCTCATCGGGCGCTGGGTCCGCGCCATGTAATCACGGACGATCTTGTTGAGGTCCGCCAGCAGGGCCGGCGAGGAAACATCCGGCTTCGCATAACCGTCACCCGCCTCGACCCAGCCGTCGGGGCCTTCGAAGCGCATGGCGCAGGAGCCGTGGAACCAGCCCTCGCGGTGCAGGATCATCTTCACCCCGTTGGCGAACGTGGTGACCATGCCGTCGCCGGTGGGATTGTCCACGTACTGATATTCGACCGGCGAGGTGTCCAGGCAATCGATGCCGGCCTGGGCCTGGGCGAAGGTGTGGGCGCCCCATTCGCCGATGCAACTGGTGTGGAAATCGTAGTGGCCGCGCCAGGCGCCTTCCACATAGGCCTTGTTGTAAGGCCGCCACGGACAGGGGCCGAGCCATTGGTCCCAGTCCATCTCCTCCTTCGGCGGCTCGGGCTGAGCCGGCAGCCAGTCGTGCCGCATCGCTGCCGCATCCCACGGCGCGATGTGGGCGCGGGCTGTGTGGACCTTGCCGAGCCGGCCCTGCCGGGCCATTTCGATGCAGAAGACGAAGTTCGCCTCGCTCAGCCGCTGCGTGCCGGTCTGATAGACGCGCCCGTATCGCTTCGCCGTCTCCACGACGGCCTGGCCCTCGGCGATGGTCATGCAGGACGGTTTTTCGGAAAAGATGTCCTTGCCGGCACGCATGACCAGGACGGCCATGAAGGCGTGCAAGCGGTCGCCCGTGGTGCTCAGGATCGCATCAATGTCGGTGCGCTCCGCTAGGAACTGCCGCGTGTCGGAGTAAACCTTGCAGTCGGAGTTACCGTAATGGGAGTCGATGATCCGCTTCGTCGCCTCGCGCCGCGCCCGGTTCGGGTCGCAAGCGGCAACGAACTGCACGTCCTTCTCCGGGAGCATCCAACGCAGGTCGTGGACGCCGCGGTTGCCGATGCCGAGGCCGCCCAGGATGATGCGCTCGCTGGGCGGGACCGCGCCGTTGCGGCCCAAAGCCGAGGCGGGAATGAGACAGGGTGCCGCCGTGAGGCCGCCGGCCAGGGCGGCGCGCTTCATGAATTGGCGCCGGGTCAGCGGTGACGCTGCGCGCGGCGTGGTTTGCAGGGGTTCAGGTGTCTGAGCAACTTGACACTCCGGATGGAAATCTCGCTGTGACATGCGGGCATCCTAGCGGATTCCCATCGCGGCGGGAAGTCCTTCTTTTCGCTCCTTTGCGATCGTGTTCCCTCGATTCTTGCTTGCTGGGTTTCCCGCCTCTGCCAGACTCCGGGCCAAGATGCTCGTCAGGAAGAACGGTCCGCTGGGGAACAACCGCACCGTCTGCGGTTGTTCCCGGACCCGTTCCCTGGAACAACCGCTTTGGCTGCGGTTGTTCCCCGGAAAACACTGGAACAACCGCTGGCGGTTGAATACCTGTTAGGCTGCCTCCGCCCCTCGGTTATGCTATGACTTTTGCCGGATGACACATGAAACAGACCATCTGCATCAGCCAGTGTCGGCGGTCGCACGCAAAGACGTGGCAACGGTGCGCCAGGATTTCACCGTTCAGCAGGCGTTGGATGCCATCCGGCAGCGAGGCGTCGGAGAGAAGATTGTTTATTTTTACGTGGTGGATGCGGACGACCGGCTGGCAGGAGTTCTGCCCACTCGCCGGTTGTTGACCGCGCCGCTGGAGCAGCGGCTATCCGACGTTATGATTACCCGCGTGGTCGCCATTCCGCAGACAGCGACGGTGCTGGAGGCGTGCGAGGCGTTCGTCTTGCACAAGTTTCTGGCGTTTCCGGTCGTGGACGAGCGGCGGAGGATTGTCGGCGTCGTGGATGTAGGTTTGCTGAGCGAGGAGGCGTTCGATATTGCCGAGCGCGAGCAGACAGAGGCGTTGTTTGAGTCCATCGGTTTTCGCGTCTCGCAGGTGCGCGATGCGTCGCCGGTGCGGGCGTTTCGCTTCCGCTTTCCGTGGCTGCTGGCGACCATCGGCAGCGGCACGATTTGCGCGTTGCTGGCCAGTGCTTACGAAGTCACGCTGGCCAAGAGCATCGTCTTGGCGTTTTTCCTGACGATGGTGTTGGGGCTGGCAGAGAGCGTGAGCATTCAGTCCATGACGGTCACGATTCAGGCATTACGTGCAACGCAGCCGACGCTCGGCTGGTATGTCCGGGCGTTTCGCCGGGAGGCGGGCACGGCGGTGCTGCTCGGCGCAGCTTGCGGCACGGTTGTCGGGCTGATTGTCTGGCTCTGGCGCGGCGCAGGTCTCGCTGCCTTCGCGATTGGCGGGAGCATCTCGCTGGCGCTGTGCGCGGCGTGTTTCTTTGGATTGAGCGTTCCGGCGCTTCTGCACGCACTCAAGCTCGACCCGAAGATTGCAGCCGGGCCGGTGACTCTGGCATTCACCGACATTTTCACGCTGCTGTTTTATTTCGGCCTTGCAGCGTTACTGTTATGAGACGGCAGCCTAACCATGCGCTGGAGCGAACCCGGATGAGCGCCGGGCTGCGTCCTCTGCAAATAGTGTGTCTTGGTCGGCGCTCATCCGGGTCGCTCAGCTTGGGTCGTTGATATGGCTTAATTCTGTCAAGCGCACAATTCTTCTGCGCTCCGAAAAGTTTCATTTTTTCTTTCGGCTCGTCTTCGCCGCCTTCTGGACCGGGTCAGAGACAGGAACACTTTCCTGCGGTTAT
>ORMF010397867.1_pt1 | contig 11977 bp, 7 predicted proteins | sample 1779871 | NCBI WGS metagenome assembly ORMF01 (sample SAMEA104232316, study PRJEB22302) | groundwater metagenome | biome: forest; feature: aquifer; material: groundwater | place: USA | collected 2011-08-07 | depth 5.4 m | reverse complement strand
GGCGCCGGCCGATGGCGGGGCCGTCCATCTCCTCACCGTCGGCAACCTCGAACGACTTCTCCAGAACACAGGCCGTGGCGGTATCGGGATCCGCGAGCACGACCCGCGCATGTCGTGATCGTCCATCTGCCTCGATGCGCGCGCCCAGCGAGACGAGCCGCAGGTGGTCCAGCTCGACCTCCCGGGCCTCGCCCAGACCGAGCACGTGTCTCGCGGGCAGCCTCCCCTGACCTCTTGCCGCGCGAGCCCTGGCAAAGATGCTCGCAGTCAATCGCCGAGCCTCCGAGGCCGAGTAGCGGGCGCTCCGTGCCTGGTGCGCACCAAGCAGCTCCTCCAGGTCGTCGATCAGAGTTGAAAGCCAGGTGAGGCCCTCACTCTCCACGGCGCGCCTGGCCACCGCGAGCTCTCCCGCGATCGCCGGCCCTACCTGGGCCACGCCGGTGACGAGCACGCGTGTCGCCAGGGCGGTCGCGGCCTCGACGGCGGGCAACGCGGTGACCGCGGGTGGATGGTCAGCGAGCTCGATGGTCGCGTCCGAGCCACCGCGCGCGTCCCCTTCGCGAAATGCCCATACCGCGAGCGCGACGTGCGCGCACGCCTGTCCCCGGACGCAATCACAGCGCGCCCACGCGACGTCGCCGGGGACCAGAAAGCGCACCGTGCAGCTCGGCAGGCGGGCGATCGGAAGTGCGTCGCCCTTCGCGTAGATCACCTCGACAGTCAGGCCGCGCCTCCGCTCGTTCTGCGCTTCGTGGAGCGTGCTGGCCTCCACAACCACCGCCAGCGCCTCGTCGGTGACGCTGCCTGGCGACCAGGTCACGGCTGTCGCTGGCCGCTGGCCTTGCCCCGCGATGTACGCGAGTACCACCGCGACGCGATGCCTGCAGACCCCAGCGGCGCCACATGTGCAGGGCGCCTCGCGCAAGGTCTTCCCCGGGGGGAGCTGCGTCGTCGCCCCATCGGGGAACGTGCCGGTGACCATCCCGTCGGCCTCGACGACCGTCGGTCCCTTCCCCTGCTGGATCTCCCGCTGGGCCCGCTTGACCAGGCCCGCGTTCGACAGCGCCGTGATCGCTTCGGGGGTGAGGGCCAGCAGGTCGTCCCTCATCGCCCCATCTTCTCCACGATCCATTGCGCCAGCTGCCCCGGTGTCATCGCGCCGATCTCCGCGCCAGCGGCCACGAGCCGCGCGGCGAGGTCCCGATCGAAGCTCGGGTTCGCGTGCTCGTCCAGCGCGGCCAGACCGAGCACGCGTGTGCCCTGCTGACAGAGCGCGCCCACCCGTCGCGCGAGGATCCCCGGGTCTGCACCCTCGAAGAAGTCACTCACCAGCACGACGATCGTTCGCCGCGGTGCCTCTATCAGCTCGCCGGCGTACGCAACGGCCTTGCCGATGTCGGTGCCACCGCCGAGCTGAACCTTCATGAGGAGCTCGACCGGGTCAGTCACGTCCGCGGTCAAGTCGACCACGCTCGTGTCGAAGGCCACGAGGTGCGTCTTCATGCCGGGCAGGCCCCAGAGGCACGCCGCCGTGATGGCCGAGTGGATCACCGAACCCACCATGCTCCCGCTCTGATCGACCAGCAGGATGATCTGCCAGCGCTCCGAATACCGCCGCGTCCGCGCATGGAAGAACGCTCGCTCCAGCACGAGGGCGCGCGTCGCTGGCTGGTAGTGGCGGAGGTTCCGCCGCAGCGTCGTCTTGAAGTCCAGGTTCCGCGCCACCTGCAATGGCGACCGGCGGCGACGATCGAGCGTGCCCGAGAAGGCCGCGCGGACCTCCCGCGCCAGCTTCTCCATGAGCTCACGCACCACCTCGGCGACGAGCTTGCGAGCCATCGCGAGCACCTCGGGGTTCATGAGGTGCTTGGTTCGCAGGACTGCCGCCAGCAGCGCGGGGTTGGGCTGCGCTCGCTGGAGGACTTCGATGTTGGTGACGATGTCGTCGATGCCGAAACGCTCGAGGGCGTCCCGTTCGAGCCGTTCGATGGTCTCCTTCGGAAACAGCCGGTGGATCTCGTTGATCCAGTCGGGCGTGGTCAGCGTGGACTCCTCGAGCCCTCCACGACGCTCGCGGATCTCGCGCTCACCGAGCGAGCGGTCCCGACCGTAGAGCCAGGACATCGCCGCGTCCATCGCGCCAAGACGGCCGTCGAGGTCCGCGCCCAGCGCTTGATCGGCTGCTTCTCCGAGGAGGAGGCGCCAGCGCGCGACGGGATCGATCATGAGGGCACCAGCCCGAAGGCACGCAGGCGCTCCTCCACGCGCGCATCGAGGGCCGCACCTCGCGCGAGGTCGCGGGGCGACACCTCCAGACGCAGGAGGGTGCTCGCGCGCTGGCTGGCGCGTCCGTGTCTGGCGAGCACCCGCTCGGCCACGCCCTCGCGCTCGCGCGGCGGCAGGTACGAGAACGCGCCTCGCAAGGAGGGCAGCGCGCCGAGGAAGTCGTCGTCCAGCAGTCGGACCACCATCTCGTCGATGACGGCAATGAGACCGTCCGCACGCGCGGCGGCCTCTCGAGCGAGGGCGAACAGTCCGAGGAGGAAGTCACCGAGCTCGTCGGGACGTGCCACGGCCAGCGCGGCGTCGCGGACCTGATTTGCAGTCGCGCCCACAGAGGCCACCGACGCGAGCGACCAGAGGTAGCCCAGCGCTGCGCCTCGGACGGCCGGCGGTGCCCCGGCATCGGACGCGCGCCGCCACATCACTGCGGTCGCACTCGTGCGATCAGGCCGGAGCGGGGGCGCGGCGTCGCGCGATACGTCGCGGATCGCGCAGATCCCCGCGACGATCGCATCGTCTGCGGCGCTCGTCCCGCCCGCGATGCCCTCGACCAGCCAGAGGCAACGATCGAAGGCGGCATCGACGATTCGAGCCAGCGCGGAGCTGTTTCGCGCCTCGAAGAGCACGTCATGGCGCAGCACGCCGAACAACGTGCCCATCGCGGGCCCGAGCTTGACGAACGAGCTCTCGGTCTGCACCTGCCCGGCCACCTGACCGATCAGGCGCTCGGAGAGCTCCTCGATCCCCACGAACACAGCCTCGGCGAGCAGATGCGACAGCCGCTCGATCGTGCCACCGGCGTCGTGGAGCGCCTCTTCGAGCCGTCCGACCGCGGCGGCACCGAGGGTGGCTCCATAGGCAGACGATTCGATCAACGCCGCCTCGAAGTGGAAGTCGCGCGAGATCCGCCAGAGCTCGTCGAGCGTTCCGTCCGTGGCCACGGACGGCCCCGCCACACGCTCGAACCCGGGGATGGCGAGCACGCGCAGGCGATGGAGGACTCGGCTTCGCGCAAGACCGCGCGGATCCGTCAGCGACAACCGGACGTCTCGCACCGACGCCACTGGCGACAGATCGTGCTGCTCGAGCTCGGCGATGGTGGCGGCCAGGAGCGGTGGACGTGGGGTCCCCGGGTCCAGTCGTCCTACCTGATCGCCGGACAGCGCGGCAATCACCTCGACCAGCACCGGCTCTGTTCGCGGCAAGAGGGTGCCCCGCACGGTCCACGGCAAAGGGACGTCGAGCCCATCCTTGACGACCGCTGCGGCGATGCCGTCTAGGAGGTCGGTGCGCGCGACGGTCGCGTGACCGCGAAGCCGGGCCAGCGCGGCCGCGGTGGTCTCGCTCGCGATGAAATCCGCCGTCGCGAAGGGCTGCTTGCGCGACCGCAGGCGACCGACGATCGCGCGGGCCATCGTATCGTGTGCGCCGGCCGGCCCGCTCTCCCAGAGCGCCTGATACCAAGCGGGCGATGGCATTCCCGACTCGTAGCCTGCGAACGCGTCGAGCCTCTTGAAGCTGTAAGGCACGAGGTAGCTGCCGCTCGCGCCGTCCGGGCTCGGCGCCGCCGGGAAGGGTTCGGGGGCGGCGACCACGCCCGCGAGGGCCGGGGCGTGCCACCCGCCGCACACGGCCACGACCGGACCGCCCTCCCCCAACGCCGACGCGATCGCCCGCCGCATGAAGGCCTCGCGCGGGCCGTCCCGATCGCCGGCCGGCTCGTCGCCTCGAAGCGCCAGGAAGTATGCCTCCAGGCGCACGCGAAGCGCGCTGACCGGGAGCGGCTGCTCGAACAGGTGGTCCCAGAGGGAATCCATGTCGTCGATCGCCAGCTTGTCGAGCAGATGGGCAACGAGATCACGTCGGGCCACAGGGCGGTCTGCGTAGCGATTGGCGCGTCCCTCGAAGGCCTTGTCCCAGGCTGGCAGATCCATGAAGCGCACGCGTGCGCAGATTTCCTGACCCGCGCGCAGCGCCACGAGCTCGGGCGAATACGCGCAGAACGGTGAATAGGACGCCTGCGTGCGTTCTCTCTCTCGGTGATAGGAGAACACCGCGAACGGTGGCGTGTGCTCGAGCAGGAGCTCGTCGATCCGCTCGTTCATGTCGGACGGCCCCTCGACCAGCACGTGTGCGGGGCGAATGGTTGCGATCACGTGCCGCACGAGCCGCGCGCACGCGGGGCTGTGGTGACGGACCCCGACGATGTGGAGCGTCATCCGCGCGGAAGGAGGTGGCGCGCCTCGTAGAAAGCCCGCCACGCGGCCCCCTGGCGCCCCGCGACGCGCTGCTCCAGGTAGCGCCGGATCTTCTTGAGGTCGTCCGGGTTGTCCTTCGCCGCCGTACCCGAGAGACACTCCACGACGTCGGCCGGGGTGCCCGCGTCGCCGCGCAGGAACCAGCCGCGCACGCCGACCGCGTGGGCCACCGAGACCGCTTCCGCCGTCGACATCACGGTCGATAGCCGCTCCATCCCGCTCTCGCCGTCGCTTCCCGTTCGGAGCTCCCGGAAGGCGGTGACGAGGACCTGCAGCACGTCCTCGTCGGGCGGCTTGGGGACCCCGGATTTCTCGAGCAGGCGCGCGGCCTCCTCGCGAACCAGGCGGAGCTCGGCGTCGAAGTCGCCGATCGGGAAGACCGTCTCGAAGTTGAACCGGCGCTTGAGCGCCGCCGACATCTCGTTGACGCCGCGATCGCGGGTGTTCGCCGTGCCAATCACGTTGAACCCCTCGCTCGCGAAGACCTGTCCGTCCGCGCCCTCGAGCTCGGGTACCATGAGGACACGATCCGACAGGACGGACAGGATCGAGTCCTGCACCTCCAGCGGACAACGTGTGATCTCCTCGAAACGTACGATCCGTCCGAGCTTCATGCCCGTGTGGAGGGGCGCCGGCACGAGCGCCCTGAGCGTCGGGCCCTCGTTCACGAGGAGCGCGTAGTTCCAGGAGTACTTGATCTGATCCTCGGTGATCGACGCTCCGCCCTGGATGGTCAGCGTGGAGGTGCCCGAGACCGCCGCCGCGAGGAGCTCCGAGAGCAGCGACTTCGCGGTGCCAGGCTCTCCGACGAGCATGAGCCCGCGATTGGTCGCGAGCGTGACCATCGCGCGGTCCACGAGCGAGACCGGCGCGACGATCTTGCGTCGGACCGCGAGCCTTTCATCCCCGATGATGAACTTGCGTGCTGCGTGCAGGGAGAGCTGCCATCCGGGGGGCCTCGCCTCCTGGTCCGCCGCCCGCAACCGCGCGAGCTCGTCGCCGTACATGACCTCCGCCGGAGGTCGCTGGACGGAGCTCGGCTGTGCTGCCTTCGTCGGCCTGGCCATGTCAGCGCAGCCCTTCGAGGTCGCGCACGATCTCGCTGAACATCACCGCGGACAGCGATGACAGCGGGTGCTTTCCCTCGTTGTTCCATGCGCCCGCGTCCTCGATCGTGACGTCGTGCAGGGTCTGCTCCGGGAACTCGCCTGGCATGCCCACCGCGATCCCGGGCTCGATCGACAGAAATGCGATCCGATCCCCGACTGGGCGCTCGTACCACCAGGACACTCCGCCGTCCTGGGGTGAGCCCCGACGCCAGCCGCGAGCTTCCAGGCCGAGCACCTTGCCGACAGGCACCTTCACGCCGTCGAAGCGCTTCAGCTTGAGGGCGTCACGCTCCTCCTGGGTCGCGCGGTAGACCTCGCGCCCCAGCTGCCTGAACGGCTGGATGATCTCGTAGTCGGCAAAGACCTGGCCGATGCGGTCGAGACGCGCCTGCTCGAGCTCGAGGACGTGCGCGACCCCGACGCTGGCTCCACCGGGAAGCTCGAACGTATCGTCGTTCTCGTCGGCGAACGTGCCGTCCTCCGCGACCCTGAACACGGCGGTGATGGCGCCCCCATCGTCGTGGGCGGTGAACGCAAGCCGACGGACGACGTGGCGCACCAGCGGGTGCTCGACGAGGAAGTCGCGGAACACGGCGACCGGCCAGCGACGCTGGCCGATCATCGCGAGCTCGAGGCGCAGGACCTGCTGCGCGGACAGTGTCTTCGCGTCCTTCTTCAGCGCCTTCCACGCGTCGGTGGCGGCCTTGGCCCGCTCCGCGTCATCGTCCTTGCGGGGTTTGGGGAGCTCGTCGAGGCGGGCGCCCGCTGCGTCCTTGACGAAGGGCTTGAGATGTTCGTCGAAGCCCACGCGGAACGCACGCGTCCCGAAGTCCAGGGTCATGGAGCCGTCGTCGTCGAGGCCGAGATCCGGCACCAGACGATCCGCGAGCTCCTCGGCTGTCAGGCCGCGCATCTCCGCGACGAGCGCGATCTTCTCCCTCGCCTTCTCCTGCAGGCCCTTGAACTTCACCTTCTGGGCGATGCCGTTGAGGTGCATCAGCGCGACATCGGTTCCGATCGCGGCGAGGACGTCGAGTCCCGCGACAGCCCGCGCGTGCCCGCCTTCACCGGGCCACTCGCGGATCAGGGGCGCGAGCTGACGGGCCGTCGCGTCATTGCCCAGGAGCCCGAGCGCCTGCAGCGCCCAGCCCTCCTTCGAGGGAGCGCCCGCCGCCTGCCAGGTTGCAAAGACATCCCACACGAAATCCGCCAGTGATTCGCGCGTGCAGGCCTCACGCACCTGCGCGATTCCCGCATAGGGATCATCGGGCTGGCTGAATGCCAGCATGGTGCCGAGGTGATCGATCGCCTCCAGCGGTACGATTCGACCGTCTGAGAGGCGCGGGCGTGCAAACGCTGCCGCGCTCCAGAACGAGGGCAGCTTCGGGACCTTCGCGGGGAACAGATCGAGGGGATCGAACGCGAGGATGAGGCCGAGCGCCTGCTGCCCGAGCTTCCCGTACTGCTCCGCGTGCGCTACGACGACCTCGCGACGGCCGTGCTCGCAGAGCCACTTCAGGGCGAGGCTGGCTTCTTCGCGAGCGCTTGCCTTTCCATTTCCCACTGCGAGCGTCAAGAGCTCGAGGGTCGCGATGCCCGCGTGCTCGAGCACCCACTTGCGCGCGACATCACGGGCGGTCTTGGTGCGCAGCAGTGCTCTTGCGGCGATCGGTGCCGCCTCGGGCGCCGCGTAGACCTCGAGGAGCTCCAGCCCCTGGCGCGGGAATGCCGCGGCAAATCGCAACATGCCGGGCAAGGCCTCGAGCTCCAGCAGGCTCGCGATTCCCTGAAGACCGGCGGAATTCCAGATGGCCCATGCACTGGGTGGCATCCCATCCCAGATCGCCCAGGCCAGGTCCCGCTGGAGCAACGCCACGGGCTCGAGCGCCAGCCACCGCAACTGCAAGACCAACGCCGCCTGCTCGGCGACCGCTGCTCGCAGCGTGTCCCGGCCTTGGGACAGCAGCGCCGCGAGCCCCTCGGACAGCTTGAGGGCGCGGAGGATCTGCTCCGTGCGCCTCTCCTGATCCATCGACGCAAAGCGGTTCGTCACCCAGGGAGCTGCAGACGCCCAGCGGTCGCGCTGTCCGGTGGGCCACGCCATGACGGGTGGCGGCGCGGTCGGAGCGAGCTCGATGGTCGGACGCGCCGCGCGGGACTTGGCGCGCCACGGCGGAGCTGCCAGCACGCCGGGTAGCGCGTCGATGGGCGCTTCCTCGGCGCGCGGAGCGTGCCGTTCCAGGATCCCCTCGACGATGCGGCGCGATCCCTCGGGGAGCGCCGCGATGGAACCGTGCAGGCGCTCGCCGTGCGTCCGGATGACGAGCGACAGGATCGTCGACGCGTTCGAAGCCGTCTTGGCGCGGCTCGCGACCACGCGCGCGAGCGCCGGGAGCGCGCGCTCGGGGAACGCGACGCTCCCTTCCTGCGCTGCTCCCGCAACGGTCTTCTCGTGTGCGAGCGCAACGAGAGCGGAGACCGCCTCCTCGACGTCGCAGATGGCCAGCGCTTCGGCGACCACCTTCCGGTCTTCGGCCACGGTGCTCTTCTCGAGCAGCTCCACCAACGCGGGGAGGGCCGCCAGATCGGCCGCCGCCAGCATGGACATTGCGATGCGGCCGGACGGTCGCCCGTAGCCGAGGAGGTGGTAGACGTGCGTGGAGGCAATCAGGCTCTTCATCGCCGCGCCGTCGTCGAGCACGGTCAGGAGCGCCCAGTCGCAGGGACCGCCAGAGCGCGACTCGAATGCCGCACGTGCCCAGGCCGGCTCGCCCGGAAACGCGAACGCGATGGCCACCCGGACGATGGGCTCGGCCGCTTCGAGCAGCCGCGCCGCGGTAGCGCGGGCCTCCACGTACGCCGCCTCGGGGGCCGCCGGGAGGTGCCCCCCCGCCCGCTGCCACGGCGACCTCTCACCTCCGGTGAGGCGACCCCAGGCGTGCGGCAGCCCCCTGCCGAACGATCCGGCATCCTCCACGCTCAGGTGCGCGCCGGCGGCGAGCGCCTCGACGGCGAACGGGAGGCCACGCTCAGCGATCCACACGTCCAGGGCCTCGTCGTCGACGGTTTCCTGGTTCCAGGCCATCCGCGAAGCCGCCAGTGCGCCGGCGATCGCGGCGGCTTCGACTGGCTCGCTCGTCGGCCCCTCCTGGGTAAAGAAGGCGATGGCCTGCTCGAGCGCGCCCCTCTCGTCGGTCGCGTTGCGAAGCAGCATGTCCCATCTCGAGGACATCGCGTCCGCGTGACGCGCCAGCTTGGCGCGCGCTGCCTTCACGTCGATGGCCACCTTGCGTGCGTTGCGGTCGCGACGCTCGAGAACGAGGCGCTCTGCCGCCGGAGTCCACACGATGCGGTCGACACCGGCCGGATGCACGGGCCCGTCGGCTGCCGCGACCGGGGGGGGCGGGCTTTCGACTTCCTTCTTCGCCGCGGCCTGACGCGGTGCGCGCGTTGCCGGGGGCGCCGACGCTACGGGCGCAGCCGCAGAGCTCGCGACCTCGGCGTATCCCTTCTTGACCTTCTCCTTGACGAGCTTGTCGTGCTCCCCGGTGGCCTTCTCGACGGACTCGAAGGTCTTGGTCTGGACCTGGCCCGTGGTGCCTATCCGCCCGAACCGCACGGTGAACGACGAACCCTCGAGGGCGATCTCCCAGAACTTGCTCGATGCCCCCTCGACCAACTCGAACCGCCGCATGGCCGAGGAGTCTAACTCGGCCCGGGCCAGGCCGCGCTGGCATCAAGGCTCTCGCGGCTGCCGGACACGAAGATCGCAGCCGCGCGAGGTCCTGGGCGCGATCGCGGCGGCCGTCGCTGCGGTGCAGCAGACCTGAGGGCGCTAGATCAGCGCCACTCCCAGAGCTTGTCCTCGACGTTGCCCTGGGCGTCCACCTCGTGCTCGTACACGACCGCGGAGCCGTTCAACTTCTTCCACGTGGCGGTCTGCGAGTAGATGTAGATCGCGCCGCGGAAGCTCATGCCGCCGGTGTCGGTCATGCGGCCGACGCCCTGCCCTTTCCACGTCCCCATCTCGCCCGTCTTGGACATCAGGACTCCCTGGCCGGTGCCGTACACCGTGCCGTCGGCCCGCATCTTCGACGCGTACGTGCCCATGTTCTGCATCTCGACGCCGAGCAACTTGCCCATCGCCTCGAACGCGATCTCCACGGCGACATCGTCGCCCGCGTCGAGGACCTTGCGCATCGTGACCTTGCCCTTCTCGTGTCCTACCTGCTCTCCCAGCATGGACTCTCCCTTTCTGCTCGCGGATCGCGAGCCCCCTAGTAGACGGGGTCGTGCAGACCCCGAGCGCGGCCACCGTAAGCGGCATCCCGAACCATGGTCAAGTCAACTCTCGCGAGACCGCTTGGGCCTCGGCGTCCAAGGCCGCCGCGATCTCAGCTGGCGCCGGCCCGCCGAGGCATGAGCAGGCCCAGCACGAGCGCGACCACGAACAGCGCCGGCACGTCACCTGCCAGATGCCCGTGGTGCGCGTCCTGGGACAGCGCCTGCGCGGCCATGATCCCGCCGTGCACGACGCTCGACCACACCGTGAACCAGATGAGCGAGCGATGCGCCATCGGGTCCCGCGACGCGATCAGCAGGAAAACGCCGAGCGTGGCGTAGATGCCGAGGATCATCTGCTCGTAGAAGAGGTGGTGCGGTTGCCAGCGCCACCCCGCGGGCCAGACGATCATGAGAGCTCCCGCCGTGATGAAGATGAGGCCGAAGACGACGAGCGCGACCTTGAGGTAACGGAGTCGATCCGAGATCTGCATCGTGCTCCTATCGCCCACTCTGCAGGCGCGGCTGATGTCCCGTCAGCCGATGTCGGGCAAGCACTGGTACTCGCCGGAGGCGTTCGGCGAGCACGCCAGGCCTGCGCAGCAGGTGCCGCCAGAGGCGCACGGCGCCCCCATCCGGATGCAGGCAGGTGCGTCGGGAACGCCGGCGTCCCGGGCGCATCGGGCGGCGCGCCCGCGTCGGGGGGCGGCGGGTTCAGCACGTCCATCGCCCAGAACGGCCGGTGGTTGTTCTCGTCGAGGTCCTGGAACGGCAGCCGGAACGCCGGGAAGCTGGGGTCGCCGCTCGACTGGGGATCGATGGCCGCGACCCAGAGTTGCTCCTGGGCGCCTTCGGCGTAGACCAGGCCGTAGGCGCGGCGGCTCGTGAACGCAACGAAGTAGTAGTCGCCTGCTTCCACGGGCGCCCACGTCGGCATCGAGTTGCCCATCTTCGCGGTCGCACCCACATCGACATTGGAGACGATCTGGTTCAGGCGCGGCAATGCGCGGGGGGTCCCGCCTGCCGTCGGCAGCAGCAGCAGCTTTGCACTGTCGTTGTTGTCGGACGATCCATTGGCCTTGACGAAGGCGATCCATTGGCCGTCGAACGAGTACATCGGGTAGTAGTTGCCATCCTACGCTCGGGCCACGGACACCGCGAGGGAGGAGACCAGAGTGCAGTGAGCGCCGAAGCATCGCGCACCAGGCCTGTCAGGCCCCAGACAGCATCGCCTCGGATCGCGGGTTCGGACACACTGCCAGAACGATGTGAGCCGTCACAGCCGCGCGATGTGCGTGGACGGGAGCCATTGTGCACCTGCTCCTCGCCACCGTGGGCGATGGTACGCTGACCAGCGGGAGGCTGACCGGTGGCTCCGCGATGAAACCCGCTGACGAGGCGATCGCCGGCGCCCAGACGATCCAGGCACCGCCCTCGGAGGCCGGCGCTGCGAGCCCGACGCTGCAGCCGGGGCAGGAGCTGCTGCACTACCGGCTCGTGGAACGCCTCGGCGCGGGTGGAAACGGCGAGGTCTACAGGGCGGAGGACCTCCGGCTCGGCCGGTCCGTCGCGATCAAGGTCCTGCTCGCGGACAGCGGCGACCCGCACGACGGGGAGCGGCTCCTGCGGGAGGCCCGCGCGGCTTCGGCGATCCGTCACCCCAACGTGGTCACGATCCACGCGATCGAGACCGCCCCGTCCGGCACGAGCTTCATCGTCATGGAGCACGTGGACGGCGAGCCATTCTCCGCTCTGCTGAAGCGCGGTCCGCTCGATCCGGGCACGCTGGTGGACCTCGGGGCGCAGATCGCCGAGGGTCTCGCGGCCGCGCATGCCGCGGGGCTCGTCCACCGTGACGTCAAGCCGGAGAACGTGCTCCTGACGCGGGACGGGCGCGTCAAGGTGGTCGATTTCGGCATCGCGAAGGACACCGGCGTGCGCGACACGAGCCTCCTGGCGACCCGTGCCGGCACGCTCGTGGGCACGCCTTACTACATGTCCCCCGAGCAGGCACGCGGCGAGGCGGTCGACGGGCGCGGCGAGCTC
>ORMF011945373.1_pt1 | contig 11978 bp, 18 predicted proteins | sample 1779871 | NCBI WGS metagenome assembly ORMF01 (sample SAMEA104232316, study PRJEB22302) | groundwater metagenome | biome: forest; feature: aquifer; material: groundwater | place: USA | collected 2011-08-07 | depth 5.4 m | reverse complement strand
GAAAAAGAGGTGGTGGGGTCATGGTTTCATTATACCAAACTTCTTGCTTCTCTTTTTTGGCGATTTGTGATAGATATATGGCAGTTGGGCATGCTAAGAAAACAGACGCTTTTTTAACGAAGGGGGATAAAAGTGGTAAGAAAAGCAAACGCAGCATTTATGAAGCCATTACAACCGAGCGACGCCCTCGCGAAAGTCGTCGGATCTAAGTTGATTCCTCGCACACAAGTCGTCAAGAAGCTTTGGGAATATATCAAGAAGAACGACCTGCAGGACAAGAAGAACCGCAGAAACATCAACGCGGACGCGAACTTGAAGCCGATCTTCGGCAAACCTCAGGTGTCCATGTTCGAAATGACGAAGCTCATCTCGAAGCACCTGTCATAAGAATTCTAAAAAGAAAAAAGGCGGCGTAAAAATTACGCCGCCTTTTTATTTTGTCTAAAAGCTTACCTTCCGAGAATCATCTGTCCCGCCACGGCTAAAAGAAAAACTCCGAACACCCGCTTCAGCACCAGCTCTGAAATCGAAAGACTGATTCCGGCCCCGAAATAACCGCCGAGCAGCAGCCCGACCGCGACAAACATCGCGGCCCTCAGATCCACGTTGCCGCTTTGATAATATCTAAGAAACGCCATGATCGCCACCGGCGGCAAAAAGGCCGCTAAGATCGTCCCTTGAGCTTTGTGTTGAGTCATGCCGAAAAAATACACGAGCGACGGGACCACCACGGTTCCTCCTCCGATCCCCAGCAAACCGCTAAAAATCCCCGCGACCACTCCTACCACCGCATACCCAAGTCCCATCATCATGACAGCTCCTCCTTCGGAATGAGTTTCCTTCCCGTGAAGCCGGCGTCGATCTCATGATAATACTTTAATTCCTTCTCGTCACTGCGCCAGCACAAAAAAACCTGTTGACCGTCGATCACGGATGGGAAATCCACGAGACCGATGGCAAAGTTCCAATCCTTATAGGAACAACCGAGCAATTCCAGCTCTTCAAACAATTCTTCCAGCTGATCCATCCATTGAATGATCTGCGGGTCGGATTCCGCGTTCTTCCCGATCTCTGCGGAGAGCGCGCGGATCCGATCTCCCGTGCTTAAAATATCCGCGACAATGCGCTTCACGAGCGGAAGCGTCTGGTTGGCCTCCTTGGGCGTAAATAATTTTAATTCATCCATCGCCCGTTCTTCCTTTACCTCTGAAAATCCAAGAGCTGTTGAATCAGCGCGTCGATTTGTTTGGTCATCTTATTTGGGAAATCAAGACTCGTCATTTCGTCGCGTGCCGTTTTAAGACTTGAGATGAGTTTCTTCACGACGACCACCTTTTGGTCTTCCTCGAGTCTCGCGGGCGCGTGACTTTTCAAAACGTAGCGTATCTTTTTTTTCACCTCCGCTTCTTCCCGCCCCTCATCGAACACCTCTTCCCGAAGGTCCTGGTATTCCTTTTCGGAGATTCTCTCGCTCTGTTTGGCCAGACGCAGCGCGTTCACCGATTCATAGCCCGGGATGCGGCTGGGCTGGCGGTCATCAAGCGCCTCCCGCTTCAGAAAAGTAGGTTCCTCTTTTTCCAAAAACGAGTAGGATTTAAGCAATTTGAGCGCCGTGTTCTGCCGCACGCCAATCTCTTTCGCGCAGTAGGCCTCGAACGTCAAATAACCCCATTCCTTAAATAATTTATCCTTGTAAACGGAAAAAAGATGCTGACCGAGCTCGATCCAAGAGCTTTTGAAACGCTTCGCGGCGTCGAGTACCTGATACCGGAAAGAGCCGGGATCGAGGTTTTCCATTCTCTCTTCTATCGCGTGGATGGATTTTGTCTTTTGCAATTACGGACGCCTTCCCCCGTGTTTGAAACCGCCTCTCGAATGCTGTCCGTGAAAACGCTGGGCAGGCCGCGGGTGACGAGACGGTGCTTGAGGCGACGATTTGCGATAATTGAAATCCGGCAGAGTGATCCGCGGAAGCCGTTGATTAATGACCCGCTCGATGTCCTTGATCATCGACTCCTCCTCCGGGGAAATAAGACTGAAAGCGTCGCCGGTTGCCTCGACACGACCGGTCCTTCCGATACGATGAATATAATCTTCAGGCGTGGAAGGGACGTCAAAATTGATCACGTGACTGATGTCCTTGATATCGATCCCGCGCGCGGCGATGTCGGTAGCGACGAGGACCTGGCTTCGACCGTGCCTGAATTTCTCCAAAGCACTCAAGCGTTGTCCCTGACTCCGGTCACTATGGAGAACGGAGGTCTTGATGCCGGCTCGTTCAAGTATCGTCGCAAGCCGATCGGCGCGGGATTTCGTCCTCGTGAATACGATGACCGAGGACATGGTGGATTCTTTATGCAAAAGCCGTAAAAGAAGTTCTGTTTTCTGGTCATGGGAGACGGGATACACCGCATGACGAATCCCTACCGGCGTCGTGGACTTGACACCGATCTGAATCGTCGCGGGATTGTGGCATATGTCGCGCGCCAGCTTCATGATTTCCGGCGGCATCGTCGCCGAAAAAATCAGACTTTGACGTTTCGCCGGCAAAAAGGAGATGATTTTCTTCACATCCGGCAGAAAACCCATGTCCATCATACGGTCGGCCTCATCCAATACCAATACCTCCAACGCCCCAAAATCAATGCGCCCCTCGTACACATGGTCGAGCAGTCTTCCGGGTGTCGCGGAAATAATATCCACGCCTTGAGCCAAAGCCCTGATTTGAGGATTCATCGGCACACCGCCAAAAATGGGATGCCCTCTCAAAGGGACGTAACGCGATAGATTTTTTAAATGATCCATGGACTGGAGCGCCAGCTCCCGCGTCGGCGCAACGATCAGCGCGCGAAGCCCACGCTTTTTCCCTTCAGAAAGAAGCCGGTGAAGGATCGGTAAAACAAACGCGGCGGTTTTACCCGTCCCCGTCTGAGCGCAGGCAATGACGTCACGCCCGGCTAAAATGTAAGGAATAGTCTCCTGTTGTACTGGCGTGGGTCTTGTGTAACCCAAGTCGTGGATCCCTTTAAGCAAATTCGTGTGAAGTCCTAAATTATCAAATGACATAAACCCTTTCTATGGTGGGCGGTGAGAGAATCGAACTCCCGACCTTCTGAATGTAAATCAGACGCTCTAACCAGCTGAGCTAACCGCCCGAAGTTTGTTTAAAATAACATGGTTGAATGACATAGCATACCACAGGAAGCGGTTTGCTAGAAATGCCGATCTTCAGACGATCGCTTTTTCATCTTCCTCGGTCCAAACACCCAATTCCTTTAAGGTCGTGATCTCCTCGGAGATTTCAGTCACCTCTGCGGAGGCAGGTTGGATATCGGACGAGCGTGGGACATAAAGCGTTAATCCGACCGCGACGATCAGGACTGCGAGCGCCGGAACCCAAACGGGAACAAAGGATCTCACCGGCCGTGGCTGAAACGCCGGCGCTTGTTTTTGACGGAGACGGTCTTCCACGGAAGCGCTGAATCCCTTCAGAATTTCCGGCGGAATATTCCGCTCCCGCAAATCTTTCATGCGTCGCATCAACGATTCGTCCATTTTTTCAAACGGTTCTTGGGTCATTTTTTATCCTCCCACAGAGGTGAACTCGGCTAAAAATTTTTGCATCTTTTGTCCTGCCTGCCAGAGAGTCGCCTTCACGGCGCCAACGCTGACCCCCATGCTTTCAGAAACTTCTTCGAGACTCAAGCCCTCCAAATATCTCAACGAGAAAGCGGTCCTTTGTTGCAACGGAAGCCGGTCCAAAGCGTTGTAAATCGCGGCGTTCAATTCTTTATCGACCAATTCTTGCACCGCGTTTTTCGCATGGGTTTCGACATTCATGACCGGGTCGATGTCTTCGCTGTCACCGTCGCGATTCAACCAAAACGAAAGATGCCGGCGGACTTTTTTCTTCCTTAAAAAATCTTTGCACGTGTTCACGAGAATCCGGTAAAACCACGTATAGAATCGACTCTCTTCTTTAAAACTGTCCAGGTTCTCGTAGGCCTTCACAAAAGCCTCTTGAGCCATGTCCCGCGCGTCCTCAAAGTTACCAACAAAAGAATGAGCGATACGAATGGCTCTTTCCTGATAGCTCTGAACAAGCGCGGAGAAGGATTTTAAATCCCCACCCCGCGCCTGCAGAACCAGCGCTTCTTCTCTAATTGTTGGGCCTTCCATAAGAGCCGCCCTGTTTCTTGACCGCGCCTTGTCCTTTGCCACGGCCGACACCACGGCCATGATCTCTTACCCCCTCACGTCGATCTTCCCGCCGATCGCGCACATCCTCCCGACGATCCCGGACGTCTTCCCGGCGACCGAACCGGTCTTCACGTCTGTCCAGGACACCTTCTCGTCGGTGCCTCATTTTTTCCTTTAACCGCTGGTATTTCTCCGGGTCTTTTTCTTTCAAATCCGTAAGTTTTGCCCTTATTTTTTCCTTGCGCTCCTTCATGAGGCGCTCGAACTCGGCCGGATTTTCCTGTTTCAGCTTTTTAAGCTCCTCTATTTTAGCGTGCCTTTTTTCGAAACGCTCTTTTGTCGCCGGTTCTCCCTGAACGGTGGCGTCTTCGGCCAAAGCTCTGAAAGAACCGCCGCCCAACCCCAGCGTAAAAACACATAAACCGATGATCCATTGTTTCGTCACTGTCTTCATTTAGAACCTCCTCTGTTTGCGCCACAAGGCGCGGCGCATCCGCCATGCATTATGGCGGAAGCTCGTGTGTCCTATCACTCTATTAGACGCCAAAGATCGTAAAAGGTTTAATATGTAACTTATTGAAATCAATTAGCTTATGGGAATCAGTCCTTCTCAAGCCTTGAGTGCTTTGGGAAGATCGTCGATTTTCGCAGCAAGGATAAAGTCATTCTCAGAAAGCCCGCCGATCGCGTGAGTCTTAAGCTCGATCGCCAGTTTCCGGTAACCCACTAGATGAATGTCCGGATGATGGTCTTCACGTTCCGCGATCTCGGCTATTTGGTTGATCAGCCCCACCGCCGCCATAAAATCCTTCATCAGATACTCCGCGCGGATGGATTTGACATCCTCTGAGAGCCGCCAATTTTTAAGCGCAGTAAGATATTGCCGCGCAAGTTTTTGTTTCATCGGAGAATCACCAGGCTCGAAGTATACCCATGCACGTAATTTTTGTTTTCTATCGGGCCGATCTCGCCGTTCGCGAAAAAACCGGTCAATGGCAAAGGCCCTCTCATGGATTGTATCATACGCACGTCATGGTCCGCTTTGCCATAAAGGCCTTTTCCCCGGCCGCAACAGCTGACTAAAATTCCTCCCTGCGGAGCAATGGGGTGGGTTTCTCGAAATTTTTCCAATAAAATTTCCAAGTCTTCCGACGAGGTGTGAGCATCCCTCAGCTGAAACTGCACGGTGTGGCCCACCTTCAGCAGTGCACCGACCATGAGCGCCCCCGTATCGGGATCAAATCCGACGATATTCCTTATCAAAAAATCTCCCCGCTTAAAATCAAACCTTTGCTCGTTCATCACAAGCCCCACGAAAAGAGAATGCTCCGCCAGTTTTTTGTCCTTGGCCGGCAGCACCTCCAGCACTTCCTGCAATACCTCCAGCGTTGGCCTGCCCGCCAGTTCATACAGCACGTTCTCATCGGCCTTGGTAATCACGTACGGTTTGCCGATGGGCCGGCAGCCCTGTGAAACAAGGACATCAAACTCGATATCCCCCACGAGCGCCACGCCGCAGGCGCCCTCGTCGTAAACGTCGCCGTTTAAGGACAGCCAATTGGGTTTGTCTAGGACCCCGCCACTCGCGAGACCACCGATCACCGGGAGCCCTTTATAACCGTCATTGAACGCGTTTAATAACTTCGTCATGTCACAAGTCACGGGATCCGCCAGGCAAATAAAACGGGGCTTGTCCGGCGGATAGATATCCAAAAAATTGATTAGTTCCGAGCCGGTTTGAATGGATTGGGACTCCTCCGCCGAGAGTTTAAACGGCGAAAGCCGGACCCCGGGAAGATGCATCGCCATATAGGAAATCGCGGGTTCCATTTCGATTTCTTTTTCATCGCCGACAACGCCGCTGGAGTTACAGCCGATCAAAACCCGGCATGAAAGCGCATTGGCTAGTGAGCGGGAAAAAAATGGAGCATCAAAATCTCGGTGGACTTCGGAGACGAAAAAAACGACTAGATCGCAGGATTTTCCCGCAAGGTCATTTTTGATCTTCGACGTGATCTTACCGATTTCCGCCTTCCAATCCTTCCCGACGGATAACCCGGATAGGAATATTTTCTCGCTCATAGGATCTCTTTCATGACTTTCACGCCCTCGACCAATAGAAGCGCGGCAAGCACGAACAAAAGAACCGCCACCAGGCTGATCGGATCTACCCATGGCAATCCGGAACGAATTTTGCCGAACATCGGCGCGATCAAGAGAAAAAGCGACCAAAGCGTCATCGTCATCATAAAGAGCATCGGGACGACACTGACCCACCATGATTTCCCTGACTTTTTAAGCCATAGCGATAGGATCATCAGTGTTAGGCCAGCCAAAAGCTGATTCGAAGTGCCGAAAATCGTCCAAAAGATTTTCCAGGCTGGCACGGCGCGTCCGTCCGCACCTTGGAGTTTGAGACTGACGCAAAAAAGCGGGATCACGAGACTCGCGAGCGTGGCGATCACTTTCCCCCACCAGTGTCTCCATCCGGTCATTTCCTGAAAAATGTAGCGGGCAAGACGGGTTGCCACGTCCAGCGTATCGTAAATGAACGTGGTAAACGCCAAAAGCGCGAAAGACCTGGCAAAATCCCTTGGGACCCCGAAGTGGCTCACGAAACGGCTTAAACCTTCCGCATAAATCCGGTCCGGCGACGTTCCCGTCAGAAAATCCCCTTTCGCCAAGATCATGACGGTGGACAACGCGACGAGCGCCACAAGCCCTTCGAGAAGCATGCCGCCATACCCGACAAGCCGGCAGTCGGTCTCCTTCGCGATCTGTTTGGAAGTGGTGCCCGAACAGACGATGCCATGAAAACCGGAACACGCCCCGCAAGCCACGGTCACAAAAAGAAGCGGAAAAAGCGGCAATCCTTGAGGGCTCGTAAAGCCGATAAACGCGGGATACTGTACTTTTTCGCCGCCGAGAAAAAGACCGATGACACCGACGGCCAGCGTCGCGTACAGAAAATATCCTCCGAGATATCCTCTCGGCTGCAACAAAAGCCATACCGGCACAAGAGAGGCGATAAAACAGTAGCTCAGTAAAACAATGTTCCAGCTTTTTTGAGGGTCGAGAAATAAGCCGGAAGGAATGACGAGCGGCATTGACTTGCCGAACCAGATCGCCAAAAGTACCAAAGGGAGGAAAATGGCGGTGGCGATCCCAAGCGGCATCTTAAAACGGTACAACGCCACGCCCATCGCCACGCCGATCAAAAGATAAAGAAACGAGGAGCTGGCGACACCGCCTCCGAGCTCCGGATCCATGAAGGAGCTGCTCGTCAAGTCCGTAAAAGCCGTGATCACGTAAATCAAAGATAGCCAGACGAACAATAAAAAAAAGAGATGACCTTTAGGCCCCAGGTAATCTTTCACAATTTCTACGATCGAAGCGGCCCGGTGCTTCACGGAACCGGTGAGACTGGCAAAATCATGCACGGCGCCGAAAAAAATAGATCCGCCCACGATCCAAATGAGCACCGGCAGCCAGCCGAACCACAAACCGGCCAGGATGGGACCGACGATCGGACCGGCCGCGGCAATCGCCGAAAAATGCTGGCCAAGCAAAAATTTTTTCCCCGCCGGCACGAAGTCCAGGCCGTCATTGATTTCGCAGGCCGGCGTCTTTCGCTCGTCTCTCAGATCGAAGTGGCGCCCCAGAAAACGCCCATACGAAAAATAGGCGGTTAAAAATACGGCGCAAACGGCCAGCGCGATCCAGTAAAGATTCATTCGTTTCCCTGTTCGTTGTCCACGAAAATAAATCCTACCATTTTACCGGTTTCGGGGTCTACACATTTAGACGTCATGCGAAGCGCCTCTTTGGAATTGTCCCGTTCCAACGGCTTGACGACCAATTTTTTGGGCGGTTTTGACCGGTGATGCACGCGCGCGATGATTTCCTGACCTAAGTAGCAGCCTTTGGTATACGACACAAATTCTTCATTCGCGACGTTCAAAAGCAGTTCTTCATCATAATCAATCCCTTGGATCGGCAGTTCATTCTTTAAGCGAAACAGCGTGAACTCTTCTTCGGAAACATTGGATTTCAATGGTTGGGTCGTCCCGATCAGTTTTCCCTTTTTTTGAATGACAAAGATCTCCCCGCGCTGGGGCTCATGCGCGTCGTCCAGATCAAAATAAAGGTGAAACTCGGGCGCCTTTTCGATGACCGTCTCACCCAATTTTAAATAGGGATCCAGATGTGCCAGAAGTCGATCCAAGTACTTTTTTTCGATCACGATGAGGACCTTCTCCAGGCTGATCACCATTTGGTCAAACGTGCACACGATCTGTCCGCGAACGTTCACAAACGCGTTTCGCGGGGCATCCGGCGTATTGGTCGTATAACCCTTCAAAAACTCAGCGGCGTTGTTTTTGACGCGCAATACTATTTTATCGCCCAATGGGTACAGTCTCATTGAATCTCTCTTAGGATGCTGTTAAGATACTTTACTGTATCGTAGGAGCGCGCCGCTATGCAAATCGAAGAAGGAAAATCCCGGTTAATTTACGACGGCCATTGCCCCTTTTGCGTCCGCAGTGTCCGGAGACTGAAGAAGCTGGATCTTTTCGACGATTTGGAATTGATCGACTTTCACACGGTCGAGGACCCTTCGCGAATTGATCGGTGCCTCACTCCCGAAATTTGCCGGAGCGAGTTTCAACTTTTGACAAAAGACGGAAAAAGACAGGGTGGTTTTTACGCGTTCAGGCGTCTCTCACGAATTCTTCCTCTCTTGTGGCCGCTCGTCCCCATTCTGTATTTCCCCGGGATTCAGGCAATAGGCAGCGCGGTTTACGCGCGGATCGCCAAGAGACGTTTAGCGTCGCGCTCCAATTGACTCAGGTTCTCCTCGGCCGAGCTGTCATAATAACCTCGGATCCTCCCTCGTCGATCGATCAGAACAAAATTCAGGCTGTGAAACGCGGGCTCGCCGATCTCATTCATGTGGAAGGAGGCGGCGATTTGATTCAAGGTTTTTGTGTTCCCGGTCAGAAAAAACCAGGTTGCCGGATCGGCACGATACGAATCCGCGTAGCGGGACAAAACGTCGGCCGTGTCAAACTCAGGGTCCACGCTGAATGAGACGAACGTAATACCCTTCAAATGCAAAACCAAACGCGACATCTCTTGACTCATGATCGGGCACTGGCCCTGACAGCGCGTGAAGATAAAGTCAGCGATCCAGACTTTTCCTTTCAGGTCTTTGTCTTGGAAGGTCCGGCCGCTTCTTTCAACCAGCGCGAACCCGGGCATCGTTCCATAAACGGGGAGATCCGTTGTCACCTGCCGGTGAAATTCAACCGGCCGGTGTCGGACAAGAAAGAAAAGACCCAAAATTAAAAAGAGGTTGCCTATGAGGAACGCCCAGCGCCATTTGGTCACCCCACCACCTCTTTTATTCTGCCGCTGGTATTTATCCGATTGGCATTAGCGGCGGAAGGCTTCGCCGCCAGCGAAGCCCTCAATCCGAAAGATTGAAAAAGAGGTGGTGGGGTCATGACTGAAAGTATATCAAGTCTTGGGCCTTATTTACACCCCTACGCGTTTTCTATATAATGGCCTGTGTGAGAGAACATTATTTTTCCCAAAAAGAACTCGACGGCTTTAAACGGCACGGTTTTATTGTCGTGAGACAGATGTACAGCCGTGACGAGATCCGGCAATTATCCGACTGGATCGATGAGATCGCCCAAAAACCCCTCAAGAGCGGAAAAGAGATGGTTTATTATGAGGACAGTCTGCTCGAAAAGGGCCGAAAAGTTCTATCACGCATAGAAAAATTCGTTGAGGACCATGAAAAAATAAAAGAATTTGTCCATGCCAAAAAAATGACAACGCGCGCGGCTGAGCTTCTCGAAGAACCGGCGACGTTATTCAAGGAAAAAATCAACTTCAAAATGCCCGGCGGCGGCGGTTTTAAACCCCATCAAGACATCCAGCCGGGCTGGGATGATTACGCAAAGTATTTCATCTCGGTGCTAGTTACGGTAGATGAAAGCACGGTGAAAAACGGCTGTCTGGAACTGGCGTCCGGACATCACAGGCGCGGACTGATCGGAAGAAAATGGGAACCGCTGGAGGGCGGGGAATTGGAAGGGCTTGAGTTCAAAAAATACCCAATGGCTCCCGGTGATGTGGCCTACTTTGACTGTTTTGTCCCTCATCAGTCGCAAGAAAATTTAACCGACAACCCGCGGCGAAATCTCTATCTCACGTTCAATGCCTCGAGCGAAGGAGACCACCGTGAACAATATTTTTCGGATAAGCGGAAAAGTTACCCGCCTGACAATGAGAGAGAGCCGGGGAAAGAGTACACCTTTAAAGTTTAATTGGAAATTGATGCTTGGTCATTGGTCATTTGTTTTAAATGACGCCTGATTCTGTTTAAATCTTTTTTAAAATCCATTTCTGTCCAAAAAATACGGCCGATCGGCACGACACCGATTTTTATTTTTTTCATCAGGCGGTCATAGGACTCCTCATACTCAACGCTTGTTTCGCCCGCCTCGATCATCTTCTTTAAAATCTGCCGGAGCGCGGACGCGCTTTTCCCGTCGATTTTAAAGAAACCGACGGACTCTCCGAGGACTTTCAGGCCTGGATTTAATTTTTTTGATATCGCGAACGGCCGCCCGTTTTTTGCCATCACCATCATTTCTTCGCCGGTGCTTTTGGAAGATCGGTCTAACAAAAAACACGCCCTGTGCCTGGAGCCCAGGAGCCGCTTTAAAGCGGGGGTGGGAAAATAAACGTCGGCGTCCATGATCAAACAGTCTTGATTCATCGCCCCGGAGGCCCTATATAAGGAAAGAACGCTTCCTTTCCTATAATCTTTATTCAAAATAAACCGTATCCGGAGGCCTTTCCCCTCCTTACGGCATTCTTGGATGATCTTTTGCCGCCCGTGCCCGACAACGATCACGATTTCTTTAAGGCCGAGTACTCTAAAAGAACGGAGATAACGGGAGAGTAGGTGCCGACCGTTGTGCTCGAGAGGAATAAGGCATTTGGGCAAGGCGTTGGTGATTCTCCCAAAGCGTCGTCCCACACCGGCGGCTAAAAGAATGACTCTCATGCAATGAAGGGACTAGGAAGTCTTTTTGCTTGTGGTGGGAGGATTGCATTTCTTGCAAGGGACGAGCCCCATCGCCGTTGCTTCTTCCGGAGTTTTGAAAACGATCAGATCGCGGGGGTCAATTTTCTGGGCGACCTTGCAGGCGGACCGATGATAGCGGTCCGACCACTGACTGGCAACAAACTTTGGCTCTTCCGCGAAACCGGAGCCGTAAAAACTGGCCAAAAGGCCGAATGACACGATCAAGAAAAATATTTTTTTCATCAAGAGGTATCCGAAGGCGGGGCCGAAAGAGACGGGTCGGCGGGATCCGTGGGGTCCATGGGAGTCTGTGGAGCGCCTTCCTCGTTCTTGCCCAAACGCCTGAGCCGCTTCTCTTCTTTTTTCTTCCTTTTAAGCTCTTCTCTTTTCTTTTTATCGCTCTTATAATATTGTCTCATATTAAGGGTCCTTTCTCAAATTTTCAGGAAATTAAAAATCCCCCCGCGTTTAGCTTTCGTGAGAAAGTAGCGGGGGGATTTTTATAAACAAACGTCTTTTATGAAATCTTTACGACGTTCGTGGCTTGCTCACCCTTCGGGCCGTCAACGATATCAAACGATACCTGTTCGCCCTCGGCCAGCGTCTTAAAACCCTCTCCTTGAAGCGCTGAAAAATGGACGAATACGTCCTTCTTCCCGCCCTCGGGGGTGAT
>ORMF010050997.1_pt1 | contig 11978 bp, 5 predicted proteins | sample 1779871 | NCBI WGS metagenome assembly ORMF01 (sample SAMEA104232316, study PRJEB22302) | groundwater metagenome | biome: forest; feature: aquifer; material: groundwater | place: USA | collected 2011-08-07 | depth 5.4 m | reverse complement strand
CTCCCCATCCGATGGGGAGAGGGTGGCCGTCAGGCCGGGTGAGGGGATTCCCGCGCTCACCGACGCCGGCAAGGTCATGGGCACGCCGAGCTACATGGCGCCCGAGCAAGTCTCGCATCCCGCCGACGTGGATCATCGCGCGGACATCTACGCGCTGGGCGTGGTGTTTTACCAGATGCTTACCGGCGAACTGCCCGGCAAACGCATCGAGCCACCGTCGCGGAAAGTCCAGATTGACGTGCGTCTCGATGAAGTAGTGTTGCGCGCGTTGGAAAGGAAACCCGAACTTCGTTTCCAGCAAGTCAGCGAAGTGAAAACCGCGGTGGAGACCATCGTGGCAACGGGGAGCGCGGGCGTCCCGCCTGCCGAACCGGGCGTCGCGCCCGGTTCATCGTCGAAGAAATTGGTCAACCTCCCGTCCGGCGCGACGCCGGCCGGAGCACGCGGGACGCGTGTGCTCCCCGAACCGCCGCGGCGCTTCTCGCGCACGGCGATTTGGGGGGCGGCTTGCATCGCTTTGGCCGCCCTCGCCTTCACCGGGGCCTTGGGTATTCACGCCTATTCCGTTGGCATGGCGTTGCAGTCGCCCCATCTGCCCCGGGAGAATGGTGCGAATCAGTGGAACACACTTGTTGTACTGGCGTCGGTTTTGGTGGGGACGACTTTGGTGTGCCTGCTGACGGGAACGGTCCTCGGCTGGATCGCCGTGTCGCAAATCCGCCGCTCGGCAGGAAAACTTTACGGGCTGGGGCTGGCGGTGTTTAACGGATTGCTGTTCCCGCTGCTGGCGCTCAATGCGGTCGTCTTTGGTGTTGTGTGGCTGCTCATAAAGCAGTTTTTCCAGTCGCCAGCGGGAGACATGCTGACCATCGGCTATCAAATCGGATTGTTCTTCGCCGTGTGGTTGTGTGTGGCAACACTCATTTCGCTGGTGGTGGATTGGTTCATCATCCGCCGCATCTGGCGCGGGGTGAACAAGCCACTGGCGGATTCAAACCCAAGTGGCAGCCGACGTGAGGAGGCTCAAACTGAATCCGCGAAGCCAAGCCCGGAGTGGGGCAAGAGGATGCCGTTGCTGTCGCCGCTTCAGTCGCCGGAGGTGCGCGACATCTGCGCTCACCTGACAAAGGCGGAAAGCAATCAGGTCTCGTTGCTCGGACTTCTCTTCGGAGTGTGGATCGTGGCCGCAATTTTTGGCATCCCGGCGTTGGTCAGGTCTTCCCCCGGTCCCGGAAGCTGGATTGTGGCTTCGGTGTTGGGAATACTTTTCGTTGTCTCCATTCCAATGTTGCTGCGGATGGCGCGTCAATTCCTGTGCTCCACGGGTTGGGCAAAAGAACGCGGTTTCACGCCGGACAAACTGCGGCTGTTTTCATTCCGCGGTGGCAATCTTTGGAAAGGAATCGCCGTGCTGGCCGTGGGGCTGTTCCTGATTTTTGCCCAACACAAGGCGATTACCCGCTACCTCGGCTTGAGTGGTTTGCCTCAATCGCCTCAGACTCGCGAACGCCAGCAAGAGAACAACGCCCCTCATCTCGGAGTGGCCTTCGGCCCGGTGATCGAGCGGATCGTGACGGACGCGATCAACTTGGACGATGGCAGCCTGCTGGAGTTTCCTTCCACTTCCAGCACGAACATCAACGTCGGCCTGATGATGGTGGAGAGCATTCGCTTGGCGGAGTTGAAAGGGGTGGATGCTTACGTGGAGGGTTCCCGCCTGTTCGTTCTCGGCATGACGTTGGCGCCGCTGCCACAAAACGATTGGGACTCTCCCCATGCAGTCCAATTAGCGTATCAAGCGATCCTGTCGGCTTCCGCCACCGACAAACCACCGCTGGTGAAATTGGACCCCGACAAAGACGGCGCGCGCACGTATGCCTTCAAAACCCGCGAAGGCGGCGTGGGCGTTCTGCAAATCACCGGCTACACTGACCACCCGCTCGGCGTGAAGCTGCGCTACAAGCTGGTGCAGGCAGCCGCTGCTTCCAGCGGCAGCCGCAAACCGGAGGACTCCCGGCGTAAATTCGTCCGGCTGGTTCTGGACAAAGCCGCGATGACCTTCGAAGGCCAGCCGACGACTTGGGACGACGTTGGCGCGCTGCTGGAAAAGGTGCCGGAGCGGAAGAACACAGTCTTGGAATGCGCAGTCACTTCGGATCAGATCACCGTTCAGCAGCAGAACGAATGGTTTGGCAAATCCATTGCTCTGGCCATCAGCCACGGCTTTGAATACGCGAGCTTCATCGGCGTTCACCCGCTTGGCTCGAAGGGGACACCTGCGTCCAGCGGTGACTCCACCGGTGCAACCAGACTCCCTGCTGCCAGCAGTACCAGCTCGTATGAGACGCCGCGGTTCACGTTCGCAGTGGAACTGATTCTGCCGACCGGCGCCACCGATAACCGGTTTCTAAACCTCGACAGCGGCGATTTACTCTGGGCCCTGGTGACGAATCAGCCGATGGTCGAAGTCAGGCAAGACGTTGGCGGCGGACTGAGTGTCGCCTTCCACCACCAACACGCTCTCCCGATCGCAATAGAACGCAGCCGGCAATTCTGGGAATCCACTTCGGCCGATGAACTGATGAGCAGATACCGAGACCAGGGCTTTGCTCTGCTGCCCTTCGAGCGCAACTTTGTTTTTCCCATCCAGAAGGAGCAATTGCCGATGACTTTTGAATTGCCGGGCGCGGGAATTCTTCAAGTGAAGGAAATTCTGGACGGCAATCCGCCGAAGGTGAAGCTCCGCTACAAGCTGGCCCAAAGCGCGGCAGCACGAGGTTTGAGTTCTGCCGATTCTCCGAAAACCGATCCACCAGCCGCCCCTGCCGAATCTCCCACAGTTCAGAAACCGCTGGATCCGATCCCGTCGGCGAACGACCTGCCCGGCACGCTCACGTTCCACGGCCGATACAAACACCGGAGCCGCGGGCGCGACATCGAGACGCCCAGCGAACTCTGGTTGAAGGAGACTCAGGATGGGGGCCTCATGGCCGTGGCGCAGCTCCCGTTCATGGGGTCCACGGAGTTGGCGGCGAGCGACAAGGGGCACCGGCTCACCCGGCACCGGATTGGGCAGAGTGCGTCGGGAAACCGCCCCTTCTACCAGGTCGAGCTTAAGCTTGGGGACGGGAAGGTGCAGTTGACTCGGCGGGGCGTGCGGCAGGATTGCGATGGCAAGGAACTGACGGTGCCCGAGGGCGCATGGTTCGATCCCAACGCGCGCCCGGATTCTTATTGCGCCGCCAATGTCCTCCTGCGCGCCTTCGCTGTGGCGGAGAACGCGTCGAAGGAGTTCCGCGTCTATGACTGGGACAACAGCGGCGAGGCGCTGGTGGATTACACCATCCGCGTCAAGCACGCCGGCAAGGAGCGGGTCGAAGTGCCGGCGGGGACGTTCGAAGCGAACCATCTCGTGCTCACGCAGGTCACTTCGGCCAACACGTGGTTCAAGAAGCGCGCGGGCCACGTCACCGATTTCTGGGTGCTGGGCAATCACGTGATCGTGCGCATCCTGCGCCATCGGGAGCCGTACGAGATGGTGCTTCTGGACTACACCGTCCCGGCCAAGCTGCCAGGCCACGGGCCAGCGACCTCCGACAAAGCCGGCGGCCTCAAGTGACGGCGCAGTTCGCACCATGGCCGACCTGAAGCCGCAATCCACAACCGACGGCATCGCGACGCACCGAGCGGATTATCTCGTGAGGACGTGGAAGCCCCTCCTGGACCTTCTCCGCACGCTTCCTCGGAGGAGCGACCTCGGTCAGGTCAGCGGTGAGAGAAGCGGGTTTCGCGCGCCCCTGCTCGCCACGCTAACGCTCTTGTGGGGCAGTGTCGTGACGTTGCGCGGGCAGGGTGGTCTGAACAACAGGTCTCTTCCACGAGGTGTAACATGAAGAAACTAACAAGAACACTCGCTAGCCTGGCAGCGTTGGCCATCGGTCAAACGGCCTTCGCCGAGCCGCCGAAAGTCATCAACGCGAATCCCGACAACGGGGCGAAGAACGTCGATCCGGCTCTCAAGGAATTGCGCATCGTCTTCGATCAGGCCATGTCCTCCGGCGGGTGGTCGGTCGTGGGCGGCGGGCCAACTTTTCCCAAGCTCGTCGGCAAGGGCCGGTGGGTGGATGACCGGACGCTCGTCTGGAGTTGGCAGCTCGAACCGGAGCACGATTACTGGCTGAGCATCAACAGCGGCAAGTTCACGAACTTCCGCAATCGCCAGGGCGAAGCGGCGGTGCCGTATCCGATCGCCTTCCGCACCGGCCCGCGCTCCGGGACCGGGCAAGGCACTGCGCTGTCCGAAGCAGCCCTCCGCGACCGAAATCGCGCGGCCGTCGAGCATCTCCAGCGCGCGATCAACCATGATTACTCCTACCGCGATCGGCGCAGCGTGAGCTGGGAGCTCCGGTTCAAACTCTTTGCCCGAAAACTCGAGTCAGCCGGCTCCGCAAAGGAGTTCGCCGAGACAGCCGCCCAACTCCTGGCCCCGGCCGAGGACATTCATCTGTGGCTCGAAGTGGACGGCCAGACCGTCCCCACGTACCGCCGACGCTCAGCTTGGAACGTCGCCACGGCCAACTTGCCGCGACTGGTTCCAGGCTGGCAGCAACGTAGTTCGGTCGTCTTCACCGGTGCCTTCGACGACGGCATTCGCTACGTGTGCATCCGCAGTTGGCCGGCCAAGGCTGCCAACGCACTGGAGCCGGCCTATGAAGTCCTGGCCGACGCAGCCAAGGAAGCCAAGCCGCTGATCATCGACGTTCGGGCCAATGGCGGCGGCTCGGAGGACCTCGCGGCCCAATTCGCTGGGTGCTTTGTCGATCGCTCGGTCGTGTACGCCAAGCACGTCAATCGGAACGACGGCAAGCTGAGCGAGCCGATCGACCGCACGCTGCAACCCAACAAGGCCCGCCCACAATACCGCGGACGGATTGCCGTGCTGATGGGACTTGGGACGGTGAGCAGTTGCGAATCTTTTGTCATGATGATGAAGCAGGCGCCCGGTTGCACGCTCATCGGAGAGCGCACCGCCGGTTGCTCCGGCAACCCCAGCCCGGTGGACCTGGGCAACGGTGTCACCGCGTTTGTCCCGCGCTGGCAAAACCTGCGACTCGACGGCACCGGCCTCGAAGGGGCGGGCTTTGCTCCGGATGTTGAGGTCAAAGCCAGCGAGGAGGATTTCAAAAACGGCGATCCGGTCCTCGCCGCCGCCCTGAAGCTATTGCGTGAAGCCAAGCGGTGAGCGAAGAGCGGCTGCGTGTGCTGCGGGATGAAAGACGCGACCCATTCGACCGAGAGGGTTCAGGAGCGAGCGGACTACTTCGCGACCACGCGCTGGACGGTCGTGCTGGCCGCCGGTCGCCGCAGCACGCCGCAAGCGGACGTGGCGATGGAGGAATTGTGCCGCACTTACTGGTATCCGCTCTACGCTTACATCCGCCGGCAGGGTCACACACGCGAAGACGCCGAGGACCTCACGCAGGCTTTCTTCGCCCGCTTCCTGCAAAAGAACTATCTCGAAGGACTGAGCAGCGCGAAGGGGAAGTTCCGCGCGTTCCTGCTCGCCGCGCTGAAGCACTTTCTCGCCAACGAGTGGGATCGCGCCGACCGCCAGAAGCGCGGCGGCCACGCCACGCATCTCTCGCTCGACTGGCACAGCGCCGACACGCGCTATCATCTCGACCCCGCGGACAACCTCAGCCCCGACAAGCTCTACGACCGCGCGTGGGCGGTGACGCTGCTTGAAAGCGTCATCACGCGCCTGCGCGATGAGAGCGCCGCCGAGGGCAAGTCGAAACTCTTCGAGCAGTTGAAGCCGTTCCTGATGGTCGGCAAGAGCGCCATCCCGTACGCGCAAGCCGCCACGGACCTCAACCTGACCGAAGGCGCCGTGCGCGTCGCGGTCCATCGCCTCCGTCGGCGCTATCGGGAACTGCTGCGCGCGGAAATCGTGCAGACGCTGACCGACGCGGAGCAGGTGGAGGAGGAAATGCGGTCCTTGTTCAGCGCATTTGCAGATTGAAGTTGAGGCGTAATGCGTAAAACGTAAAACGTAAAACGTAAGCGAGTCAGGAGATCTTCTGCCGTGCTTACGTTTTACGTTTTACGTTTTACGTTTCACGCCTCACGTCTCACGCCCTGTGCCTCACCCCTTACGTTTTACGTTTTACGTTTTACGCTCCCCCTCCAAACACTCCCTGACCGCCTGCGCCAGTTTGCTGGCGGGGTAGGGCTTCTGCAGGAAGTTGACGCCTTCACGCAGCACCAGGCCCTGGCCGATGAGATCGAGGCTGTAGCCGCTGGCGAAGAGCACCTTCAGCGACGGCTTCTGGGCTTGGAGCTTCTCGGCCAGCTCGCGACCGGTCAGTCCGTCTGGCATCACCATGTCGGTGAGCAACAGATCGAAATCCCCGCCCGCCGCCGTCCACAACCGCTCGGCCTCCCTGCCGGACCCGGCTTCGACCACCTCGTAGCCGTGCCGGCGCAGCATGATCTTGGTCAGCGCGCGCAGCGAAGACTCGTCTTCCACCAGCAGGATTTTTTCCGTGCCGCCGCGCACCGGGGCCTCGAGCGGCTTGAACTCCCGCCGCGGGCCGGCCTGCGGGGCGACGGGCCAATAGATACGGAAGGTGGTGCCGACGCCGACCTCGCTCGTGACTTCGGTCCAGCCCGCGTGCTGCTCGACGATGCCATAGACGGTCGCCAGGCCCAGTCCGGTGCCTTTGCCGACGCCCTTGGTGGTGAAGAACGGCTCGAAGATATGCTCGAGCACTTCGGGCGGCATCCCGCAGCCGGTGTCGGTCACGCTCAACCGCACGAACAACCCCGCGCGCGCCTGGGACTGCGCCTTCACGTCGTCCGCGCTGAGCCGGACGGCCTCGGTCCCGATCGTCAAACGGCCGCCCTTGGGCATCGCGTCGCGGGCGTTGACGGCGAGGTTCATGAGGACCTGTTCGACCATGCCGGGGTCGGCTTCGAGCGTCGGCAGGTCGGCCGCGCACGCGAACTGCACCGCGATGTCCTCGCCGATGATCCGGCGGAGCATCTTGGCCATGTGCTCGATGACCTCATTCAGTTCGAGGTACTGCCGCTGGACAATCTGCTTGCGGCTGAAGGTGAGCAACTGGCGCGTCAAGTTGGCGGCCCGCGTCGCCGCCGACGCGATCAGGTTCAGATACTCCGCCATCTCCGTGTCCAGGCCGGGCCGGCACTGAATGAGGTTCGCGTACCCCTGGATGACCGTGAGCAGGTTGTTGAAATCGTGCGCGACGCCGCCGGCCAATTGCCCGATCGCCTCCATCTTTTGCGCCTGGCGGAACTGCTCCTCCAACTGCTTGCGCTCCGTGACATCGAGGGACAGCCCTTGCACGCCGACCACCTGACCCTCGCCGTTGAGCAGCGCCGACTTGACCACCTGGAAAAACACCGCCGTCTTCACGTCCTTGCGGCGATGCTCCTCGACGGTCTCGAACAGCTGGCGCGTTTCCATCGCTTGCAGGTCGTCGTGGCGGTACTTGGCGGCCAGTTCGGGCGGGAAGAAATCCGCATCGGTCCGGCCGATCAGGTCCGCCAACGGCACGCCGACCAACTTGCAGAACCGCTGGTTGGCAAACGTGAAGCGGCCCGCGCGATCCTTGCGAAACACCTCCAGCGGCAGACTCTCCACCAGCGAATGGTAAAGCACCTCCGACTCGCGCAGCGCCTGCTCCGCGCGCTTGCGCTCGGTGATGTCTTCTTTGATCGCGAGGAAATGGGTGATCCGGCCGTGGGCATCTTTGATGGGCGAAACCAGAGCGTCTTCCCAGAACAACTCGCCGTTCTTCTTGCGGTTGTGAAACTCGCCGTGCCACTCGCCGCCGGCGGTGATCGTGTCCCACAGGTGCGCGTACGCTTCGGGGCCGGTTTCGCCGGATTTCAGCAGGCGGGGATTCTGGCCGAGCACCTCTTCGAGCGTGTACCCGGTGAGGCTGGTGAACTTCGGGTTGACATATTCGATGTTGCCCTGGCGGTCGGTGATGACGATCGAAGTAGGGCTTTGCTCAACGGCTCGGGACAGTTGGCCGATTCTTTCTTCGGCCCGCCTGCGCTCCGTCACATCCAGCACGGTCCCCATGATCGCTGGGCGTCCGCCCCAGTCCAGGCGAGTGCCGTGGACCTCCAGGTGAATCTCCGCGCCGTCCTTGCGCCGGGCGCGGAAGGAGTAGTGCAGACTCTGCGTTTCCTCCGCCAGACGGCGCCGGATGTTCTCCGCCACCAGGGCGCGGTCCGATTCGACCACCGTTTCGATGACCGGCAGGCCCGCCAGCAGTTCGTCCTGCGTGTAACCCAGGATGTGGGCGACTTGCGGATTCACGAGGACGAAACGTCCATCCTGGATCACGTAAATCCCGGTGATGGATTGCTCGACCACCGCGCGGAACTTGAGTTCTGAAGCGCGCAAGGCCTCCTCCGCTCGCTTGCGCTCGGTGATGTCGCGGAAGAAGGCGAAGAGCCGGCCGCCGTCGCCGGGCGTGTAGTTCGCGCTGACCTCAAGTTCCACCGTCCGGCCATCCGCGCAGCGATGGCGGGTTTCAAAACGGTCCGAGCCGGTCGCCATAATCTGCGCGATGTGCCGCTGGACGTCTTCCGGCGACTCCGCGGCCTCAACGTCCGAAATCCGCATCGCGAGCAACTGTTCGCGGCTGTAGCCGGTGAGGCGGCAGTAGGCCTCGTTCACGTCCTGCAACCGCCCCTGCGTGTCCAGCAGCCAGAACCCGTCCTGCGCGGTGCGGACCACGACGCGGTAGTTCTCCTCGCTTTTCCGCAAGGCCTCCTCCGCCCGCTTGCGCTCGGTGATGTCTTCCACCGTGCCTTCGTAGTAAAGCAGCTTGCCCTGCTCGTCGCGCACGGCGCGGGCGCACTCCGAGACCCAGATCGTGCCGCCGCTCCGGTGCCGGACCTCCGACTCGAAGCCCGTGACGACACCCTGCTCCTCCATCAAACGCATGAAATCGGCGCGCCGGTTCGGATCGACAAAAAGTCCCGTGTTCAAGTCGGTGACGCTGGCCATCAACTCGGCGGGCGAGCCATAGCCGTGCAGGCGCGCCAGGGCAGGGTTGGCCGTCAGGTAACGCCCTGCCGGCGTCGTCTGGTAGATGCCTTCGACTGCGTTCTCGAAGATGCGCTGGTACTTTCCCTCCGCTTCGCGCTGAGCTTCTTCCGCCTGCTTGCGCTCGGTGATATCGACCATGATCCCTTGCAGGAACGCGGGGCGGCCCCCGCCGTCGAAGACCACCCGGGCCTCGTCGCGAAACCAGAGAGCGCGCCCGTCCCGACTGCGCAGCCGATACTCGCACCGAAACGGCGCGCCCGTGAACCGTGAGCGGTCCAACTCCGCCTGCACCCGCTGGCGGTCCTCCGGGTGAAGCTGTTTGAAGCAGAGCTGCGGATCCGCCACCCATTCGGCTTGCGAAAAGCCCAGCACATTCTGGATTTGCGGACTGACGAACTGCGTGCTGCCCGTTTCATCGAGCGCGGCGGTGTAGGTGATGGCCGGCAGTTGCTCGACCAGCGACCGAAGTCTGGCCTCGGCGTGGTCGCGTTGTTCCTCCGTCCGTTTGATCCGCACCAGGGCATCGACGCGGGCGAGCAATTCCTCGTTGCGCAGCGGGTGAATGACGTAGCAATCGGCGCAGGCGGTCAGGCCGGCCACTTGGTTCTCGCTGGAGACATGCGTGGCCGACATCAACATCACCAGCACTCGCGGCAGCTTGGGGTCCGACTTGAGCTGCTGGCACAACTCGATACCGCCGATCTGCGGCAGGCCCACGTCCACCAGCGCCAGGTCCGGCACCACCTCGCGCGCCAAGGCCAGCGCCGCTTCCGCGGATGCCGCCTCGAAGGTGACGTAGCCGGCCGACTTCAGCAGGATCGCCGCGCGCCGCCGCGTGAGGGGGTCGTCATCTACGATCAGGACCTTGGCCCCGCGATTCAGCTCGCGTGTGTGGCCGTGCAAAGAGAGATTAACGTGTCCGCTCATTGGGTTTGTCATTTCGGAAAAGGTTGGTCTCCGGCGGCCAGGCTCGCCCGGTATCCGACCACGGCCGGCCGGCTGAGCCAGTCAGGCTTCGACGGCAGAGGTTGGAAAAAGTTTTTGGATCACCGGCAGCAGCCCATCGGCGAAATCGCTTTTGTTCACGAACCCATCGGCGCCGACCTCGCGCGCGGCGACCTGGTAGGCCAGGCCGTTGTGCAGCGTGACAATGATGATCTTGGGCGCGTCGGCGTGGGCTTTGAGGTGCCGCGTCGCTTCCAGGCCGTTCATCTGCGGCATCGAGAGGTCCATCAGTACCAGATCGGGATTCAAGGTTTTGGTCAACTCGATCGCCTCACGTCCGGAACTGGCCTGGCCGACGATCTCCACCGCGGCCTCGTGCCGGAGCAGGTCGGCCGCTGATCGCAAGAACGTCGGGCTGTCATCGACCAGCAGCGTCCGGATGGCGGGGCGCCGGTTTCGTTCGGCGCCTGAGGTTGAATGCGCGTTTGTCTTCATCGCCGCCACGCTACGTGACGCCGCGAGACCGGGCTATCGGGGGAAGCCTGTATTTCGGCCAGGGGCGTTGCTGTAGGGGAGAGGCCTGAGAGGGGGAACCTGAAAACGGCAGTTGAACTTAGCAAGCCGCTTTGGCTTGGCAACCCTGCATGGAGCCCAGGAGCCTGAGCGTGGCGCGCCAGTGTCGTTGGGAGCAGCAGCCCAAAAGCTGGCACACATGCGGGCGGCCCCGGTGAACGCGAAGCGTCGTGGAGTGCGGTCCCGAAGCGTCGGGACCGCTTTTGTCTGAGCTACCCAAACGCTACCGAAGTCACACAGACGGCCGACCTCTCTCGCACGCCTCTCCCAAAGCGCCAGAGGACTGGCGCAGTCCAAAAGCTGGCGCAGGTTCCGGCGGCCCCGGTGAACGCGAAGCGTCGTGGAGTGCGGCAGTCCTCTGCCGCTCTTCTCTGAGCCACCCGAACGCTGCCCAAATCAAGCACGGCCTGCCCTTCGCGCGCGCCCCCTGAAAGCGCCAGAGGACTGGCGCAGTCCAAAAGCTGGCGCACAGTCCGACGGCACAGAGAACTACGCCTCCATGATCTTCTCGCGGATGGCGTAGCGCACCACTTCGCTGACGGAGCGGAGATTGAGCTTGCGCATCAGATTGCTGCGATGCGTCTCGGCGGTCTTGGTGCTGATGCCGAGATGGTCGGCCAGTTCCTTGGTGCTCTTGCCTTCGGCGATCAATTGCACGATCTCGCGCTCGCGCGGAGTCAGCACGGTGGCTTCCTCACCGGCCTGCGCCTTCTCCGGTTCGAGGTACCCCTGGAGCACCATCTCCGCGACCTTCGAGGTGAAGAAAGGTTTGCCCCGTTGCAGCGTCTCGAGCGCGGTGACGAGCACGTTGCCCGCGTCGCTCTTGAGCAGGTAGCCGCGCGCGCCGGCGGCCAACACGTCGCGCACGAGGCGTTCGGTGTCGTGCATCGTGAGGATCAACACTTGCGTGCGGGGCAGCTCGCGGCGGATTTGGCGCGTGGCCTCCAGCCCGTTCAAGTCGGGCATCGAGAAGTCCATCACCACGATGTCCGGCTTCAACTGCCGCGCGAGGGCGACCGCCTCGGCGCCCGTACGCGCCTCGCCGCAAACCGTCCAACCCGGTCGTTCCTCGATCTCCCCGCGCAGGCCTTTGCGAACCATCGCGTGATCGTCCGCGACCAACACGCGCAGAGTCGTCATGTGGCCCTTGATGGCCATGGCAACACCGCCTTGACCGTAGTGCCTTCGGCGCTGGATTCAATCTCCAAACGTCCGCCCAATTGGCGCAGCCGCGCGCGCATCCCCGCCACGCCCACGCCCAGCGGCTTGTCACTGGCGGACGAAAGCGCGTCGCCCAGGCCACGCCCCGCGTCCGCCACCGCCACGCACAACGCCTCGTTTGCGCTGCGCAGCCGGATCGTGGCCGTCG
>ORMF011202353.1_pt1 | contig 11983 bp, 13 predicted proteins | sample 1779871 | NCBI WGS metagenome assembly ORMF01 (sample SAMEA104232316, study PRJEB22302) | groundwater metagenome | biome: forest; feature: aquifer; material: groundwater | place: USA | collected 2011-08-07 | depth 5.4 m | reverse complement strand
CGTTTCCGTAAGTTCGGTGGATTAAAATAACCAATTGACGACAGATCCTAGTTCCCCTGGCTTGCTGTGCTCATCGACTTTTTTTTCAGAACCCAAGCGTTTGCACAGGGGAATGATCAATAAAAAGCAAATATATCATTCCCCTGTGCTAACGCTTGGGTTCTGAATGTGATTACGCGTTGCGTTGCATGCCCGCAATAATGCGATCCACCTCAGATTGTGGTGCAGCTGCCGCAACCGTTTTTTTTGCTTGAAATAATCCTGCTTTTTTTGGCTGTTTGAGTTGAGTCATTTTTTCAGCTGTTTTTGGTTCGTGATAGGCTGGGGTTGTTTTGTTAGAAATATAAATAACCGAGTCAGTGCGTTTTTGGTTATATTTTAATGATGAAAATGATTTTAGTATGTTGCCCATATTGCGCTCGCTATAGTGAGTTTGTGTTTTCAAGGTATGCTGGGCGTTGTTGAATAAATCAGTGTTTACACAGAGCTTAAGAAGTAGCATTAGAAACGCGCGCGTAAGCAAGCGTGAAGAATCAAGCAAATAGCTTATTTTTTCACGCTTGCTTACGCGCGCGTTTCTATTCAATTCTTTGAAAAACTGATTTATTCAACAACGCCAGTATGCCAAATCCTACAAACATTTATTATAAAAATCCATTCTTTCAGGTAAGATAAATTTATTTGCTAAGGAAAAAAACATGCTGCGAGTCTTAATTTCAAATGATGATGGTGTGCATGCTAAAGGTATTTTGGCATTGGCAGAAGCGATTAAAAAAACAGCGATCGTTGATGTGGTGGCACCTGATCGTAATCGAAGTGGTGCGAGTAACTCATTAACCTTAACCGTGCCGCTGCAACTCAAAACATTGGACAATGGATTTGTCAGTGTGGAAGGCACGCCAACGGATTGCGTGCACGTTGCGATCACGGGTTTGTTAACGGCGATGCCAGACATGGTCATCACGGGAATTAATGCTGGATCCAATTTGGGTGATGATGTGTGGTATTCGGGAACGGTTGCGGCTGCGATTGAAGGTCGTTTTTTAGGATTACCTGCGATTGCCATGTCTCTTGCTAGCGAACATCAGGTTCACTATGACACGGCTGCCAGAGTGGCCTGCGAATTGATTCATCACATCATCAAAGAACCATTGCCACCTGCTACCATTTTGAATGTGAATGTGCCTGACGTTCCTTATGATCAACTGCAGGGATTTGAAGTAACGCGATTAGGAACGCGTCACCGTGCTGAGCCCACGATTAAAGAAATTGATCCGCGTGGTCATACTGTTTATTGGGTGGGACCGCCGGGTAAAGAACAAGATGCGGGTCCCGGCACGGATTTTCATGCTATTCGCAAATATAAAGTGTCGATTACGCCGATACGCATCGATTTAACACATCAAGAATCCATGGAGTCGATATCCGGTTGGGTGTCGAGAATAGGAAACGAAAAATGTACCGAGGCTTGACTTGCTTAGTACTTGCTAGTTTTGTGATGACGGTGACAGGTTGTTTTGATACGCCTCATCCCGCGCCGGTTGTGAACGCATGGCATCAATCTCGCGCATCATCGAGTGATTATGTGGCTCGGGAAGGGGATACGATCTACTCCGTCGCGTGGTCTTTTGGATTGGATTATCGTGCGCTGGCTGCAGCCAATCATTTGTCACGTCCTTATGTCTTATCAGCTGGGCAACGCTTGGTGATGACAATTGCCCCTGTAGGCCAGCCTCAAAATCTGAGTGCGCATTCTGTTGGTCCTATTGCGATAGCGAATCATCCTGCGCCAATCGCTTCGGAAACGGTATCGCAACCGCATTATCATTTGTCTTCTCATCACTGGCAGCGACCAGCGCAAGGTCATGTTATTCAAGGTTTTTCTACCAAGCCCAGTGGTCATCCAGGTATTTCAATCGCCGGTCGATTTGCTTCACCCATTCGTGCTGCATCTGATGGTGTTGTTGTGTACAGTGGTGATGGCGTGCGCGGATATGGTAATCTAATTATTATTAAGCACAACAATAGCTATCTGAGTGCCTACGGATTCAATGAACGGAATCTGGTTTCTGTGGGTGATCGAGTACATGCGGGTCAAGTGATTGCGCGCATGGGTAAAAATGATGGTGGTCGCACGTTGCTCTATTTTGAGATTCGACGTGATGGCGTTCCTGTTAATCCATTGGGGTTTTTACAGTGATGTCTTCGCAAGGATGCATGTTTTGTGAAAAAGATAACGAGAAAAAAAACGGCAGTTAAAAAAAGCGTGGCACGTTCCGCGACTAAAAAACGCGCGCCGAAAAAAAATACTCGGAAAAAAACAACGGTGAAAAAAGTCGCCGTAAAAAAATCCCCTGTAAAAAAAACAGATGCCAAAAATAAAAAAAACACCCAATTAAAAAGTTCAAAAAAAGTCGTGAAAAATAAAAAAACATCTAAAGAAAATAGTGACAAGCATGACATTATTTTTTCAGAGCGTAATCAGCCATCAGAAAAGGCAAAAGAAACTGAAGAAGTGATTCAGGATGAGCGAGAAGAAGGTGCGTGGGAAACGCGAGATCCAACCAATATTTACATGAAAGAAGTCGGTTTTAAATCACTATTATCTGCAACTGAAGAATTAAAAATCGCCAGACAAATAAAAAAAGGCAATAAAGCCGCGCGTATTAAAATGATTGAAAGCAATTTGCGATTGGTTGTGAAAATCGCGCGTCATTATTGCCATCGTGGCTTGGCGTTTTTGGATTTAATTGAAGAAGGTAATTTAGGCTTGATGACTGCAGTTGAGAAATTCGATCCTGAGCGCGGATTTCGCTTTTCAACGTATGCAACCTGGTGGATTCGTCAAACGATTGAGCGCGCGATCATGAATCAAAGTCGCACCGTGCGGTTACCGATACATGTCATTAAAGAATTAAATATTTATTTGCGTGCTGCAAAACAATTGTCATCAAAATTAGATCACAAGCCAACACCCGAAGAAATCGCTGAATTAATCGATAAGCCTGTTGAAGAAATTCGTGCATCATTGTTGTTAGCGCCGGATTCGATTTCGATTGATACGCCCATCATGCAGGACGGACAAAAAACATTGGTTGATGTGATTGCAGATGATCATAATTTAGATCCTTTGGCACTGGTTCAGCGTGATGATTTGGAAGTGCATATGGCACAATGGTTGCAAGCATTGAATGAGCGGGAACGTGAAGTGATCGCGCGTCGATTTGGTTTGCAAGGATATGATCGTGGCACGTTGGAAGAAGTGGGTGAGGCGATTGGATTAACCCGTGAGCGGGTGCGACAATTGCAGTTAGAAGGATTGCGTAAATTGCGCAATATCGTTGAGGCAGAAGGGTTGACGAAAGAAGATTCTATGACGGAAGAATAAATCGGAGTGAGAGGATTCGAACCTCCGGCCCCTGCTTCCCGAAAGCAGTGCTCTACCAGGCTGAGCTACACTCCGAGTTCTGATTGCTTTTTAACCCGCCCATTTTTGCGCGCTGCGAGTGGCGATTACGCCACGTCGCGAGCGCTTCTGATGGTGCCATTTGATACCGTGATGTCAATTCGATTGGCATCATCGGAAGCGCTTGGCACGTGGCGTACTCGCCACTGACAGCGCGCAAGTTAAAACGTTCTTTGCAGTGCAAATAATATCAAATCTTTCATCGCTTGACGATAAGGCGAATCAGGAATGATTTCTAATGCATTATCTGCCAATATCGCGTGTTCATACGCTTTTTGTCGAGTTGCAGTAAATGCGTCAACTTCTTTTAATATCGGCAAAATAGCGGGTAATGCATCAGCGTCACCATTTTTTATTGCATTGCGAATCAATAAAGATTTCTCTTCTGTTGTGTTTTTCATTGCGTAAATCAAAGGAAAAGTAGCTTTGCCTTCATTTAAATCATCGCCAATATTTTTTCCGGTGATATCGGATGAGGTTTCATAATCGAGTAGATCATCAATCATTTGAAAAACAATGCCGAGATGCAATCCATAATCAGACATTGCTTTTTGGTCTTGTTTTTCAGTCTTTTCTAATAATGCGCCAATTTTGGTTGCGGATGAAAATAATTTCGCGGTTTTTTGTGTGATGACATGAAAATAATTTTCTTCAGATAAATCCGCATCGTGTTGATTCATCAATTGTAATACTTCACCTTCTGCAATCGCATTCGTTGTTTCTGATAATTCATGCATGACGTCAGCATGTTGGTGTCGCGCCAGAATTTGAAATGCGCGTGAATAGAGAAAATCACCGACTAAAACGCTCGCGGCATTTCCCCAAATGGCGTTCGCTGTTTTTTTTCCACGGCGTAAATCAGAATGATCAATCACATCGTCATGTAATAAAGTCGCAGTGTGGACAAACTCAATCACAATGGCTAATTCGTAATGAATTTTTTTAAGCGGTTTTCCATTGGCAAGTGCGTGTGATGCTAACAGTACCAGCAGGGGGCGAAGCTGCTTTCCTTTGGCTTTAAAAATATGTTGTGTGATTTCCTGGGTGAGTGGAACGCTAGAAGCCAGTTCCGCATGAATAAGGTCATCTACCGCATTTAAGTCATTTGCGACAAGTGCGCGAATGCTGTGCAGTAGTTCTGAGGGTGGTTTTGTTTGACGATCAATAAGTTGCATGCGGCTATGCTAGGGTGCGCGACCCAGAGTGTCAAGTATATAGAAATAACTTGCGAGGCGAGAATATTTTTCCTACAATGCTCGCTCTTTTTTGAAATAGTTTAACAGGGTCAACAACATGTACGCGATTATTGAGACAGGCGGTAAACAATACCGTGTCGCTGAAGGACAAACATTAAAAATCGAAAAATTAGAAGTCGAAGCAGGTCACACAGTTGATTTTGATCGCGTTTTAATGGTCGGTGAAGGCGAATCAGCACGCGTTGGTGCGCCGCTAGTAGACGGTGCAAAAGTGGTTGCGGAAGTGTTAAAGCACGGTCGTGCAGACAAAATTCGCATCATCAAATTCAGACGTCGTAAGCACCACATGAAACGTCAAGGGCATCGTCAGTACTATACACAAGTGAAAATCACTAAAGTACAAGCGTAGTAGTAAGTTTTTGGAAATTTTTTGATTTACGGAAACGTTCAGTTTTGAGTTGAGTTTAAACAAAAAATTGAGCGAGCAGCGCAGTGTACAAGCGAGTACATGAGCAGTAGCGCGAATTTTTTCGTTTAAAATCACCCAAAAATGAACGTTTTTCAAGAGAATAACGGGAGAAAAAAATGGCACATAAGAAAGCGGGTGGTAGTACCCGTAACGGACGCGACTCTAATCCTAAGTATCTAGGCGTAAAAAAATTCGGCGGTGAAAGCGTCATCCCAGGTAATATTATTATTCGTCAACGCGGCACAAACTGTCATCCAGGTGCAGGTGTTGCGATGGGTCGTGATCACACATTGTATGCATTGGTTGCAGGCAAAGTATTTTTTGCAATCAAAGGCCCAAAAAGTCGTAAAACGGTTTCAGTTGTAACCGAATAAAATACGATAGCGCTGTTTACATGGAAGACGCGATAATCTCGCGTCTTTTTTTTTGAGAAAATTATGAAGTTTATTGATGAAGTCACAATCGAAGTAGTTGCAGGTAAGGGCGGAAACGGCTGTATGAGTTTTCGTCGCGAAAAATTCGTGCCATTTGGTGGGCCGGATGGCGGTGACGGTGGTGATGGCGGCAGTATTTTTTTCGTAGCCAGTGAATCATTGAATACATTGATCGACTTGCGTTATCAGCGTTTGTATCGCGCAAGAGGCGGAGAATCGGGCAGTGGCGCAATGCGTACCGGAAAAAGCGGTGAGGATATGATTATTGCGGTTCCTGTCGGTACGGTAGTCTATGATGCGGATACAAAAGAGTTTATCGGTGATCTTAATAAAGTGGGTGCGCGCTTGTGTGTTGCAAAAGGCGGTATTCATGGTGTCGGTAATACGAAATTTAAAAGCAGTACCAATCGTGCGCCGCGTCAAACAACACCGGGTGAACCGGGAGAAGAGCGTCGTTTAAAGTGCGAATTAAAAATATTGGCGGATGTGGGGATGTTGGGTTTGCCGAATGCAGGTAAATCAACTCTGGTGCGCGCCATCTCCAATGCAACGCCCAAAGTGGCTGATTATCCATTCACCACAATCCGCCCGCACTTGGGTGTGGTTCGTGTGAATGAGTTGCAGTCCTTTGTTGTGGCAGATATTCCCGGTTTGATTGAAGGTGCTGCCCAAGGGGTTGGTTTGGGGCATCGGTTTTTAAAACATTTAAGTCGAACGGCTGTGTTGTGGCATGTGGTGGATATCAGCGAGCAAGATGAAGCCGCATTGATCCACAATATTACGGCTATTGAAAATGAATTGGCTCAATACACGGGAGCAGAATTACTCGAGAAAACGCGGTGGTTGGTATTCAATAAAATTGATGCGGTGCCTGCTGATGAGTTACAGGCGCGGATTGATCGTGTTGTATCAGAAACTAAATGGTGTGGCCCTGTGTTTGCTGTTTCAGCCATTCAAAAGAAAAATACGCACGCACTTTGTCAGGAATTGATGAATTATTTAGATGATACTCGGAATAGTGAGTCTTAAAGAAATCCCTCTGGCTGACGCCAGAGGTTCTGAACTGGCTCTCGCCAGAATCTGAAAGATATTACGCAGTTGCTTTAATGCGTTGATTCAAACGGCTTTTGATACGTGATGCTTTGTTTGCGTGTACCAATCTTTTGTTAACCGCTTTGTCAGCCAATTTAACCACTTCTTTATAAGTAGCTCGTGAAGTTGCTTTGTCACCACCTTGAATGGGTTTAAGCACTTTTTTGATTGCGGTGCGCATAGTCGATTTTTGACTTACGTTGCGTTCACGACGAATAACGGCTTGTTTTGCACGTTTTTTTGCTGAAACTGTGTTTGCCAAGGAAAATACTCCAAAAAATAATACAAATGAGGCGGAATTTTGACTTTTATTTTGAGCCTTGTCAATGCGAGAATGGGTTATGGACAGATAATTAGGAACGTGCACGAATTAACTCCTACAACTGGCGCTTCATATTGACGCGAGGTTGACGTGTTCTGATTGAAGAAATGCGAAGGAATACTTCATTGTATTTCGAGCGTTTCTGAAAGAAGAACACGTCAAAATCGCGTCAAGATGAAGATGTCAGTTGTAGGAGTTAATTCGTGCACGTTCCTTAATGATGGCTAGAAAGGAATCCGAATGAAGATAGCCTTACGTTATACCATGAGCTTGCTGGTGGTGCTGGTTGGAATGACCGTAATGGTTGGATGGATGGCCCATACCCCTGGCGTGATTCAGATTTATCCCCAATTTGTGCCCATGCAGTTTAATACTGCACTCTTGTTCGTTTTGTCCGGTTTGGGTGTGCTTTTCTTAGATCGTTGGCAAAAAGTGTCTGCTGGCTTAGGCGCCATCATTTTTCTATTGTCGGCAATGACGCTACTTCAATACCCTATGCATATTGATTTGGGGATTGATCAACTGTTTCTGCATCACTATATCACCACGAATGTATCGCATCCCGGTAGAATGGCGCCCAGCACTGGGCTTTGTTTTGTCTTGTTGGGGGTAATGCTGTTTTGTGATGCCCTATTTCACGAAAAGAGAGCTGTGAGTCAAGTGGTTGTTTTTTCAATTATTGCGATTGGCGGTATTGGTATCTATACCTTTTTTGGTTATGTGTTTGATTTTTCTGTTGCCTATAAATGGGGCAATATGACGGACATGGCGTTACATACCAGCCTCGGCTTTATTTTGCTGAGCATTGCTTGTGCGCCGATTGCTAAAGATCGATTTCAGCAGTCATCTGGTTTTGATGGCTATTTTATTTGTGTGATTGCGGCGGTAATTGGATTTTCACTGTCCCTGTTTTTTTGGGAGCGATTATTGGTTTATGAAAATCATCGAATGATACTGACCATGGAGCATGATGCAAATTATATTATTGGGCAATTGCAATTTCATGCGGGTGATATGGAGATTCGTCGCAATCAACAATTGTTTGTTGAGCGTCATCTTGGGAGTGATTTTTTAAAAAGATATGTCATCCGAATAACACACAAAAACAAGTCATTCTTTCAAAATGGGCCAGCTCAACCGGTATCAGTTTATGAATCATGGGTAGTCACCAAAAAAGCGATGATCGATAACGTTGAGTGGGTTGTATCCATTTGGCCAACAGCATATTTAATTGGATCGGAATCAACCTATCTGCCGATATTCTTTTTGATCTCCGGATTGATTATCACTGCATTATTAGTGATGTTACTCCGCTTTTGGCAGATTAATCACAGAAAAGCCAAAAACATGCGGTTAATTGATCAGGCAACGTTAATTGCATCTGACGCGCAAGATACAACGATAGCCATGTCCCGCTGTTTAAGGCTGATTTGTGAAACCATTGGATGGCCGATGGGGCATATTTATTTAGTTAAGCAACAGGAAGCACCGATTTTAGAGTCATCACGTATTTGGTATTTAAAATACCCTGAAAAATCTGAAAAATTTAGACAGCTGACGGAAAAAACAACGTTTACAAAAGGGGTTGGTTTGCCAGGGCGTGTTTGGGAGATGGCAAGACCAGCTTGGATTGTAGATGTGACGAAGGATAATAATTTTCCACGGATAAAAGCAGAGCATGATATTGGTGTGCGATCTGCTATTGGATTTCCAATTGCGTGTGATAAAGCGATTGTGGCTGTTTTTGAATTTTTTTCATTTGATGTTAGGCATTGTGATGATGAATTGCTAAGAACATTTGAAATCATGAGTGAACAAATCGGGCATGTATTTGAGCGTAAAGATGTGGAAAAGAAATTGAGTTTTATCGCTTATCACGACTCCTTAACTGGCATTGGAAATAGGGTGCAATTTGAAAGAGTGGGTGAAGAAGCAATGTCTCGAGCCGTGCGACATGGAAAAAAAATGGCGATATTTCTTTTGGATTTAGATGGATTTAAACAAGTAAATGATACATTTGGTCATGGTGTCGGAGATTGTTTATTGCAAGAAGTGGTTCACCGGTTTCGGAGCGTGGTGCGAGCAACCGATGCGCTAGCCCGTATCGGCGGTGATGAGTTTGTTGCGATTGCGGAAGATTTTCTCGAGCCAAAAACAGTGGAAATTATTGCTAAAAAAATATTATCTGCGGTGAATCAGCCTTTTTATATCAAAGAACATGTGCTGAATATTACAATCAGTATTGGCATTGCGGTGTATCCTGATGATGGCGATACATTATCATCGCTCATGAGAAATGCAGATATGGCGCTGTATAGGGCAAAAGAAACGGGTAAAAATAAATTTTGTATTTGTTTTGGCTCTAAGATTTAGTGTGTCAACTTAGGGCCAAGTATTGCTACAATACCGTTGCCTTTATTCCCTTGTTTGGACTTACAACATGCTGCCTTTTATACAATTTGTACACATGCTCTTTGTTCTCACGATGATCGGTTTGTATTTTTCGTCATTTATTTATCTGGTAGTTAATATTAAAAATGATGATGTGAATTTATTTAGAAAAATACTGTATGTCAGTTTGATTACTGATGTGGTTATTTTTACGATGTTGATCGGACTTTTCTTGACTGGAACCCTGTTGGTTTTTTTGCATCATTTTTCATTTTCCACGCCGTGGATTATGGTTGCATATCATCTGCTTGCGCTGGTTGGCCTGTTTTGGTTGATTTTATTTTTAATTAAATTAAAAAATTATCGTTCAGGTTCACGCGCATCATTTCGTTTTAAAAAATTATTTTATTTTTTGAATGTCTGTATTTTTATTTTATTATTTTTTGCTGTGCATGATGCTGTAATGCGGTCTACTTGGTTTGCGCCTGCCTACCTTGCGCGAGGAAATGGCGATGTTTGAATGGATTAAAATAATTCACATTATCAGCTCTGCTGTTTTATTGGGCGCAGGGGCGGGAAACGTTTTTTATTTTTGGTTTGCGAATCGACAATCGGATATTCAACTGATCGCCAACGCAGCAAAACAAGTGGTTTTTGTTGGTCTGATGTTGACTGGCGTATCGGGCATCATTCAATTTATGACAGGATTATTATTGATCTTCCTAAAAGATATTTCACCCATTTCATTATGGATAATCGTTAGTGCGCTAGGGTATTTTGTTGCGGCAATTTGTTGGGTTTTTTCCATATATTTGCAAATGCGCTGCCGCGATCTTGCTTGTGACGCGTTGAAAAACCAAGCGTCGTTATCTGCTCAGTATCATCGATATTATAAAATGTGGTGTTTGCTTGGGATCCCAGCGTTTGTTGCTTTACTGTGTGTGTTATATTTGATGGTGAATCACTAATAAGGATTTTCATGTCGCAAAAACTCGTTAAATCCACTTCTACCGTTGCAGTATTTACCCTGTTATCGCGCATCATGGGGTTTGTGCGCGATATTATTTTGGCGAGTATTTTTGGTGCGGGTGGATTGTTTGACGCCTTTGTTGTTGCATTTAAATTACCGAATTTTTTGCGCCGATTATTTGGTGAGGGGGCGTTCTCACAAGCGTTTGTGCCTATTTTGGCGGATTATCGCGCGAATCACACGGAAGCGGAAACGAAGTCGTTTGTGAATCATGTGTCTGGTACGCTCGCATTTTATGTCTCGTGTGTGGTGATTCTCGCTGAAATTTTTGCCCCAATTATTATCATGATTTTTGCGCCAGGATTTTTCCATGACCCGATGCGTTATCAAGTAACCGTGCATTTATTGCGAATCATGTTTCCGTATTTATTATTAATTGTGTTAACGGCTATGGCAGGTGCGATTCTCAATACATGCGGTGTTTTTGCAGCACCTGCATTTACACCGGTGTTATTGAATGTGGCATTGGTGAGTGTGGCATTGTGTTGGGCGCCTTATTCTGCAACACCGATTGATACGTTAGCGTGGGGTGTGATTTTAGGTGGTTTCGCACAACTGATTATTCAAATTCCCTTTTTGAAAAAAGTGCAGTTATTGCCGCGTTTTAAACTGGGATTTCGTGATCCCGGTGTGTTGCGCGTGATGAAACGCATGTTACCGGCGTTGTTTGGTGTCTCGGTCGCGCAAATTGGTTTATTGATTGATAATGTCTTCGCTTCTTTCTTACCGAAAGGCAGTATTTCATGGTTGTATTATTCTGATCGATTGATTTATTTTCCACTGGGTGTGATTGGTGTGGCGCTCGCAACCGTGGTGATGCCGTATTTATCGAAAAATCACGCTGAAAAAGATGAGACTGTATTTTCAGCAACCTTAGATTGGGCGCTGCGTTGCACACTGTTTATTGGATTACCATCGGCTGTCGGATTATTTGTGTTGGCAGGCCCCATTTTATCAACGCTGATTCACTATGGAAAATTTGATTCCAATGACGTCATCATGACTGCAAAAAGTTTGCGTGCATTCGCTGTGGGTTTGCCGGCATTTATGCTGATTAAAATTCTCGCCTCTGCATTTTATTCTCGCCAAAATATTGGCACGCCAGTTCGCATTGGTGTCTGTGTATTAATCGTGAATATTATTTTAAATGCGATGTTGATTTTCCCGTTAAAACACGCTGGCTTAGCGTTGGCAACCTCATTGTCATCTACCATAAACGCCGGCATTTTGTGGATTTTATTGGTTCGCAGACATATTTTTTCACCCAGTCATGTTTGGAAAAAAACAATTTTACAATTATTGGTTGGCAATGGTGTGATGGCCATTTGTATTGATTTACTTGCCGGATCGATATCGCCTTGGTTAACATGGTCGCCGATCATGCGTATTGCCCATTTGTTGATGGTGTTATCCGCTGGTGTGGCGAGTTATTTTTTCATGTTAGGCATAACTGGCGTACGCGTCAGACATTTTCGCTCGCCGGGATAATTTAGTGCGTTGACACGTTAACTTTGTCCTGTGGCTGGCATTTTACGCACTTGCTGGCGCGCGCGCTTCCATCGCTGCTAATGAACTCATTACTG
>ORMF012117402.1_pt1 | contig 11985 bp, 9 predicted proteins | sample 1779871 | NCBI WGS metagenome assembly ORMF01 (sample SAMEA104232316, study PRJEB22302) | groundwater metagenome | biome: forest; feature: aquifer; material: groundwater | place: USA | collected 2011-08-07 | depth 5.4 m | reverse complement strand
CGGCATCTCGAGCGCGATGCGTTCGCCGCCGTTCTTCAGCGAGCCACTGTAGCCGCCGAGGGTGTTTGCGGCGGTGAGGTTCGGATATTTGGCGAGCAGATTGGTGACGTTCGCGCTGATAACCAGGCAGGCCCCCGGAGCCACAGGCACGTTGGCCGGGAAGGCAAAGTGAATGCCGCCACTCAGGCGCCAGCCGCCGAGATCCATGGCGCGGGCGCCCCGATTGAAGAGCTCGACGTACTCGTCATCACTGGAGCCGGAGATGGGGTCAAACATGATCTCATTGATGACCATCTCTCGCGCGAGCGGGCTGGAATTGTCGGTGCCGGGCGTGGGGACGGCCAGCTCGGCCCAAAGCGGCGAGCCATCCGGTGAGCGCCCCCGGCTGACACCCGGAGCTTGTCCGCTAAAACGCAGCGCATCGATGACCCGCGTGCGATTCGAGTTTACCAGGGCGATTTCCTCCCCCTCTTTGCTCAGACCGAAGCCGAGCGTGGTTTCATCGAAGCTGACAAAACCGCGCGGGCCGAGCAGCGTGCCGTCCGGGATGCGGAACTTGTTGGTCGAGAGATCGTCGCTGAGCCAGGCCCCGGAGAGATCGGTCGTCTGATTGCTCGCGTTGTAAAGCTCGACAAAGTCCGGACCCGGCGGGTCGGAGTTGGCCAGGAATTCATTCACGACGATGGTGCGCAAAGGCTCCGGACTCCAGCCGTCGGCGCGTCCAGGCGAACCGCCAATGACGTCGCTAATACCCCAGGCTCGCGGGTCGCCTTCGCCATAGCTGGGGGGCGCCAGGACCAACGAGTGGCCGGCACCGTCCGCGGCGCAGGGCCAGGGCGCCTGGCTATCGTAGTTCACCTCGAGCACGATGGCGTCCTGTTCGTTGCGCAGCCGCACCGTGCCGGCGCCGGTGGGCAGACTGTTCGTGAACGGCCCCAACGCGCCCGAAAGGTTATAGACGCTCTGCGCGTCGGCGGGAGAGCTGGCGACGACCGCAAACGCCCCCGCCCGCAACCGCGTACCTGTGGGGAACGCGTAGCCGATATCCCCCGCCAACCGGTAACCGCTCAGGTCTTCGTCAAACGATTGCGGGTTGTATAACTCCACGAATTGCAGGTTCTTCCCGTCCTCGCGCGGCGCCGGGTGGTACATGATTTCGGAAAAAACCAACCCCGTGCGCCGGCTGCAAGCGGCCAACGGCTCGAAGGGCGCGGTGGTGCCCCCGAAGGTCCCGCCAACGGCCGCGGCCACGTCACGGAACTGAACGGTGGTGGTTTGGTTGGTGTGATGACTGGCCACCGCCATCCCGAAATAGAGGGTATTCGAGAGCGCCATCGAGACCGAGCCGAGCTGCGCCCACCGTCCGCCATCGATGCTCGCGTAGCCGTTGAAGAGGTTACCGGCGCGCCTCAGCCGCAGCCACGTGTGCGGATAGTTCACGGGGAAGGTTCCCGTGGGCGTTGCCTCCCCGCCGATGGTCACCCGGGAGAGGAAGAACGTCCCACCCAGGCTGGGGGTGGCCAGGGCGCTCGCGAAGCGGCTGTTCGCGTTGGTCGTTTCGCGCGCCATCAGGCCGGCCTTGGCCCACGCATCCGAGAGGCCGAAGGACTCGATGCGCACCTGCATGTCGAAGTTACCCGACCGGCGCTGAAAGCTGAAATTAAACTGGTCCACGGTACCGCCGATGTCCTGGCCTCCGGCAGTAATGTCAAAGCCGTTAGTAGCGACCACAACCGAGCTTCCAGGGAGCGGGTTCCCGATATCGTGCGGCACGTAGTCCAGGGGGATAAACACAAACCGGGAGTTGGGCGCAATCGGGTTCGCTGCGGCGGCGCGGTCGCGCACATCGTTGACGGTCAGGGTGTACGGCACACCCGATACGAGGGCCGACATCGTCAAGAGGACCGTGTGGTCATCGCCCCCTAACGCAATCGCCACGACGGTTGCGCCGCGATCCAAAGTGTAGTTGAACCGGTTGGCGGCGCCGACAGCCTCGACCGGCTCGGAGAAAGTCACCACCAGGGTGGTAGCCCCGTCGTTCTGCGCCGACACGATCGTCGGGGCATTGGTGTCGGCCAGCACCGTGAGCCGGGCGTCGGACGAGGCGGTGGTGCCGATGGCGTTGGTGATCACGCAACGGAAGAACGCCCCGTCGTCCGCCAACCCTGGGCGAGCGAGCGTCAGGACGGGGCGATTGGCGCCGGCGAGATTGTTGCTGTTCCGCTGCCACTGGTAGCCGACCGGGTCGAAGTTGGTAACGGCAACTTGGAATGTCGCGGAGGCTCCCTCCAGCACGGTAAGGTTCGTCGGTTGGAGGGTAATGACAATTGGTTGAGGCGTGGTAACCCTGAAGTCGATGATCATCCCAACTTCCGTTGAGCCGGAGCCGTACCCCCCCGGCCCCGGCTCGAGGGCGACTTCGACGTTCTCTCCGGCAGTGACAGTCAGATTGGTCACGGAGAAAGTGGTGCTGGCGTCAGGCGTGGCCAGGCCGGTGAACATCGTCACGCCATTCGTGAGCACGAGTCCTTGCTGGGCACCGCCGTGACGCTGAACCCAGCGCGCGGTCAGGAAGACGAGGCCCTTCGCCGGCGCGGTCCAACGCAGCACGGGCACATCATACGTATCCCCGAAGTTATTGCCCCCAGGCGAACTCGGATGCATCAGGATCTGCCCGGTGGAGATGGGGGTTATATCGAGGCCCGGGCTGTGCGCGTTCACGGTGTCGGTGTTCACCACGAGCGTCGGCGTCTGATCTCCCGAGGTGCTCCCGTAGCCCTGGAATGTCCCCGTGGGCGGCGAATTGCCAATGCCCTCGGGCCAGTTGTTCACGTGCTCGGCGGCGGTGAAGGGCGTAAACACCGTGAGCGTGGGATTGTAGCCGCCGTAGGTCCAAACGCCGTTGTGACCGTTCTCGGCGCCGGGAAGAGTCTCGTCCGCGAGCAAGGCGGCGGCGGCGTCATACATGATTCCCGCCCTAACCACCGGAGTTGCGAAGATAAGCAACACCGCTCCCATGAGCGCCCACCTTACCACTTTGTGGTCAGTCAGCATAGTCGAGAGCCGAACTGTCCCAGTTTGTCCCCCACATTACCAGCCAACTTGGCTGGCGCGGCCGCCTTCGACAGGAAGACCCCCCTGGCCCCGAAAGAGCTCGGTCTTGCAGTCTGGGTCACGCGGTCAGACGGTTCGGAGCCGGTTCAGGCCGTCGGCGGGTGGCTCTCCTCGACAAAGCATGGGCCATGATCAACTCGCGTGGGCTCGAGTCCCCGGAGTGCGCTTAGGTCTTGTCGACCCGATTGGCGCGGGATGTCACCGATCTCATGGCCGCGCAATCGCTGCGCTTCGCCGTCTTCAACCTCGAACTCAGCGAAGGACTAGCTGGGTCGTTTTCAACCGGCCTGGATGCCGACCCCTTCGACGAGGTCTGCGACCACCTTCTGGTCGAACACGCTCCGACCGGTGAAGTCGTGGGGACGTCTCGCCTCCAAAGTGGGCGGCGAGCGGCAAACTATCGTGGCTACTATAGCGAACGGCTTGCGTCCGTCGATCGCCTCCGCGAGCGGGCGTCGGTTTTCAGATCATCGAGCTCAACGGGGCCTCGTCTGAAGCCACCAGCATCTACGATGCCCGCAAGTCGCTACTCGACGCCTACGGGACCTTGTTCCGGCAGTGGGACCTCGTGTTCTCCATTGGCGCTGAGAACCGACGCCTGGGTTGGTCGCCGACTCCGTTCGTGTGCCTCTGGCGGAAATGGCGTGAAACGGCCGCGTTGGTAGCCGCCTATCCGGTTGCGGACTAATCCACCTGTGCACCGTCACCTTCATGGCTGGCCTCAACAGTTACAGGCTCGGTATGAACCGCGATGAGAAGCTGGCGAGGGCGATCGCCTTTCCGCCCGCGCAGGACCACTTCGGAACTCGTGAAGTGCTCTTTCCCCGCGAACCCGAAGGCGGAACTTGGGTTGGCGTGAACGATGCCGGTGTGACCGTCGCTCTGATCAACTGGTACGGCGTACCCGCAGGTGTCGCCGGGAAGCCTCTCAGTCGTGGGGAGCTCGTTCGAGCCTCGCTCCCGTCAGCGTCACCCGATCAGCTTCATGTGCTGCGTGGGGAGTCCCCGCTAGTGCGAGTGAATCCATTTCGCCTCATCGGCGTGTTCCCTGCCCGCAGAATTGTTGTGGAGTGGCTTTGGAACCTCGAGCGGCTCGAACGGCTTGATCACCCGTGGCGCACCAGCATTTGGATTTCATCCGGTGTTGACGAGGCAGGCGCTCAGCGGACTCGCACCGCGTCGTTTCGCGAGGCTCTCCTCCGATCCTCCGCTGACGGTGCGGATTGGCTTCGCCGGCTCCATCGGTCGCACGCCCCCGAGCGCGGTCCGTATTCCACATGTATGCACCGCGAGGACGCCGCGACGGTAAGCTACACCGAGGTCGCTGTGTCACGGGAGATGGCAGCGCTACGCTATACGCCCGGAGCCCCGTGTTGCAGCGCACCGTTGCCGGAGCAGGTCCTGGGCCTGAAGCGCTGAGATCAGACGGTTTAGGATTTGTGACGGGGGCTTACTCCCCGGCAAGGCCCTTCGACTCGCCTTCCAGGATACGTCCGATGTGGGCATCGAGGCTGGAGAGGCTGCCGGCGCAGGTAGCGCTTCGCACGCGATCCACCATTTTGGCGCACCAGGCCTCCTCCTCCACCTGCTCGTTGATGAACCAGTGCATCAATACCTGGGCGGCGTAATCCTTGGACGCGACCGCTGCCTCGTAGACGGCATGGATCCCGCGAGTATTATCCTGCTCCATGGTCTGGGCCTGTTGCGCGACTTCCGACAGGGACGAAAAATCCTGCCGAGGCTGGGGGATGGGAGCCACCTCCGGCGTTTGGCCGCGGTCGATGAGGTGCTTCATGATTTTGCCGGCATGGACGCGCTCCTCCGACGCCTGTTTGGCAAAGTACGAGCCAAAGCCGTCGAAGTTCCTGGTCTCGCACCATACGGAGAGCGCGAGGTAATTGTGCGCGGCGGCGAGTTCTTGGTTGAACTGGCGGTTGAGTTCAACGACAACGCTCGGATGGGCTTTTGACTTGTTCATAATTGGAACGTAATTGCCTAATATGTTGCCCCAGAACGCCAGCCTGGGCAAGCGATATCATCTCGCATCACACGCTTGGGGAGGTGCGACTGATCTTGCCGGGCGCGGGCTCTCGAGTATAGTCTTTGCCGCGTGACCGGCGTGAAGTGCATGGCAGTGTTGAAGGCATTGGGCGAGATGAATCGCCTGCGGATCATGCGGCTGCTCTTGGGAGAGCAGCTCGGCGTGAATGCCATTGCAAACCGGGTTCGCATCTCGGAGTACAACGTCTCCAAACACCTGAGGATTCTGAAGGAGGCTGGTTTGTTGGACATGGAGAAGTCCGGCAAACAGCGCCTTTATAGCGTGGCCCCTCGCCTGAAGGACGAGCTGGCTGCCAACCGGAATGTACTGGAGCTGGACTGTTGCACGTTCCGGTTCGACAAGCTGCCACGATGAACCGTGGAGAGGGTTCGGAAAGGTGTTGAGCGTTCGGGGATACACATGCACACTTGCGCAGACGTTCTATGAATTCGAAGACCGCTGATTTGACGGTGAACAACACTTTCTTAGCCAAGCCTCGCTATATCATGATTGGCGGCTTCCTCGGCGCCGGCAAGACCACAGCCGTGGGCAAGCTGGCCCGACGACTGACCAGTCAGGGCCTTCGTGTGGGACTTATCACCAATGACCAGGGACGGAACCTCGTGGACACAACCATGCTCCGTTCCCAGGGCTTCGCCACCGAGGAGATACCCGGGGGTTGCTTCTGCTGCCGGTTCAATTCATTGGTGGACGCCTCCCAGCGGTTGACCGCCGCCTCGCGGCCTGAGGTGTTCATCGCCGAGCCGGTGGGGAGTTGTACGGACCTGGTGGCCACGGTTACGTATCCGCTCCGGAGGCTCTACGGCGAGAACTTCGCTGTTGCGCCGATCAGCGTTCTGGTGGACCCGGTTCGCGCCTTGCGCGTCTTCGGCCTGGAGGAAGGCGGCAGCTTCTCGGAGAAGGTCCTCTACATCTACCTCAAGCAGATCGAGGAAGCGGATCTCATTGTCATCAGCAAGCGCGACCTGGTGGACGAGGCGCGTCTTGCTGCGCTGCAGACGGCGCTCGCGTCGAGGTTCCCGCACAAGGAGGTGCTTTCGGTCTCGTGCCGCGAGGGCACGAACCTGGACGCATGGTTTGCGCGGATCACGGGCGAGGAGCAATCAGCGGGGGAGGCGATGGAGGTAGACTACCAGGTCTACGCGGACGGCGAGGCCTTGCTGGGCTGGTTGAATTGCACGGTGGCGCTGACCTCCAAGAAGGCTTTCGATGCGGACGCATTCCTGAAGGAGGTGGCCGCCGAAGTCCAGAAGCGTCTGAAGGATGAAAAGGCGGAAATCGCGCACCTAAAAATGACCCTGAGCCCGGACTCAAACCTCTTGGGGGAAATTGCGGTGGTCAATCTGGTGCGCAACGACTTCGTGCCGGAGCTTTCCCTGACGCTGGAGGGTCCTGTGAATGGCGGACAACTCATCATTAATCTTCGTGCGGAGGCCGCTCCGGATGTGCTTGGCACGGTGGTCCGGGAGGCACTGGCAGCATCCGCCGCGGCCTTTCCCACGCTGAAAGCGACCTTGGACCATTTGGAGCATTTCCGACCGGGTAAGCCGACTCCCACGCACCGTTTCACGACTTCGAAGTAAACCATGGCCGAAGATGAAAGGGATCCCGCGGTGGTTCACCGGCGAGTTTGTTGGCGCTTTCCTGGTCGTGTTTTTCGGATGTGGCAGCGTGTGCACCGCGGTTCTGGCCGGCGCTCAGGTGGGGGGCTTCCAAGTGGCGATTGTCTGGGGACTGGGCATCGCCACAGCCATTTACCTGACTGGATCTCTGAGCGGGGCGCATCTCAATCCCGCCGTGACCGTGAGCAGGCAGTGTGCTCGGATTTTCCCATTCGTTATTGACAGATGGATAGCCTGCCCAAAGGGTAACAGGGGATTGAAACGAGGGTTCCGCGTGGTATCGGAACGGCTAGAATCCGACGAGCTATGAAATCGACTCAGAATGTTGGACTCGAGACTGTGAGGGGCGTTTATGGGGGGCCGGAGGGAGAACTCTGGGAGTTACTCATGGGCGAGCAGATCCACATCGGCGGTTTGCAGTCGTCTATGGACTTGGCCCGGCGGGCCAGCATTGGGCCAGGAATGCAGGGCGTCGACCTATGCTGCTGCACCGGGGCCGGGATGCGCTTTTTGGTGAAGTTCTGCGGGGTCGCAACCATGCGGGGCGTGGACGCCACTCCGAAAGTGGTCGAACGAGGCCAGCAGCGCTGCCGGGCAGGAGGTTTCGAGAAGACCATCAGCTTCACGCTCGCCGATGTCTGCGCCAGCGGGCTCGCTTCGGCCAGCGCGGACTTTGTTTGGGGCGAGGATGCATGGTGTTACGTCGTGGACAAACCGAAGCTGATAGGGGAAGCGGCGCGATTGGTTAAACCGGGTGGCGTGATTGCTTTTACCGATTGGATCGAGGGTCAAGACGAATTGTCCGCTCCAGAGGCGGAACGGTTGCTGCGCTTCATGAAGTTCCCCAACATTCAGGACTTACGGGGATATAGAGCCCTGCTAATCGCCAACGGGTGTCGGGTGGGGGTGGCTGAGGACACTGGGCGATTTGCAGCCCACGTCGATTTGTATCTGGACATGCTGAATAAGCAGCTTACGTATGATGCGCTCAGGATCATCGGGTTTGACATGGGCTTGATGCAAGCCATGGGGGCCGAGATAGTGTTTATGCAAGAGCTGGCTCATGCGGGGAAGATAGCCCAAGGCGTGTTCGTCGCACGCAAAGTGCAGTGATTCTGTGATCCGGCTTCCGTCCCAAGGCCATGGGTTTCGGGCAAGACTGGCTGGTTGTTGACACTGCATGCTCGTGGTTCTTCGACGCGATGGGATACATGTGCGTTCGAGCGCAGACCGTCGCTTGTGGAGGTGTCGAACTCCGCAACTGTTACATGGAAAAGGCTCTCGAGGGGCTGGCGTCCGCATAGTGGCGCACACGATGCCTACGGTGCCGGTAGGTCGGTGATTCCTGTGAGCCCGGGATCTCCGATTAGCAGTCGTTCCGCTTGCAGCCAGCGTTATTTCCAGATTCGGTTCAAGAAGCCGACGAAGTTCCCATGCGAGATGCGATTCACGTCCGCCGTCGAGTAACCGCGGGCTGCGAGCAGGGCCGGAATCTTCGAGAGGTCTTCGATCGTATCCAGGTCGGCCGGGGTCTGTTCACACCCGAATGCCCCGTCGAGGTCCGAGCCGATTCCGGCGTGTCCTGCGTTGCCTACCACCTGGCAGACGTGGTCGATGTGATCCACGAATTGCTCGAGGGTCAGGTTCATCGATCCAGGGGTCGTTTTGCCTCGCACCCAGCCGGGCACGAGCATCCACGCATCGAGAGCCGTGCCGATCACCGCTCCGCGCGCCGCGAGCGTTTTGATCTGCTCATCGCTGAACTGCCGCATGTGCGGCACCAAGGCGCGGCAGTTCTGATGGCTCGCCCACACCGGCCCTCCAAACAGATCCAGTGCTTCCCAGAAGCAGGCATCGCACAGATGCGTCACATCCAGGATAAACCCGAGCCGGTCCATCTCCTTTAGTAGATCGCGGCCTTTCGGGTTGAAGCCGCCGCTGGCGTTGGTGCCGTTCGCGTAAATCCCCGGCCCGTAGTGCGCCGGTCCGATCGCTCTCAGTCCTTGCTCGCAGGCACGGGCTAGATGGTCCAGCGACAGAATGGAATCCGCGCCTTCGAGACTCAGAACATAGCCTACGGGCAGCCCATCCTTCTCCGCCGCTGAGTTCCAGAGCGCCAGGTGCTGCTCCAATCCTGCGCGGTCTCGGATCTGGACCATTTCTCCTGCCGCCTCCATCGCTTGGTACCATGCGAGCTGTCCCTGAGTCTGAGCCCAGGCCTGCGCTTGGGAGCGCCACCCGGTCACCGGGCTGTAGGCGTCCTGCTCCACCCGGGCGATGAGAGTCGCAACGCAGATCCCGACGCCGCCGCGCCGCATCTCCGGCAACGACACTGTGCCGTTGCCACGGTCTGGCTTATCCGTCTGCCCCGCCTCACATGCGCGGAGGTCGGTGATGGGGCGCGTGAGATCGCGATTCCACTCCAGCGCGTTCATCGCCAAATCAAGATGAGCATCGAAGATGAGGGAGTGCGGCTTCATGTTAGACCAGTTGTGCGAGCAACATTATTAGCCCGAGTCCCACAAAGCCTATGCAGGTTTCCAGAATGGTCCATGTTCTGAGGGTCTGTGTCACGGTGAGGTTGAAGCTCTCCTTCACAAACCAGAAGCCCCCATCGTTCACGTGCGAGAGGAATAGCGACCCGGCACCCATCGCCAACACGAGGAGTTCGCGGTTTAGCCCTGGAGTGTTCGCCGCTACAGGCGCCAGGATCGCCGACGCCATTGTAATCGCGACCGTTGCCGACCCGACCGCCACACGAATGGCGGCGGCCACCACCCAGCCCAGCAACAGCGGAGAGATCTGGGCGTGCTCGACAATGGCTGCGATGGCCGCCCCAACTCCACCGCGCTCGAGCATCTTGCTCAAACCACCGCCCGCACCAACGATGAACAGAATGGATGCCGCGGGCCCGACACAGTCCTCGAGGAATCTCAGAATTTGGTTCGCGGTGAAGCCGCGTGCGTAGCCGAACGAGTAGATGGAAAGCAGCACGGCCAACAGCATGGCGATGATCGGGCTGCCCACAAAATTGATCCACTCACGGAAGGGGCTGTCCACGGGCAGCGCCAGATCAGCCACTGACGACAGGAGCATCAACATCACCGGGAGCAGAACCGTGAGTAGCGTGAGTCCAAAGCCTGGTGGGCGGTGCGACGGAACCTCCGTCGGCACGCGGTCGCCCAGGCGTCCAGGATCATCCGTCAACCAACTCCCGACTAGCGAACCAAAGACCGGTCCGGCTACGATGGCGGTGGGAATTCCGACGAGCGCTCCGTAGAGGATGGTCTTCCCCACATCCGCGCCGAGTTGCTCGATGGCCAGCATGGGGCCTGGATGCGGCGGAAGAAACCCTTGTGACACCGACAGACCCGCCAGGACCGGGATAGCCACGCGCAGCACGGGAGTATTCGTTTCGCGCGCGATGGCGTAAACGATCGGCACGAGGAGCACCAACCCCACCGTAAACAGAACCGGCACACCGACCACGAAAGCGACAGCCAACATCGCCCAAGGCAAGCGGCGTTCGCCTAGGAGCCGGATGAAGTGTTGCGCAATCACATGCGCGCCACCGGATTCCGACAGCATTTTGCCCAACATCATTCCGAGGCCCACGACGACTCCCAGGAATCCGAGCGTATTGCCGACGCCTTCCTGAAACGTTTTCGCGATCGCCGGCAGCTTCATACCAGAGTGAATCCCGATGGCGACGGAGACAACCATCAACCCTAGAAAGGGATGCAGCTTGAACCGCGCGATGAGGACCACGAGCGCGATGACGGCGATGAGCGCGAAGAGGATCAGGCGCGTTTCGTGACTCATGGAAGGAACGGGTCAGATCGTAAGTCGCCGTTCGCGCGCGGTGATGCGCCAGCGTTCCGTCGCGCGCCCATCGCGGACGACGGTAGCCTCGGAGTAAAGCGCCACGGTCGGACAGATGTGGCGCGGCACGCCGAAGAGCCAATCTCCCACTGCAAACCTCGCCGCACGCCCAGTCTCGATGACGAGGTGCTCCTCGCTGTGCGAGATTTCCTTTGCGTCTGGGAGATCCAAAAACCGCACGCGCGGCGGTGGGTTCTCGGCGGCAACCGCTTTGTGGCCGAGATCGAGGCAGAGGCGGTCTACGCTCGGCTTGCTTACCACGCGGGTCAACAAGACGGCGGCAACGAGAAACTCGAGATCGGCGAACTTGTCCTCATACCCGAAATCCCAGAGTACACACGTACCCGGGCTGCACTCGAAGGCTTGGTTCCTGGCGTGGATTGGGAACGTTGGGGTTCCGCCAGCGACAACACGGGGTACGGGCAGCCCGAGGGCGAGCACATCCTTGCGGAACGACTCAACGGGTGAGAACGCCGCCGTGCAGAGTGCGTTTCGTTTGGCGAGGTCGGGCTCGTGGATGTGACCGTCATAGACATGCAACCCACCGGGAGCGAGGCCGGTTGAGGCCGCAATGAGTCGATACAGTCGTGTTGCCTCTGCGCCCGGCTCGACTCCGGTCCGATGCTGGCCGCAATCGATGTCGAGCATCACTTCGAGCTTTCGCGCGGAATCCGAGAACGCCTTTGAGAGGTGCTCGACGGCGGACGCGTCATCGGCGATGCAGGAGAACCGAGTCGCTGGAAAACGCTTCGTCAGCTCAAGCAAGCGGGCTACGTTCGGCCCGACGATCGGATACGCGATCAGCAGATCCCTCACGCCCGCACCAGCCGCCATTTCCGCCTCGGCGATGGTCGCGCATTTGCACCGGGTGATCCCTTCCTCCAACAGCACGCGCACGATCTCCGCCATCTTGTGGGTCTTGATGTGTGGGCATAGCCGAGGCGGGCCGCCAGCCACGCGGATCATGCGACGGATGTTCTCCCGGATGCGATCCGGGTAGAGGAGCAGCGAGGGGGAGGGGACGTCCCCGGCATTCCGCACTCCAAACCATGCGCTCATGTGAGCTCAAACACGGCTTCGATCTCGACGGCAATGTTCGATGGCAACGATCCCATGCCGACGGCGCTGCGTGCACCGACGCCGCAGTCGGGTCCAAAAACCTCGGCGAAGAGTTCGCTGCAACCGTTGATGACTTTCGGATGATCCATGAAGTCGGGCGTGGAGTTTACCATCCCCAGGACCTTGATGACGCGCTTTATGCGGTCGAGACTGCCGAGCCCGCTGCGCAAGGTGGCGAGGATCGCG
>ORMF011261134.1_pt1 | contig 11986 bp, 4 predicted proteins | sample 1779871 | NCBI WGS metagenome assembly ORMF01 (sample SAMEA104232316, study PRJEB22302) | groundwater metagenome | biome: forest; feature: aquifer; material: groundwater | place: USA | collected 2011-08-07 | depth 5.4 m | reverse complement strand
GGTGGATGCCTAATCAGGCATGACCTCCTGGCTAATATTTTGTAATCTTGCCTTAAGAAGGGTGTATTTGTCAAGGCTGGGATCATCTTTAAGGATTTTTTGGGCTGCAGATCTGGTTTTTTCTATTAAAGTCAGATCAGAAAGTGAAGCTAATTTAAATTCAAATCTACCAGATTGTTTTTTACCAAAAATTTCTCCACTACCTCTGATTTTCAGATCCAATTCTGCAAGTTTTAACCCATCATAGATTTTCTCTAAATTCTTTAATCTGGATGAGGCCTCTGGATCTTCACTAAAAATAAAACAAAAGGATTCTTTATTTCCTCTACCAACTCTTCCTCTAAGCTGGTGTAATTGAGCCAGTCCAAAGCGTTCTGCTCCCTCTATTACCATAATTGTGGCATTTGTTACATCTACTCCAACCTCCACAACAGATGTAGAAACTAAAATATCTATTTTCTTGCCTTTAAAAGCATTTATTATGGTTTCTTTTTCTTTACCAGGTAGTCTTCCATGTAAAAGCCCTACCTTTAGATCTAGAAAAACTTTTTTTAACTTTTCATACTCATCTTTGGCTGCTTTGGCAGACTGGGAAGTTTCAGAAAGTTCAATTAAAGGTGTAATTATGTAAACCTGGTCCCCTGTTTTGACTTTTTTGTCTATAAATTTGTATGAATCTAATCTTTTTTTGTTTGGTACAACATAAGTTTTAACAAGCTTTCTTCCTTTTGGCATTTCATCAATAATAGAAATATCTAAATCTCCATAAATGGTTAAAGCTACAGTTCTAGGAATTGGGGTGGCTGTCATTGTTAAAAAATGTGGGATTATAGCCCTTGATCGTAATAAACTCCTTTGCTCTACCCCAAATCTTTGTTGTTCATCAACAATAACAAGCCCCACGTCGGGTATGGGTAGTTTACTTGACAGTAAAGCATGGGTGCCGACTATTATCTGAGCATCTTTAGCAGCTTTCTTAGAGCCGGTGTAAATACCAACTTTAATACCAAAGGGCTCGAGTAAATTTGTTAAAGTTGAGAAATGTTGAAAAGCTAAGATTTCAGTTGGAGCCATAAAAAGGGTTTTAAAACCATTTAGATGGGTAATATAGGTGATGATGGCTGCAACAACTGTTTTGCCAGATCCCACCTCTCCCTGAACTAATCTATTCATGGGAATTCCTTTTCTAAGATCTTCTAAAATCTCATTGAGTACTCTTTTTTGTGCTTTTGTTAGAGAGAATGGAATTTTGCTAATGAATTCCTTGAGTTTGTTCTGATCTATATTAAATTTATCCACACTAGACTTTTTTTGCCAAGAAAGCCTAGTTTTTAAAGTTGCTAACTGTATATAGAAAAGCTCATCAAAGGCTAGTCTATCCCTAGATTTTGAAGCCTCTTCCCAATTTTTGGGGAAATGAATTTTATTTAAAGCATCTGATAAATCAAGCATGGAGTCCTTAATTTCTTTAGGTAGTGGATCTTTAATATAGTCTTTTAAAAGTGGAAGTAGCTGGGCTATTTTATTATTTAACCACTTAGAACTCACTCCATATGTTTCAGGATAAACAGGAATTAAGTTAATAGCTAATTGATCATTGTTAATAGTTAATAGATTTGAATCTACTTTCTTCCATTGGGGGGCAATAATGGAGAGTTTATTTTTGTATTTAGAAAGTTTGCCAGAGATCTGTAACCTGTCCCCAGTAGATAATTGTTTAGTAAGCCAAGGAGAGTTAAACCAAGTTAGTTCTAAAGTTGAATTGCCATTGTTAAAAATAGCTTGGGTTAAAATTTTTCTGGACCTAGTATAAATATTTTTTATAGACCAGATTTCCCCAGTTAGAGTAACTTTTTCTCCAACTTGAGCTTCCAGTATATTAGAAACTTGAGAAAAATCATCATATCTAAAAGGATAATGATGAATTAAGTCTTCTACGCACACAAGGTTCAACCTTGCAAGCCTGCTAGTCATAGTAGGACCAATGCCAGAAAGCTGAGCAAGAGATGTACTTAAATCCATGAAGGAATTGTAGTTATTTACAAGCTGAATGTAAAATCCTATGGTTTACTTATCTTCAGTAAAAATAATATTGATTCCTAGAGGGTGTAATTTATCTTTAAGGAACTGTCTAAGAGATTGCCAGTAATCATTGACTAAATCTGGAGAATTTGGATTGGCATTGCCTGATAAAGGCACGTTTAACTCCAGATCTTGTATAACACTTTTCTCTCTGTCTGGGAACATGATATCTCCGTTAGTTAATCTAAAAGCGTGCCTTACTCCTCCGTCACCAATATCTTGATCAGCCACGAAGATTTGCTCCCCTACTTCAGGCGCTTCCTTTACTGGGTCGACACCTTGTTTTTTTAGAGTACTATCTAGGTTATCAATAACATAAGTTTTTAGGTCAAAATCAGCATTTAGAGCACTTTTGAAGGCATTAGTTTGAAAAAACCAGTCAATATTTTTACCCTTGGCTTGGAAACCTTTACTTAATTGGTCAGTGAAGGCTTTAATAAAGAGAATTCTCCTGCGGTCTCTAGATTTTTCCGGTTTTCTAAAGTCCTCATTCGTTGGTTGGTTTTTAATGAAAGCTACTGCCCTTTCCCCTTTTAAATTGACTGGGCCAGGTTCAAGTCGCTGGGGTAATATTGTTTTTCCATTAATATAATTACCGGAGGTATTTAATCTAAAAGGTATATTAACGGTAACTCCCTTCATCATATCATTGACCATGTCAACAATAAATTGATCGTTCATGCTTACTTGATAGTCAATTACAAGGCCAGAGGCATCTTCCAATGTTTCTCTCATCAGATCAAAGCCGCCTTCCCTATATGCTCTACTGATAGATCTTGTTCCGGGGTTTTTGTCTTGGTGTTGTTTTTCTATTTCGGGAGCCCTGATGTCATCAAATGTGATAATATCAAACTTGTTAGACTCGCTGTTATAAGAAAGAATGGTAATAGAATCAAATTCTATAGGTGCAATTAAGGATGGGTTATGATCTTGACCACGTTCATGCAGCACGATATTGAGGCGGTTTCTGTTTAGCTCTGGGTCTACCCTATGGAAAAACTCAGAATCATATTTAGCCCTGTCTAGCCTTTTTTTATTTGCTTCTGATATAAATAGTTTCAAAAACTCCGGTGCTTTCTTGGCTTCTATTTCTGGGACTTTAGACATATCTACCTGGGTTAAAGCATCCCGGATAGCGGGAATTGCAACTACCCCACCACCCAATACACCCAAGGTTGCTAAAGCTGCTAGTCCGATGCCTCTTGTTTTACCAGTAAAACTCTTACTTTCTGCCAATGCTTTTGCCCTTCTTTGGACACGTTCAGCTTTAGATCTTAAAGTATTTTGGTTTGCAGGTTTTGAAAGGCCTTTTTGCTCCAGAAAAAGGTCAATTAAAACAATATGGTCTATAGTGGTGTCTTCATCTTGACCTTCAACACTAAGGCCAGAATTTCGTCTTAAATCGTCATATTCATAAGCTAAAGCTTCTAGTGTTTTTTCATCAAGTTCCACAGCATGAGATTTGGCGCTAATATCTATTAAGGCTGAAAAAGGGTCGTTTGTAGTAGGATCTGGTAAAGTAGATAAAGCTTCATTCCAGGCATTTTCATGACGGGTTGTTTTAGCAACTTGCCTAAAAGAGTCTAAAGTTTCTGGGGGGAAAGTTTGGGTTGTAAAAGCTTCAGGCATATATATTAACTTTGTTGTTGCTCTGCATTTATCTGGTCAGTTATTGCATAAGCTCGGTCAAGGTCAATCCCAAGTCTTGCCGATAATGTCTGGGCTTGAGTTTCCCTATCATTATTGATTTCTGGATTAATTAATAGCACCCTTGCTTGATCAAACAAGACATCCCTTGTCGGTAGTCTTCTTGCTAATTCACTATCAATAATAGCCATTTGTCTTTCTGGAATAGTATATCTAAGAGACTTTTCTAGATCCGTAAAAGGGTCTGCTTCTTCAAATTGTTTTACTGCTTGTTGGGTAGCTTTTGTTTGTTCTTGAAGAGCTCTAAGTTCATCATCGGATAATGTTTGTAAACGATCGTGGAATTCGTTTAGTTCTTTTTCCATTCTATTATCTACTTCATGATTTAGTAGCTCTAGTTTGTCATATCTTAGATCATATGTATCAGAATTTGGTGATTCTTGTCTTGTTTGTTCTAAAAGTTGTGCAACCTCAATTGCACTGGCATTTTCAGGTACCCATCTCCTGACTAGCTCTTGTTGAATACGTTCCTTCTCGCTAGAAGTTGCTTCATTTAATTGTTTTATTAACTCCCTTTCCGCTTGCCCTTCCCTTATACCTCTTTTTTCCATCTCTTCCCTCAGTTGACCAGCCTTTTCTGCCAAGAAACCATCCAATATTTTTTGAGGCTCTGTATAGTTAGAATAGTTTAATGGAAGCTGATTTTGTTCTTCTCCAACTTGTCTTTGCATAGCCCTAAGTTCATCATCGGATATAGTGTTTATATTAGATCTAAGTTCGTTAAGTTGAAGTTCTGCGCGTCTATCTGTGGCATTGATTAATCTCCTGCGTTTCATCATAGTAAATGGATCGTTTTCTTCAGGATTATCACTAAGAGTAATTTCATCTGCTGCTTTTACTAAATCGGACACATTTAGGTTAACAGGAGCTAATCTTCGGTCAATCTCTTCTTGGATACTGTCATATTCTCTAATTAAATCATCATTTTGTCCTCCTTCCTCAAAGGGCTCTCTATTAATTTTGTTAAGGCGGTCAAATAATTCCCGGTCACTTCTGGATGCTAAATCCATAGATCGGGATTTGTCTGAGATTGGTGGAGCAACTTCAGGTTCTGGAACAGGATTTTGCTGTCTTTGTGCCAATCTACTTCTGATAGCATTTGCTGCTTGGCCTGCTAGATTTCTAGTATTTTGCCCCACTTCCCTAAGTCTTGATTGGCTTGGAGGAGGTGGAGGTGGTTGTTGTCTGCGGGGTCGTGGTGGAGGTGGTTGCTTGATTGCTGCAGTTGATTCAAGAGTTTCAGTTGTGGGTGGAGCAGTTGGAGATTTTGGGGGTGTTGGTGCAGGTGGATTAGGAGCTTGGGGAGGTGGTATTTGTTGTGGTCCAGAAAGATACTCTTTTATAACTGGAATTTTACTTAAGTAATTTGGGAACATATCTATATATTCCCGTCTTCTGACTTGCCCACCAAACCCTCCATCATAATCTGAATACTCAAAAGCTGGGGTTGTTAAATCTCCGGCATGAATCCAAGATTTATGTAACCCTGTTGTTTGTATTTCACTATCATCTTCGATGCCCGCTATCCAGGCTCTTCCTTCAGAGTCCTTACAGAATAAAAACTTTAAATTACCATCTTTTGATGGGAATACTTCTACTCTGATTCTTCCATATAGAGAAGTGTTTTGTTCCCAAGATGATAATGGTTTTGAAAAATCTGGTGCCTGGTTAGGGTTTGTAAATTCTACTTGCTCAGGAGGAATTTTTACTTTATCATTTTCAGTATAAAAATTGCCTTCTAATCTCATAGGTTCACGATCTGTCTCTCTAAAGTAAGTTCCTTCCCGGTTAGAACGGGTAGTTCCTGCGAACATAAAAAGGTTATCAGATACTTGTAAAGGTTGAGATCCTTCTTTAGTTAATTGTGCTAAAGCCTGCTGTAAAGGTATAGTGGCAGGAACACTTTCTTCACCGTAACCTTTATGGTACCAGCCAGCTTGATATTCTGGTAAATAACGCCACAATCCTTGGGAGTTGCTTCTCCAGTATGAACGGGCAACTGTTTGATCGCCTTTTTGGACGTAGACAGTTACTGCTTGCCTACCATCACCTATATCATAAGGATTTGATAGATAAGCTGTGACTTGATTACCTAATTCTACTTTGTATTTAGGTGCCAGTCCTTCATTGGCAAGAATTTGAGGAGTAAGTTCCTTACCCAGAAAAGGTGTAGCATGGATTATATTTGTTCTACTGATTATTTCTTGTGACTCTTGATCACTCAAAGTTTCTAGAGAAGTTAAATTAACATTCATTTCTGATGCTAATGTTTCAGTTGAGCCGGGAGTTGTAGGTCTTACTGGTGGAGGTGGTTGGGCTTGAGGAGTCTGAGTTGCAGGTTGTTGTTCTTTAAGCATTTGCATCAGTCTTGGCATATCTACGCTATGGGAGAGGAATTCCACCCAGCGCAAGTGATGAGGTTCAAAATTATCATTATCAAACCTCTCTTTTAGTTCTCCTATCCTCTCCTGCCAGAGAGTTATAGTTTGGCCTGGGTCAAGTTGTCCCTGTGGGTTATATGCTAAACGCCTTTCATTTTCTGGCCTTAAACCTTGTCTTAGATCATCATTGATATGGTCATTGTCTCTAAAATAAACCAAGGGAGAGAAAGTTGTCTCTGTGTTCAGAGGTTGAGTTTGTCCTGTCAACCATTCAGTTAAAAGTGCTGGTTTTACCTCATGGGCAGCAATTGTTAGGCCAGTTAGGAGAAAGTATAGTTGGGCTTGTTGTTGTGGTGTTTCCGCTGAAGCAGCTGCTAGAGCAAAGAGGCCAGAATCCCTGTTTGTTGCAGCTTCTGCATTGGCAAACCTTTGGTCTTGTGCTTGTTCAAAATAAAGAGCGGGGGTAACTTCAGGGTTGGGTCGTATGTAATTACCTTCCTGTATAAAAAATGGTTTTGTATTAGTAGGAATTGAGACAGCAAATTTTCCTGCCTCCTCGTCGGACATATTTGCTAGGGTGTCTTGAATTCCTTGAGGGTCTTGGATGAAGAATGGACTATCTTTGTTAACAGGGCCTTGTATTTCATTAAAGTATTCATTAAGCGGCCTTTCACCAAGTTTAAACTCTAAGTTAGACTCTAATTGCCTTATTTGGTTGTCTAAGTCTAGAAGTTGTTGTCTTTCCTCTGGGGTTTTATCTGGCTTATCAATCAGTTCTTGAAACTTTTGACGTAACGGAGGTAGTTGTTCTTCTGCTGTTCTCCTGCGTTCTTGTTCCTCTGGGGTTAAAGGCGCTATTTGTCCCCTCCTTTCTGGGGTTGGAGATGGGGTTTCAGAAGGTTGTGTGGGTTGTGCAGGTGACTGGGATGGCCGACTTTCCCCTGGTTTCATGGGCTCTAATGGATACCTTGGAGCAAAAGGAAATGGTATTAGTGGAATTTCATCACCTACTCCTACTTCTGGAGTTGGGATAAACTCTGGTGGAATTATTTCTATAGCTGGTGGTGCAGGAATATCTATAGTGGAAGGTAAACCGGAGGTACCACTGATTGTTGCAAAAACCTGCAGAACATTTTTATCCCCTTCTCTTATCATAGAGCCTGCTTCTATAAATCCAGGCTTACCATTTACAGATAAATTAAAGACATTTTGCTTGCCAAACTCTGTAGCAATATTTCCATCAGGAAGTTTTTGTAAGGCATTTTGGTTAACTACCATCTTAGCTACATCTGCCATTGGCATTTTTCCATTAGGTGTATCTATCATGTGGGTATAGTCATCAGGGTCTAGATTAATTTTTCCATCTAGGACACCATCGCTGGCATCAGAAACCCAAATGCCATCTTGAGGCTTGGCATCTGTTGTTATATAAAATCCTGATTTGCCGCTGTTTATGGTCTCCTGGACATTAACATGATCTGGGTTGATTCCATGTTGCCAACCCTCCTTCATAGTGCTCATATCAATAGTGACAATCTTGCCTCTTTTGAATGTATACTCATGGAGTTCATTGCCCTGAGATCCAGGTTGGTCATAAGAGTATCTCAGTCTGTGGTCAACATTAGTAGCATGTTTAGTCCATTCACCTTCTGGTCCAAGCACAGCTTTGTGATCCACAGTTCCTTCCCCAATTTCATTTAAGGTAAACCCTTTTGAGGTAAGTTCAGCTCTTACTTGGGGTGGAATATCACCGTGAGCTATTAAATGCCCGCTTTCTGTTGTATTAATTGGCACGTTGGGTAAAAGATTTCTGACTGACTCGGCATTTAGGCCACTACCTGACCTTGTTCCCGCATGAGTTATTCCGAAATTTTTAGCTGCTTCAGCAATGTAAGAAACTGTTGGATGTCCAGCCAAATTTGAAACTCCAGCTACCACCTCATGTACCAAAAATCCGGAAGTTAGTCCAGCTACCGCACCAAAGGCTCCTGCTTTAGCAGCTTCCTTTACTCTATAATGTGTAAATTCATTGTCTTGCTGCTGCCTATTTTTGATAAATTTCTGATTCCATTCTCCAGTAAACCTATTCTCCATTTCGGAAATTTCATCATCAGATACTCCGTCATCTTTTAATCTCTGGCGGGCCTCGACTACTGCTTTATCTAGCTGCCCCCGGCCTTGCTCAGTTTGAAATTGGCTTGCGAAAGTTATCAGATCAACCTTTTCTCTCTTTGAAAAATCACGCCTGGCTTCAATTTCAGCAACTGCCCTCATAACACCTTCTCTGTCTGCACCGGCACCGCTTAAACGATTTAACAAATCTTCAACTGAAGCCATATCGTAGGCAAATCTTTCTAATGCTTCTCTTCTGGGAGCTTTGGTTGGAGATGGAGTCATGTTATATGCTCTCTCAACTTGATGGGTAGCTCTATCAACTTTTAAGTCATGGTTCCTTCTGGCAGCTGCCACTCCTGCTCCAAAAAGTGTTCCTACTACTGGAACAACATATCTTGATGCGGAAGCTGTTGCACCTGCAACTCTAAACAGTCCAAATGTTGCCAATGAAGATGCAGCTCCAATTACAGCAGGATTTAAAAGCCAACCTCTATATTTCCCACTTTGGGCCCAGACAACAGCTTTATCTACCATATCAAAGTTGGCTTGGGTTTCAGCTCCCCAGGAGGTGTTAGCAAGTTTTATCTTAACATGTTGATCGAGTTGTTCCAGGGCATATCGATGAGCCTCCAGATCCTGTTTAACCATCTCTCCCATTTCCAAAAGATCGGAAGCAAAATAGTCAGCTAATCTACCATACTGGGTGGCATCTCTACCAAAAACTGTTTGAACTTGGGAGTCATTTTCGTGGTCTTTAACAAACTGTTTTAGTTTTTCTTGAATCTGTGGTTGATCTGTGACTTGTCCATCAATTATTGGCTTAAGTACTTCATTAATTAACATGGTTTTTAGTTGTCCTTGAGTCTCTACTACTGTCTGACCTTCACGCTGTCCCCCTCTTTTTACCTCTTCGACCTTTGCTTGAGCTGCTTCTCTTTCTTCAGCTATATGAGCATTAGCATCTTTTAATTTATTATTGATTACATCAAAGTCCAGATAAGAATTGTGATTCTCAAGCTTAGCTTTGACGGCTCTTTCCATATCTTTTTGTCGGAAATAATCCCAACCTAGTCTTAAGGCTATTTTTCTAGGCCAATTCCAAAATTCCCAACCTCTACCTTTTCGCATTTCTTCCGTAAGTTGCTCTACAGTGGTTTCAGCAGCCTTTTGTCTAACGTCCAGAGTACGGTTTAAAATCGCAAATTCTCTTATTACTTCCTCCAAAGTTTCTGGTTCTACTGGTTTGTCCTCATCTTCTACAACTTCTGATGGTATTTCTTTTGATGCAGGATTTTGAGTAACATTTTCTTCAACTACTTCAGGTACTTCAGGAGCAGATTCAGATGTTTCAGAAGTTGGTCTTTCAGATTCTAATCCAACAGGCCTTTGCCTTGGTTCAGGTTCATCTTGTGGTCCCTGTACAAACCTTTTATATCTTAGTGATGAAGGAACCTCTCTTGATGAGATGTTATATGATATTCGCCTTCTCATTAAATCCGCACCTTTTAGGGTATAGTCCAGAAGGAAGGGTTTTTGATCAGTTAACAGTTGTCTCATCTCTGCTTGGTGCTTTGGGGACAAAGCACTACTTACGCCTTGATATTGATCTATTAATTGGTCCAATGAAGCCCCCCTTACCCTAAACAAGATGTCTCTCATCTCGTTGTTTGTTGCCTCATCCGAGTTTTCCTTTGCTTGAGGATTAAAATCAGCAGAATTGTCTACATTTTTAATATTGTTAATAACCTTGTTGTAGAAGTCTTTTCTTATATCTACCAGTAAGTTGGCAGCTTGATCTGTCTGGTCTTTTGGAGTGTTAGGATTTTTTAAGATATTCTCAAGCTCCCGCATCCTTTCTCTGTAACTTTGAGATGTTCCTTCTGATTGTGAGGGTATGTGAGTGTCAAGTAACCTATCAGCAACTAGTGTAAAACCGTAGAGGTCTGTTTTGGGCATTTCCCTGGCTACCCCCCCATCCTGGAAATAATGTTCATAATCACCTTCAATGTAAGATGGCTCACCTACATGGGTAACTTCTGTTTTGACATCTCTTCTTTGAACTTTGCTTAAGTCTCTACTGTATTGTTCCTTTAGTTTTTGGTTAATCTGTGCCAAAAGATCAATTTTTCCTGTCTCCACAGCCATTAAGGCAATATCAGGACGGGGTAAATTAGGATCATTTACGATTCTTTTATATAACTCGTCTTCTTTGCCTTTGTAATTTCCAGGAAATCTTAGCCTGTTTTCTACCTCAGAAAGAACTCTCTCCTGGTAATCATCATCTGATTCTCCATCTTTTTTTGGAATTAGTTCCTTGACAGCGTCAATAACCTTGGTGGTTTTCTCAATCTCTTGCGGATATAGTTTTTTAAATTCTGCTGCGTCAACTGCCCTATCTGTATCAACAAAGTAAGGGAAATCTTGGCCTCTGGGAGTTTCCGATCCGCTTGGTTTTTCTCTATCTGGAGGTTGTCCTCCTCCAGCAATAGGTGGTTCAATAGTTTGTCCTGGCTCAAATGGTGGAGGAGGTACTGGAGGTTGTGGTTCGATAATACCATCAGGTGGTGGAGTTTCTACAGCTTCCTTTGGGACTGGTGGACTAATTAGCTCACGCCACTCAAAAAGGTTTTGATAAGCTTTGAGGAAATCTTGAGTAGGGTCACCTGTTGTGAGTCTTGGATCAGCAGCAATACGTCTTGCTTCCTGGCGGATCCTGGCATTTTTTCTGTCTTCTAGTTTTTTAGTTCTACCTCTAAAATATTCCTGGGCATTTCTGTGTAACACTCCTTCCAGACTTCTATATTGTGCTTCTTCTTCTGGTGATAATTCTCCACTATGGACTCTTTCACGGAGGAAGGTAATCAAAGGGTCAATTACTGGGTATGTGTTTTCACTATACCTTTTGCCATCTTCACCAGTAAAGCTATGTCTATAATAGCTTTTATTCTGATCCAAAGTTTTTTCTTTGATGTCTCTTGTTAAATCTCTGGCAGCTCGTTGTTCTGGGGTTAAGAGCTCTTCCGGGTAGCTTTCAAAGATAACAAAGGCTTCATGAAAAGAGGAAATTACTACCTCCCGGCTATCCCGGGCTTCGTTTTTAGGACTTTCTTCACTAGTTATTGCCTCAGCAGGAATGCCTCCTTCTGTTTGTTCTGCCATACTTAATTTGTTTTGTTACCAATAGGTGCAACCGGAGCACTTCTATATGTAGTGACATTGCCTAGATACTCCTCTCTAAAATCCATAAAAGCTTTAGCCAAAATTTCTGCTGCATTTGGCACTTTTTCTTTTAAAAATCCCTCCACTTCCTGCTGAGATTTTTTCTGTTCATTCATTTTGATAAAAGTTTCTAGATGCTCTGGTGGTAAGCTATCAACAATGACAGCAGTCATAAAATTGTCCAGCCTAGCATAAAGCTCTTTAATCATTTCCTCTTTCATTTCATCATTTAAAGCTGTCATACCAGAATCTTTCAGTAAGCCTTCTAAAAATGTCCGTACTTCAGGAGTAATTGTAAGAACTGCCTGCTGATTTTGCTGATTGTCCATAAGTCACCTCCTTTTTTATACCCTTTACTATAATAAAAAGGGCTTGATCTCAGTGTTTCATTTCTAGACTGTGTTGTCAATATAACTTATGATCTTTATACTAAAGTTAGTATGGCTTTGATAATACTTTTCTTTTTGGAAATAATTTTAATG
>ORMF010713617.1_pt1 | contig 11986 bp, 21 predicted proteins | sample 1779871 | NCBI WGS metagenome assembly ORMF01 (sample SAMEA104232316, study PRJEB22302) | groundwater metagenome | biome: forest; feature: aquifer; material: groundwater | place: USA | collected 2011-08-07 | depth 5.4 m | reverse complement strand
TCACCTCGAAATAGGGACATGTGGAGTGCTGAGGCTTTCTTTGCTATAATTTGAGGATCAAATCGCAATGCGGAGTCGTCTAATGGTAGGACAACGGACTTTGGATCCGTTTACCATGGTTCGAGTCCATGCTCCGCAGCATTACGGGATTTTGAGAATACGCAGACTCTAATTGGACTGTCCTATCAATCCCTTCGACAGGTTCTAGCGTATCATGAATCTTCTTTGCTTCCTTTGCTGCATCAATCATAGGAATAAGCGTTTCTTCAAGGTCTACCGTGAGTTTTTTGTTCATTAAGATGAGGTTCGAACCAAGTCGTGAAAGGATGTGCCGTCTCTTTTCTATACCTCCGGTATTAAACTCTTCTACTGTATCTCTGGCAAAGTCGAATAAGTCGTCTGCTTGCTTGTGCCACTTAGTAGCTCTATCATCAATTCCATCGAGGAGTTCCTTTAATCTATCTCTCTTTTTTTCGAGCTTTGGCTTCTTTTGAACAAGCTCTTCACGAGTAATTTCTTTTGATGCCCGCATATCAATAAGCTCGCTTATCTGAGCGAGACATGCCTTGTATGCCTTCTGTTGACTGGAAAGAATATTATTGGTAAATTCCGCTTCATTTTTATTTACTCTTTTTACTTGTTTTAGTCCCCAATCATGAAGTTCCGGTGGTATTTTGATACTTAACACTTTTTGTAAAATTTCTACCTTAAGATCTTCCTCTTCAATGGAACCCTGTGTACAATTAGGATTTATTCGTTTGGTACAGTGGTAATAAGTATAGCGGTGAACATTTCCGTTTTTCTGTCTCTTAATTTTTTCTCACAGGTTATCATGGCTTTACATTCTCCGCATTGCATCAGACCAGTAAAAGCAAAAATATGCGTTTTTGGTTTTGGTTTACCTTTTCTTCCAAGAATGTTTTGCAGTTACAGTACATATGAATCATCTCTACTTACTTGTTTGTTTTCCCATATTTTTCATAAAATACCATTTCTGATAATGGTCTTCTGTCTGATTCAATATGGGGACTTGGTAATTCTTTTGGATACCCAAGTGCTAAGCTTCCGATAATGACCTGGTCATCTGGAATCTGCAAAACTTTTCTTGTTGCTTTCTCATCAAGTGTTACCCAACATGCACCAAGGCCCATATCCCATGCAGCAAGCCACATATTTTGTATTGCGCATGCGCCACTATAAATATGCTGTGCATGTTCTGAGAGCCATATATCTACTTTCGCTTTCGTATCAACAGTAACCACGATAACCACGTTTGCCTGCGTGACAAAGCCGCCATGTTTTGCATCAGGCATTAATTGCTGCATTGTCTTTTTACTTCTCAAGACGGTAAAATGCCACGGATGAGAGTTTAATGGGCTCGGCGCAAATCGTCCGGCTTCCAAAATCTGCGTTAGTTGTTCATCTGTTACAGCCTGATCAGTCCAGCTTCTTACCGCTCGTCTTGTTTTAATTGCATCTAGTGTGTTCATAGTTAATTCACTCCCTTACTTTTTAATTCTTCCTCAATTCTGCTTTTGAAATTCTCAAAGCTTGGAACACCCTCTAATTTCTTACCATTAATAAAGAATGTCGGCGTTGAATTTACCCCTAAAGTAATTCCGTCATTTTTATCCTGCTGGATTTTTCCTGCAAATTTACTGCTTTCTACAGCTTGTTTGAGTTGCTTTGTATCAAGCTCTAATTCTTTCGCATATCCAACAAATATCTCTAATGGATTGTTACTCTCTGCCCACTGAGTTTGATTCTCGTAGAGCTTGTCGTGCATTTCCCAAAACTTGCCCTGCTCTCCTGCGGCTTCGGCTGCTTCTGCTGAAATCAACGCATTTTTGTGTCGAGGTAAGGGAAAATGACGATAGACAATATTTACCTGTTCTGATTTCTTGAGAGTAAATCTGAGAATAAGCTCTTTGACAATTGGTTGCACTGCTGCGCAGGTTGGACACTGATAGTCCCCAAATTCGACAATTGTTACTTTCGCTGGATTAGGCGCAATAGAATGACTATCTTCTCTAACAAAGATTTTAGGATCTACCGAAAGGGTTGATTCTTGCGAAGGTTTACTTAATAAAAATACTGCGCCAATAAGGATAGCTGTCGTTACAGCACTTATACCAAGTATTACTTTTGCTTCTTGTGTCATTTTTTTGCCTTTCTATAGATAAGCATACAAATAGTAATCAATACAAAAGCGGCCAGAGACAAAAGTGGAATCGTTATAAACCCGAACAGTTCAAAGTATTTTGTTGTGCAGGAAACTCCTGTGCTACATGGAGTAATGCTTTCGGAAACTACACCATAATAAAGCAGGTTGTGATAAAGCGCTATCAACATACCGGCAATGCTTAATGGCAAAACATACAGGGGAAGGTTTTTATCTTTTTTCAAAATGCCGACGGGAATAATTGCGACCAATGGATATAAGGCAATTCGCTGATACCAACATAAGACACAGGGAGGAAGTTTTAGTATTTCACTAAAATAGAGACTCATGAGCATTCCTGCTAACGCTTGCGACCAGGCGAAGTATAAGATATTACTTTTTATAAATTCCATTTTGTTTATTGTAATACTGGATATTTTTTAACTAGTGCTGTCTGCTTCCACCATTCATAAAGACTGAGACGATGACCGACTTCTCCTTTGGCAAAAATAAGAAAGAGAAGAAGATAGATGATATGTTCATCTACTAGCGGGTTATTCTTTGAGGGAAAAAGCGATAAATACAATAAAGACATCAAAAGCGCTCCACTATACCCTGCAATTTTTAGTCCTATTCCCAGTAATAGAGACAAGCCAATACCAAGTAAGCCTAGCATAAAAAGCCAATCGATAAACGGATTTCCAGCAAGACTGTGAAAGAATGGAGCAAATATCCCCTCTGCTCCAAATTTCAAAAATCCGGTAGTTGGAGAAACGCCTTGCGCCCAAGACTTGTCTGGTGTTGTTGCAAACCCTAACCCCCAAACTTTATCTATAAATGCCCAGAAAAAAATAAATCCGAGCGCGATTCTTAAGAGAGAAAATGATGCATCTGTTTTTTTCATAAGGTTTGTTCCTCAACTGATGGAGGTTGCGTATTAAAGTCAGTCACTCTCATACACTTTGGCATGATTTTGATAAATATCGTATCTGAGTTTTTAAATTTTGCGGCATGAGGATTTTGAGTAAAGAAAAATTTCTCGGTTTTTTTATATTCTTCTCCTTCTTCAATAATTCTTGCTTCACCATCGCACTGAACATTTAATCCACTGAATTCCCAGCCGAATACTAACGCAACCTTACTATTTTGCTGCAGATTACTATATTTCCTGCTTCCTTTATGAGTGCTTAGCACAATCGTTAAATCCTCTTGCACTGCATACCCCATAATCGCATTCCAAGGCTGGTCATCTTTTGTTGCTGTTGCGAGAGCGCAGAGCTTTACCTGTTTATTTAAAAGAAATCCAAATACTTTATCTTTCATAGTCCTCATCTTCTAGCTAATTTTAAATCCAAGCATCATGCCACTTTCAATATGTTCTGGAATATGGCAGTGGATCATCCAATCTCCTGGGTTTTCCATAGCAGTTAGAATTTCGACTGTATCGCCTGTTTGTACCAAAACAGTGTCTTTCCAGACTAAATCCTGCGTAGGAACGCTGTTTGTTGAAAGTACTAAGAACTTTTGTCCATGAACGTGAATCGGATGTTGCATTGGATGTTGGGACTTAGGATCATTAAAAATTTTTATTTTTACTTTATCTCCCTTTTTGAATTGCCAATCAATATCCATATTCTCTTTCTTGGTTGCTTGATCTACTAACTTCCATTTCACCATTTCAGAATTGGACATCGCATTCATCATACCTACCGTATTTTCCCACTCAATCTTTTCGGGATTGTTGTCAGTTGCCGTTTCATTGCCTTGCATCATTGAACCCCGACCCATCATTGATAAAGTAAGAGTAAGTGATTTATCAGCGGGTTTATTAAATAGGAAGCGATGAGGATCAATACTCGCTATTACATCCTGATTTGTTCTGAGCGTATTAAATTGCACTGCATATGATGTATCAGTGAGAGTATCGGAAACAGTAACAGTACCTAACGCATAGGTGTTATCTGGTGTTTTACTCTCAATGGTATAGCTCCCAGGTTGATCAAATAGTACTTCAACAATTGCCCGCTCGGAATTACTGATCATGATAGTATCAACGAATGTTTCCTTTTCATACTTTCCATTATCACTCCCAACCAATTTCATCTTTGCACCAGGTATTGAAAAGTTGAAAATCCTGGCATTTGCCGCATTTGTCAGATAGAAACGCACCACATCACCTTTATTTACTGTCTGGGAATAATTTGTCTCTCCATTCAGAAACATGGTATTACCAAATCTACCCATCAATGTGTGGTTGGAAAGCCCTTTATTGAAAGGAGCAATATTTCCATTCTTAAGTAATATATCGTCAAGGAAAAGCACTAGTTCTTTATTAACTAGTGAATAATAATCTTTGTCGGTTGGGACAACAATATAGTTCCCATAAAGCCCCATCTCTTGCCCATAATCATCTCTGAAGTGGGGATGATACCAATATGCTCCCGGATCTGGAAATTTGAGTTTATAAGTAAATGAATCACCAATTTTAACTACTTTCTGGGTAACGCCCACAACGCCGTCAAATTTATTGTCCAGGCGTACTCCATGCGAGTGAATTGTTGAATCGACATCCGTATCATTTTTGAAATTAACAGTAATTTCTGCTCCTTGAGGAACTGTAATAATTGGTCCGGGGATTGAGCCATTATAGGCAAGCACTCTTACTTCCTTGCCATTTAGCTGTTTTTTAACAACGCTTGCAGTCAAATCATAGCTATCACCATTTTTTAACGAAACAATTTCTGGTGACTTTGCTAAAGCTACATTACTTATATCCGAGGAATATACCCCTGTCTGCTTCTGCGGAACTTTGGTGTTCTGAGCGTTATCAATAAAGATTGCAGTTCCGACAACGAATGTGACTACCATAATGAGAATTAGTGTATTTTTTATATTCATACTATTTTTGTATTTGTTTCCAAAGCCAAATTCCCAGTAAAATAAGATCAACCAGTACTACGATCAAAAACAGAAAACTAAGTGCTCCAAATCCTCCCATCATATTGTTTCCATATTCTCCAAATCCCATCATGGTATTGTCACCTCCTTAATCTTTCTTAACAAAGTATGCTCTCCAGAGACTCGAAAAACAATGAAATAGATCAATATTTTTTAGTGTACTACTTCATTGTTTAAGAAATAAAATAAGAGTATCGTTGCAATATGATACAAATCCTTGCACGAGGTGAGTATAGACTTATAGAAACAAAGCATCATACGAAAGTTCTTATTCTTAACGAGAAGAATACATATGCATGGGTAAATGCAGAAAATATTGGTGAAATTCTTGTCGCGACGCATAAAATCCATAAGAAAGATAACCTTTTGGCAGTGGGGAACTACAGATTGTATGATGTTAAAGACGAGGTTACATATACAGATCAAAAACATTTAGAGCTACAAGTTGGGTGTGGATACTGGCAGGGATATTTATTGCCTCATGGATTACCAACTGACGAAAAGATTAGAAATCGAATTATTCCGACGAACGAGCTTCTTACGACAACGACCAATTGTTGTCATCATGCCTCAAGTACCTAATAACTCACTTTCGAGTTTCTTTATATCCCGTATCATGACTCGATGGTTAAAGTTTTTAATTAAATCCTTTTTCTCAAGCTTTGTACGTTCACGACTAATGGTTTCTTTCGTAAGGCCAGTAAGTGATGATATTTCTCTATGTGTAACGCTTAACTCCATTCCTTCCTCTTTTTGTGCTCCAAAGCGATAAGATGCATTCAGAAGTGCAAAAATGACCTTGGTATATGCATCTCCCGATTGAAGATACTCAATGCGTGAGAGCAACCCATGCATTCCTTTGTATAACCTACTGATAAGGTCATACATTATATCCGGCTCGCTTTTAAGAAACGCAATCACTTGATCTCTCGGTGCTCTGTAAGCTTCAGTATCAGTTACAGCCTCAAAATAATAGGTATTTGGAGTATCATTAACTGCCCACATCAAAGGGAAAAAGGAGATTGATTTATAGAGGTTTAGTGTTTGCTCTTCGCCATCTTTAGAAATAGAATACTGCCGAACTATTCCTTTCTTTAAATAAAAAACTCCTTGCGGCTCATCATTAGCCCGAATAAGAATCTCACCTTTTTTATATTTCTGCTGCTTATATTGCGTAAAAAATGCTTCCAGTTTCTTGCTGATTTTTGCTTCCATAGGCGTTATTATACTAAATATTGATCCGTTTAAGCAGAAAACTGAGAGAAAGAGTAGTTGTATCTTGGTTTCCCCTTGACAATATATTAGAAAGTGCTAATATGTAGATATGAATACTGTTCTTTCTGCTTTAAATAATGAGACACGATTACAACTCATTCTTTGTCTTAGTAAAAAACCTAAAAGTGTAAGCGAAATGATAGCCATTTGTGGATTATCCCAATCAGCAGTCTCCCAACACTTATCCAAACTGCGCCTTTCAGGGCTTGTCACAACAGAGAAAAGAGGAAAAACAGTCTATTACAGTTTGTCACATCCTCAATTAGCAGAAATATCTTCAATACTCCAGAAGTTTACTCAGGAGGTAGCAATATGAAACACGCCAAGCTAATGAATGTAAAACTATACTCAACACTGACTTGTCCATACTGCAAAATGGAAAAAGCCTGGCTTGATGAAAAAAAGGTCAACCATGATGTTATCTATGTTGACCTCAATCCCAAAGAAGCAGAAAAAATGGTCGCAAAAACAGGACAAATTGGCGTACCTGTCACGGAAATCCAGTACGAGAATGAAAACCCGGTATACGTCATCGGCTTTGATACAGGAAAACTTTCACAGTTATTGGGTGTTTCTTAAAAAGGAAAAATATGTTTAATTTTTTAAAATCAGTTCAATCAGTCACAGCAGAAGAAGTCAAACAAGCACTTGATGCAAAAGAGGATGTTACCATAGTGGATGTCAGGACGCCTGAGGAATATAAAAAAGGACATCTTGATGGAAGTCTCCTTTTACCTGTTGATACTGTTTCGAAACAAGCAGCCTCTCTTTTGAAAGATAAAAAGAAAACGCTCTATGTCTATTGTCTGAGTGGTTCACGAAGTATGCAGGCAACAGATATCTTACTAAAACTTGGTTATACCAAGGCGTTTAACATGACAAGCGGACTTTTGGCCTGGAGGGCAAAAGAATATCCGCTGACCCAATAGATTGGGGGTGAAATATATAACAACATACGGTATACAAAAAACAGTAACAGGCACATTTGATGAAGTGGTGGAGAAGGTAAAGGGTGCTCTCGCGCAAGAGGGTTTTGGGATTTTAACAGAAATTAATGTAAGGGAGACACTGAAGAAAAAACTTGAGGTTGACTACCCGAACTATCAAATTCTTGGCGCTTGCCACCCTCAATCTGCTTATCAGGTACTCCTAAAAGAGCAGGAGATAGGGCTACTGCTTCCCTGCAACATCATCGTATATGAGAAAGAACATGGTGAAATAATTGTTTCGGCGATTAGGCCGACAGCTGCCATGCAGATAGTTAAAAATGATGAGGTAGCAAATATTGCCAAGAAGGTTGAACAAAAGCTCGAACAGGTTATTGCTAGCCTATAAAAAAACTATTTATGAAAACTAAATTTGCTATAGGTATAATTGTTGTCTTCGTTTTTATCCTGGGAGGATTACTCTTTTCCATAGGTCAAAAATAAAATGGTGCAAGTAATACACCAGCTCACTCTCTTAGTTTTAAAACTATAACAAGCCCGGAGCTCTCAAAAATGCTTGAGAAGAAAGATTTCTTCTTTGTAAATGTGCATATTCCTTATGAAGGAGCACTGGCAAAAACAGACGCGTTTATTCCCTACAATGAAATTGAGAAGAATCTGGACACTATGGGCAACTTGAAGTTTGTTACGAAAGGCGGACCATATGAACTCTTGTAAAATCTGAAAAAATGTGGTAATATGATGTTGGTCGCGAGGTAATCGCGCCCATCGAAAGTAGGTCTTCAAGCAAAAAAGCGGAGACCTTTTTTCGTTTTATCAGGGTATAACTTCAATCCTTCCAGTTCAGAACCATGCTTGTAAAGCTTAACAAAACTTAACTCATCAAACCTCCAATACTCACCTTTTGCTTTGTCATACTCGAACATATGGTAAATCGGATAACAGTATAAATCAGCAATTTGAATTCCAACTGTTCTATCAGATGTGGCAAAAAGAAGTCTTTCAACAATATTTGTGAATTTACTTGTACTCCAGCGTATTTTACTGTGAATTCTTTCTAAGTCTTGCCCAATAAAGCTTTTCTCAACCTGCCCTTCTCTAGGGTCAATAATGCATATCCCAAGCCCTTTTACTTCCTCTAAGTGCTTCTGAAAGCTTTCAAGGAGTAATCTATAGGCATCGTCATATGGATTCTGTGCAGGATAGCCTTGCCAATAAGAAGCCTTATCTACAACAACAGAAAAAAGAGTGACCGGAATATCTTTCAGAAGTTGCGTTACTTCTGCTTCCAGCTCGTTATATTTTTCTCTATCATTGAGCTCTATAGGAGATGTTTCTTTGAGGTCAGGATTCGCGTAACGCAAAAAATTTGATTTAATTTCAATATCTGGGTCTTGAAAATACTTTTCTTTAATAGTGCGAAACTTTGTCTCAATATCGAAGATGTTTCCTCGTTAATAACACAACCTGTCAGCACAAGAAACTTTTTCCCTTTTTGTGAAAGCGGAATCGTATCTCCTGATTCATCGATATAGAGTATGTACATGCTGATTATTAGTATACGAGTTAGTCTTTAATATTGTAAGTAGGCATAGTTACTCGTATAATAGGTTCTAATATCGTTTAGCGCCCGCAGCTCATCAAAAAGGGCAGTCTGTAAGGGCTGCTTTTTTTATGAGTTTGTGATGGATATGAAGTCGCTCGTTAGTCCGACGCTACGCAGTAGCTAGTGCTCTTGTGGTACATGTCCCGCAGCTTTTTTATGATATGCTCAGTGTACTATGTCAGAACTTTTGGTATACTTTATGAATGCCTGTAACAACTAAAACGATAATTCCTGATCCAACACATACTGATTCTGATAAATATAAGGTCATATTGGAAAATGAAATCGTCCGAGCTTTTGACTATACAGATACACCAGGTGATAAAACTCAAATGCATCATCATCGTAGATTCGTACTCTATGCACTTTCCTCTTTTAAACGAAAATTAACTTTTGAAAATGGTAAAAGTGTTGAGCGAGAATTTTTTGGAGGGGAAGTACTATGGAATGACGAACAATCACATATAGGTGAAAACATTGGTGAAACAAATACTCATGTTTTAATAGTTGAATTAAAGGATTCTACAAAGTCATAAAGTTGCTATAAAAAGTTCCTACAATGTCAACGAGTGCCAGCTCAGAAAAATGAAGTAACAGTGTGCTAGAATAATTTCTATGAGAAAGCGTCCCCACCTTTCTTTCCCTCGACGGGGTCATGCAGGCACCAGGTGGTTCAAAAGAAGACGCAAGTGAAGGTTTCAAATACGGTGGGTGGTCATTCCCGTATTTCGATGAATTCATGGGTAAAGTCATGGTCAAGCAAATGAAGGGTAAATATGATCTTCTTCTCGGGGGAACAACCTATAAAATATTTGCGAACTACTGGCCGCAGCATGAAGATGAATGGCCTCAAATAAACAAAATTACCAAATACGTTGTCTCAAAGACAGTCAAAAATCCCACGTGGGAAAATACGGTTGTCATTAAAGAAAATGTTGTGGACGAATTAAAAAAGCTCAAACGATCAAAAGGACCGGACCTGCAAGTACATGGGAGTGGTAACCTCATTCAGACACTATTCAAGCATGATCTTGTCGATGAATTTTGGCTCAAGATATTTCCTGTGACTTTGGGGAAAGGAAAACGATTATTTGGTGAGGGAACTATTCCGGCTGCGTTTACACTGACTGATTCTAAAATCTCTCCGAAGGGTGTTATCGTCGCAAACTTCAAACGTGCCGGAGAAGTGAAAACAGGATCATTCTGATTAAACCCTCTTCTCAGTCTTCACTCTTTAGCGAACCTGCTAGCTTACGTAAGTGGAGGTACTGCCACTCTCTTTCTCTGGCTACTGCAACATCTGCGTCAGAAGGGTTACTGGCTCTAAAGATCGCCTGCTGGGCATAGATTGCCGGACCATACGCATGTGTTCGAACATGCGCGGTGGCAACTGCTTGACCTGCTGCATGAGCAGCCGAACTAGCTGGACTATCGTTTCCAATCTCTTTGGCAGCTGCGTGTGCATCAAGCGAAGCCTTACGAATAACAGCCATCGCAAAAACCTCTGTCTCTAGCCAGGTTTTCAGCGTTTCGATTGCCTGACGTGGACGGTGATCATCTGGATACTTTTCCTCAAAGTAGGGCATGACGCGTTCAGCACAATCAATAGCCCAGATCGCCAAAGTTTTATGATCAGTCTTACTCATAAGCTCTCGCATCTCTTCGTCTTTGTGCGCAATCGAGAATTTTTTCTGCGGCATATTTGTGTGTAGATTATAACAACAGTCAGAATATCTTGTATAATTCAGTCATGAGCGATTTCATCGTAAGACAATACATCGCTTCAGATAAAGAGGCAGTAAAAGAACTCTACAGATTCGCATCCGTTCATTCTGAGATAGGCTATCGAGAAGGACCGTGGGAGAAGGATTTTGAAGATATAGAAAATGCCTATCTGAAAGACGGAGATTTTCTTGTAGGAGTATTAGGTACACAGATCGTTGCCATAGGCGCTTACGAAAAAATATCTGATGATGTCGGCCACATACGACGGATGCGAACACACCCTTATCAGAGAAGAAAAGGATTCGCCCAACAGATAATACAGGGACTTGAAAGAAGTGCAAAAACGAACGGGCTTACTGAACTACGTCTTCGTACATCGACTCAGCAAGAAATGGCACAAAGCTTCTACGAGAAAAATGGCTATAAAAAGCTGATTGCTGAAAAAACGTTTTATACGGAAGGGTCTTTTGAAGTCGTTTGGTATGGCAAGCAGTTGGATTAAGTTTGTTAGACCATACACATATCTCTTGACTCTCGTATCTCCCGAGCATATACTGCACCTATATAAAAATGAAAAACGTTGCGGGCATTGTTTGCTACGTGAAAGATATACCAAAAACTGCAGCGTTTTATGATGCCTTAGGCTTTCAATTTGAGAAGTGGGAATCAGATCATCTTTCTATTCGTTTGAACTGGTTTTGGGTAGATTTTCATACGCAAGATAAAGAAGATAAACCAGAGTTTCAGAAAGAAGCAAATCTCCCAAACAAAGGCGCTGGACTCTTTTTATATATCAGTGTTGAAGACGTCGATGCATTTTATCAAGGCATTATTGAAAAAGGCCTCAAACCTTCCAATGAACCAAGAGATTGGCCATGGGGAAATCGAGAATTTGTCCTCCGCGACCCCGATGGTTATAAATTAGTTTTCTTCAAACGAAATAAGAAGTGAGTAGTAAACAACACTCCACCATCGATAGCGATCTATCATATCCCAAACGCTTGGAAGCTGTACAAGAACTCGGAAAACTTTTTCCCGGTTTTCTTTTACCACTAGGCCACGCACATCCTTCTCTCGGACTTTTTGCTGGTATTTACTTGCAGACAAAATGGCAGTATGAGTCAAAACGTGATGAGATATCGCTCTGGTTTTTTGTAAACCAATCATTGACCATCGCTCCTTTAGCCTATGCCAAAGAGTATCTAGCGGATGCAAATACTTCAGAGAGTGAGTATGTGAAGAGACATCCGACACGAGACGCAGCACATGCACCAATAACGCAAAATGATACCTTTCAGGCATGGAAAGCATATT
>ORMF010323625.1_pt1 | contig 11991 bp, 14 predicted proteins | sample 1779871 | NCBI WGS metagenome assembly ORMF01 (sample SAMEA104232316, study PRJEB22302) | groundwater metagenome | biome: forest; feature: aquifer; material: groundwater | place: USA | collected 2011-08-07 | depth 5.4 m | reverse complement strand
TGTAATGCTCCCCATTAAGCAAGGGTAAAAAAGTGTGGAGTTGAGCTCGGTGTTGGTTGCACTAAAGTGCTGCCCTTTTGGGGCTGATGTTTTTGTTCAAATTGGGTTGGTGTTAAATAGCCCAGCGAAGAATGCGGGAAATCCTCGTTGTAGTTTTGAATCCATTGTTTGAGCGCTCTTTCTAATTCAAATGGCAGATCCCATTCATGGGGCCAAACGAGATCTTCTTTCAAGGTTCTAAAGGCGCGTTCGGTATCGGCATTGCCTTTGGGATTGTTCCAAGAAGTGAAGATCTGCTTGATGCCAAGCGTGGAGCAAGCCTTCATGAAAAATTCAGAAGTCGGCTGGCAGCCATTGTCGCTGATGAGTTTTGGCGGGTCAGAGACTTCGCCGATGCCTTGAGGAAATTGCTTAAGGACAGCATGATTCAAAGCCTCAAGCCAATCCCGGGATTCGGATTTGAAACGGAAGGCCAAACCCACGATTTTTTTGGAGTACCAGTCAAGGACAATGACCAGATACATCCAGCCCCAGTGACGGAGCTTGATCTTTGTCATGTCGATGCCCCAGAACTGGCTGATCCGGTCAGCCCTGGCCTTGCGTTTCAAGGGAGTGCGGCAGTATAAAAGACCAAAAAAAATCAGGCGGCTTGCTTAAGCCGCCTGATTATAAGGCTTAAAAAATACTCTTTTCGTTTTTTTTAATAATCTTCGCTTAGATAGTTAAAGAAATACCTTTTGGTTTTATGATCGTACTGGTTAACATCTTCGATCGTTCCATAATTGGCTATATCATGGAGGCCAAGAACTTGTTTTTTCATGGGGATGCCATGCCAAAATGGAACCCAGCAGGTTGCAAGATCAATCGCGCCGCTTGCAGTTCTTAAAGTGCCAACAAGTGGTCCCATGACCAATCCCATTACTGTACCGAGTCCGAGAGGTGCATTTTTGGACCAGCGGAAAGGATGGGTAATCACATCGGCCCAGCCAAATGTTACGTTGCTGAAACCACGTCCGAACATACCCGGTACTTTCTTTAAATAATTATCATCGACGGCCCATTCTAATACGCCGTCTTTGCGACCTTTGCCGGTAACCCAATCAACTGTTGCAGGTTCTTTTCTGAAATTGGTATTGTCAATATAACCTTTTTGCAAGAATTGCACCGGTTTTGCTGATACTGGTGTTGAGCTTTCAGTAACAGAAATAGATTGCGCCACCGTACCCGTCGTACCTTCACCCGCGTAAACAGCAGGGGTAAACAGTAAAGCCAAAGCCAAAACAAAGGCTGTAAAACTTTTCATTGGTTTCCTCCGTGGTTTGTTAAAGAAAGTATTCCATTAAAATAAGCAACAGTCAACATCTACTATAAAGTAGTTTGTGGGCTTAAGATTTTATCGACATTTTGAGTACTTTCTTAAATAATTAAATTAAGTTTAAAACCTGCCGATCTATCTTGTGGGAGTAAACTACCCTAGGGAGGCTTTAAAATGAAGAAAATAGCTGTTTTTTTAGCGCTTTTAATGGCTCTTAGTGCAGTACCAGCTTGGGCCATGAGTTGTCCAATTGATCAATGGATTAACGAAAAAGCGAGCTCTGATTCGTACGGTTCGAAAGCCGTTGGTCTTTTCTTTGACGGCCTTCATCGAATTGTAACTTCACCGGTAGAACTGGTGGTTCATCCGTACAATGGAGCTAAAGAAGATAACGTTAGAGGTTTTTTCATTGGTTTGGGTAAGGGTCTTTATCATACGGTGGAAGACATCGGAACTGGTGTGATTAATATTCTTGCCGCACCAATTCCTGGAGTCACAGGGGTGAGGTCGAAAGCCCTATGTGATTTTGACGGCAGTAAAGCAGCAGCGTCTGCTTAATTTTTAAGTCCAAGTTTAAAGCGGGCATCCTGAAATGGGTGCCCGTTTTTTTTGTCCTCCGGGGGTTCATTGACTGCTTGAGCCATATTTTGTACACTATCACCTTACAGATAAATAAATATGACAAACGATACAAGACCAGAGATGGAGCGCATTAAAGAAGATAGTCTTTATCTGCGCGGCACCATTAAAGAAGAATTGGCTTCTCCGTCCACTCACTTTGTGAAAGATACCGCTCAGCTTCTGAAGGCTCACGGAACTTATCAGCAGGATGACCGGGATGTTCGCAATCGGCGCCGCAAAGTGGGTCAGGAACCGCTTTATTCCATGATGGTCCGAACAAAAGCCCCTGGTGGACGACTCAATGCTGAACAATACCTGATGTTTGATGAATTAGCAGACCAATATGGAAATCAAACACTCAGAATTACGACCCGGCAGGGTTTTCAATTTCATTCGATTTTCAAGAAGAATCTGAAATCCGCGATTCGGACCATTAACGAAAAATTGGGGACCACCTTGGGCGCATGCGGTGACAATGTGAGAAATGTTTTAGGATGCCCCGCACCATCACTTGAGCGAACAAAATTAAAGGTTTATGAATATACAAAATCTATTTCCGATCAATTTTTATCCAAAGCCGGTACTTATCATGAAATTTGGTTGAATGGTGAAAAAGTAGAAGACCTTACGAAAAAAAAACCGGAAGAAATTGAGCCAATTTACGGAAAGCTTTATCTTCCAAGAAAATTTAAAATTGCCCTGGCATTTCCCGAAGATAACTGTGTTGATGTTTATACCAACGACATCGGTATTGTTCCTGAGATTAAAAAGGGTCAAGTGACTGGTTTCAATATATTAGCGGGCGGCGGTCTCGGCATGTCGCACGGAGCGAAAGACACTTTTCCGCGACTGGCGGATCCTTTGTGCTTTGTGAAACCCGATGAAATTTTAGAAATTACCAAAGCGATTGTATTCGTTCAGCGCGATTACGGCGACCGTAAAAGCCGAAAACATGCCCGAATGAAGTATTTGATTCATGACCGAGGACTTGCTTGGTTCCGGGAAGAAGTTGAGAAGCGGTTTGGTAAAAAATTAGAGGCGGTTCATTCCATTCAGTGGAAAGGTTTTGAAGATCATTTGGGGTGGAAGGAACAAGGAGACGGCCGATGGTATTTTGGTGTTTCCATTGAGAATGGAAGAATCAAAGATGAGGGAAAGAATCGTTTGAAGTCCGGCCTTCAGGAGGCGATCAAGCGGTTTGAGACACCGATTTATCTAACGGCGACTCAGGATTTGCTGATTTCAAACATCAAGGAAAATCAAAAACAAGAGTTGGAACAAATTCTAATTTCTCATGGTATTGCTCTTCCAAACCAATTATCCATGATTCAAAAAAATTCGATGTCTTGCCCAGCGCTTCCGACCTGCGGTCTTGCCATCACGGAATCTGAACGGCTGCTTCCTTCTTTAATTGACCAATTTGAAAAAGTATTGAATGAATTGGGTTTGGTGAACGATCGGATTACCTTGCGTATGACCGGCTGCCCAAACGGTTGCGCCCGTCCCTATTCATCTGAAATCGGCCTGGTCGGCCGGGCGGTGGGGACCTATAATGTTTATCTGGGTGGTAACTTGGATGGGACCCGTTTAAACCAACTTTTTGCGGAAAATATTCCGGAGAAAGAAATCGTAAAACAGTTGATTTCAGTTTTTAAATTGTATAAGTTTCAACGGAATAACGGAGAAGAATTCGGCAATTTTTGTCATCGGATCGGCATTTCTCGGCTTCGGGAACTGGTAACGAATTCAAATTAAGTCAGGAGGAGTATTATGGATAATCAATCGTTTGATATCGGAATAGGAAAATCGGCAACTTCTGAGCGAAGTTTTCTTTCGCAGGTATTTTTTTGGATGTCGATGGGATTGGCATTGACGGGTATTGTTGCCGGTTGGATGGCGATGAATCCGAGTTTGGTTGTTGCTTTTGCCAGAAACACCGGTCTTTTCGTGATCTTGGCATTGGTACAACTAGGCATTGTTTTTTGGCTTTCAAGCCAAGTCATGCGGTTGAGCATTACGGCCGCCACGACCGGATTTAGCATTTACGCCACCCTCAATGGGATTTTATTTTCGAGCATTTTTCTGATTTATACCGGAACCTCCATTGCTTCCACATTTTTAGTGACTTCCGGGATGTTCGCTGCAGTGAGTGTCTATGGATTTACGACAAAGCGAGACCTGACCTCAATCGGAAGTTTTGCGTTTATGGCATTAATCGGGATCATTCTCGCTTCTTTGGTGAATTGGTTTTTAAAAAGCGAAGCGTTCTATTGGGTCATTACCTATGTAGGAATTGCGGTGTTTACCGCCCTCACGGCCTATGATGTTCAGAAGCTCAAATCCATTCATCGCCAGGGGTTTCAGTCGGCGGAATTAATCAAGAAGGCCGCGTTGCTGGGCGCGCTGGCTCTTTATCTTGATTTTATTAACCTGTTTCTCCTGCTTTTAAGGGTTGTGGGGCGCAGGCGATAAGCTTGAAATAATGCTTGAACTGGGGAAAGGCTTTATTTAAAATTATCTACAAAGCAGGTAATCGAGTTCAATGAACAAGGTTTAGATTAACTTAGCCGCAAGTTTTAGATATTAGAACTTGCGGTTTTTTATTGGAGGCTCGGAATTAAAATGGCAAAAGGAGCGGTTAAGTGGTTTAGCAATCAAAAGGGTTATGGTTTTATTACTCCCGAATCTTCTGACAAGGAAGTGTTCGTTCATTATTCGGCCGTTCAAGGTGACGGATATAAAACTCTGGCCGAAGGTGACAAGGTGGAATTTGATATTACCAATGGTCCGAAAGGTGAACAAGCTACCAACGTTTGCAAAATAGCCGGTTAATATTTTTCTGCTTTTAAGGAGATTGATCTTTTGCCGTATAGTCTTTTAGTTGAGCGTTTCCAATCGTGTTAGTCAGCCACTGAAGCCACTGCTTACCACGTTCAGCTTCAGGTACTCCGCTCGAGACTTTTTGGCGGATTTTTTGGACAGCCAAATATTTGCGGAGCATTTCTTCGAAATCGCGCGGACGCCCCTTGAAATTTCGCCAAATCCAATCTTGATAAAAAGGCAGGGTGAATTGGCCGTTTACCGCAAATAACTTTTCAATTTCTGCTTTTATTTCTTCGTCCGATACTTTAATCCCTTGTCGTTTTGCTTCGCGGCCGATGATAAGGGTTTGCCAAGTTAAGGCGTGGAGTTGATCATAAGTGGGCGGTTCCGATTCGGAGTCAGACTTTTTCTGAACACGGGTCAGAAGTTCGTAAAACTGCAGGGTCATCGTAAATTCTTTTTTCGTGATTTTTTTGCCCCGAATAGAACCTGCATAAGGAGATGATAATAGAGTGGAAATGCCGAGCGTACCGATGCCCCACGCTATAAATGAGAGCACGATAATCCAAATGATCATTTTGATGTTTTGACGGTAAAATTTAAGCATGTGCTTATTATAGCGAACATTCTTATTCCCGCAATTCCTAAATCGCGTTTACCCCGTTAGAAAGCGTTCTTAAATTATAATTTTTGGGATACTTCATAACATTGTTCTTTATATTTTTATCGTCAGATTACAAAATAGACAATTATTTTCTAACGGGGTTTACTCTTGTTTTCAAAAGGACTTATGTTATAATGACCGCCAATTAACATTAACTTAAAAACTCCTGTGAAATTTCTTAAAACCTCCATAGTTGTTCTGTTTATTTTAAGTTTTTCAAGCGCCGCGCTCTCTCTATACCTTTCCAATATTCGCGAAAATGAAAAAGAAAAACGGATTTACCTGGAAGGGGTAAAGACTGATCTTGAAGGACGTCTTGCCACCTTGGAATCAGATAAAGCCCAGCTTTCCAATAAAGTGACTCAACTGGAATCCGACAACAAGGCTCTGGGAAAAAAACTAAAACAGGAGCAAGATGCTAGACAGCAGGCATTGCGGCTTGTTTCAGAAAAAGACGCCGATTTAGAAAACCTTCGCGGCGAGGCCAGCCAGGCTCAATTTGCGTTCAAAGATGCTCAAAAAAGAAATCAAGAATTGGAACGAATTCTAGATGAGCTTGAAGCCCGCATGCGCCAAATTGAAGGTCAAAATGAATTACCCAGCTCTGAGGTAGGCTACCTCGAAGTCAAGCCGGTTGTTTCGGAAGAAGCGGTTAAGAAAGATGGGGTAGGTCAGTCTTTGACAGAAGAAAAAACAAATCAAGCCCCTGATATCACCTTCAAACCGCTTACCAATTTACCGGAACCACCAAAAAAACGCGGCTTCTTTCCTTTTCTCAGTTCATCCGATAACAAAAAACCAGATTCAAAAGTTCAGGAAACAAAACCAATTCTGAATCAAGTTGTTCCGGTTGAAACTATGCCAAAGGTTAAAGCTGTTTCACAAGCCGTTGATCAAGCTCAACAAGAACCAGTTCAAGTTAAAGCTCAAGCTATTAAAGAACCAGTTCAAAAAACTGATCAGACAATTGCCGCCGGAAACGTACTTCTGGTAAACCGAAAGTATAACTTTGTTGTGGTCAATTTAGGATCCCGCCAAAGCTTGAATCTCAATGATACTGTCAGTATTCAGCAGGAGGGAAGCGAAATTGCAAAAGCAAGAGTTGAAAAAGTCTACGATGATTATAGTGCCGCCTACATCGTTGAAGAACAAAGTGACCATCCGATTGCCGAAGGCAATGCGGTTGCTCGAGTTTAAAAACCGTATTGGCGCTATCTTTATCCCCCTCATGGTTGGCTTGATATTGATATGTCTTGCGTTTGTTTTGGCGATTCAAACCCTTGAATTATTGCGTTATCTCCGGGTTACGGAATGAGAATATCGATCGTAATTTTTTTCCTTTTTCTGATTTTTGGAACCCGTTATCTTTTGGCTGAAAATACAGGATCCGATGTTTCTGGGCGGATCACGCGTTTAATTGGACAGGTTGATGAACTGGAGAAAAAACAGCAGCAAATATTGCTTACCGAAAATAAACTTATTGAAGAAATTAAAAACTTAAAAATTCAGGCCCGGCACTAATGCAGTCCGTTAAAATGATTTTACTTCTTCTTATTTTTCTTTCCCTTTCGCCGGTATTAAAAGCCGAAGAATCGTCCCCAGCCTTGCGTGATGTCAGTCAAAAATTATTGCTTCTTGAATCTAAAGTGAGCCGCCTCAGCGCTTCTCAAGAGCAAATCGTTCAGAAGCATGAACAAATCAGTCAAGAATTGGATAGTTTGCGCATTTGGATCAGGCGTCACCGCAATTAATCTCATCAGGACTGTGAATTAAAAATGAATCGTCTTCAGTCACATCCTGCTTCAAAGATCCAAGGTGAATATTCTGCGCCCGGAGATAAATCAATTTCTCACCGGCTTGCCATGCTTGGTTCCTTGGCGGAGGGAACCAGTCAGTTTTCTCATTTCCTTTATTCGGATGATTGTAAACAAACCATTGAAGCGTTTAAGGCCATGGGTGTTTCGTTCCAGCAGAAACAAACAGCCGAAGGGGATACGCTTGTCATAAATGGTGTTGGATTAAAGGGTTTGAGTGCGCCAAAAAAAGAACTCGACTTAGGTAATTCCGGCACAACGATGCGGCTTTTACTCGGAATTTTGGCTGGTCAGTTATTTGAAGCACATCTTACGGGTGATGCGTCTTTATCGCGCCGTCCGATGCGTCGAGTCACAAAACCACTTCGGGAAATGGGAGCCATCATCATAGGCGCTGACGATGCCAACTACGCGCCGCTTCAGATAAAAGGCGGGAAGTTAAAAGGGATCAGCTGGAAAAATGAAATTGCCAGCGCCCAAGTTAAATCGGCAATTTTATTGGCCGGTCTTTTTGCCGAGGGTGATACGTCTGTCGAGGAATTTTTTTCTTCCCGCGATCATACCGAACGTTTACTGATCATTTTTAAAGCTCCGTTTAAGAAAATGAATTCAAAGTTAATCATTCGAAAAACAGAAAAACTTTCAGCGGTTCAATTCCGGGTTCCCGGCGACATATCTTCCGCCGCTTTTTTTATCGCCGCCGCCTTAATTGTTCCCAATTCTGACTTGATTGTTCGTCAAGTCGGTCTCAATCCAACCAGAATTGGTTTTCTTGAAGCGCTTAAACTAATGGGCGCGGACATAAAAATAGAATTTAAAAAAGATCAAGGAGAGCCTATTGGTGATATACACGTCAAGTCAAGCCGCTTAAAAGCCATTAAGCTTAATCAAAATTGGATTCCAAAGCTCATTGATGAACTTCCGATTTTGATGATTTTGTGTGCTCTGGCCGACGGAACCAGTGTGATCGAAGGCGCTGAAGAATTGCGGATCAAAGAAACAGATCGCATTCATTCGATGGTCGCCGGCTTAAATGCCGTTGGCGGAAAAATTGAAGAACGTCATGACGGTTGCGTGATCGAAGGCGTTAAAGGGTTTGCCGGCGGAACCATTTCCAGTTTTGGAGATCATAGAACGGCGATGAGTTTTTTGATTGCCGGATTGCGATCGAAGGAGGGAATTGTTGCCGAAGATACGGACTGCATTCAGACCTCCTATCCCGGATTTGAGAATGATTTGAAGCGCTTATCTGAGCGCTGATTTCGGAAAATAAGGTGTTTTTTACTTTCGAACCATTTGAAAAAATAAAATTGACGCAAAACGTTTATCCGATGGTATTTATCGCATAAATATACTTGACTCTTAAGAGCAGTTCCTTTAGAATACATCCACTTTTTTAAGACGTCTATCTCGTTATCTCCAATCCAAAGGAAGCTAATGGTTTTGTTAGATAAAATCCTAGGTATCTTTTCCAACGACATTGGTATCGATTTAGGAACCGCGACGACACTCGTTTATGTAAAAGGTCAGGGTGTTGTTCTGTGCGAACCATCCGTCGTTGCGATTGACCGCAACACGAATCGTATTTTAGCTGTTGGCGAAGAAGCCAAGCGAATGCTCGGCCGAACACCGGGCAATATTGTTGCCATTCGTCCCATGAAAGACGGCGTCATCGCCGATTTTGATATTACCGAAGCCATGCTTCGTTACTTCATCGGAAAAGTTCACAGAAAAAAACCTTTAGTCACTCCTCGCGTTGTCATCGCTGTTCCAAGCGGAATTACCGAAGTGGAAAAACGCGCCGTCAAAGATTCTGCCGAGCGCGCTGGCGCAAGAAGCCCTGTTTATTTAGTTGAAGAACCCATTGCCGCTGCGATTGGCGTCGGTCTTCCGATTCATGAACCCTCCGGAAATATGATCGTAGATATTGGCGGAGGAACTACTGAAATTGCCGTTATTTCACTTGCCGGAATTGTATTTGCGAAAAGTATTCGAAGCGGCGGCGACGAATGCGATGAAGCGATTATCAATCACTTAAAGAAGACTTATAATCTGATGATCGGAGAACGTACGGCCGAAGAGGTAAAAATCAAAATTGGCTCTGCTTTTCCGCTCGAAGAGGAAACAACCATGGAAGTCCGCGGCAGGGACATTTTAGCCGGCCTGCCAAAAACAATTACGGTTTCGAGCGAGGAAATCAGAGAAGCCCTTTCGGAAGCCATTTCCCAAATTTTGGAAGCCATCCGCATTACGTTGGAACGAACCCCACCTGAACTTTCTGCTGATTTAATCAGCCGCGGCCTGATTTTGGCTGGGGGCGGCGCTCTTCTAAGAGGTTTGGATAAACTAATTAGCGAGGAAACCGGTCTTCCGGTTCACATTGCTGATGATCCGCTCACCGCGGTGGCGCTCGGTACGGGCCGGTATTTAAGCGATATCGGTCTCTTAAAACGTCTGTCTGTAAACACTAATAATCATAAACACTTCGAGCTTTAAGCTCTGAGGGTGGGATCAACATGTATCTCAAGCGATCCCTAATTCTCGTTAGTGCTGTCCTTTTCCCTTTATTAATCGGTGCTATTTCTCCCCAATTCGTCCAAAATGTAAGATCCCTCACCACCACCGTCACCGGTCCTTTTTTAGAGCTCCAGAATCAAGTGACCCGTTTTTTTAGGAAAGAGACCGATTATCTGCTTCAGCGGCCAAAGCTGCGCCAAGAAAACGAAACGCTTAAAACAGAAATCAAAAAACTGAAATCCGAATTGCTTGATCTGGATGAAACCAAACACGAGATATCCCGTCTTGAATCCCTTCTCAAATTAAAACAAAATTTTATTAAACGGGGAATTGCTGCTCAGGTCATTGCCCGGGACCCGTCTCATTGGACGCAGTTTATCGTGATTAATAAGGGGATTCGTGACGGCATCCGGAAAAATACGGTTTTGATCAATGCCGACGGTTTGATCGGAAAAGTGGTTGTGTCCGGAGCTTATTCAGCTCGCGCGATTTTATTGACCGATCCGGAAGCGCGTGCCAGCGCGATGAACCAACGGACAAGAGACGTCGGCTTAATCGAAGGAACCGGCTCTTTGATGTTGAAGATGACTTATTTGGATCGCCAATCGAACATTCAGGTAGGCGATATGATTATGACATCGGGGCTGGGAGGGATTTATCCGAAAGGAATCCCAATTGGCAAAGTAGAGCTTGTTGGAAATGAAAAAAATAATCTCAGTTTGTACGCTTCCGTCAGACCGTTTGTTCCATTCGCTAAATTAGAGGAAGTTTTATGCATCTCTTCACAAACAAACGGTTGATTTTGGTATTGCTGCTTTTGTTCTGGATTGAACTTTCAATCCTTCCTTTTTGTTCCATTCGCAATATTAAACCGGATTTGATTTTCATTTTTATTGCTTTTTATGCCTTTCAAATCGATTGGAAGCGTCTGGTTCCGCTGGCGTTTGTTCTGGGAATCATTCGGGACTTACTGACCAATTCTTTTTTCGGAATCGAAACAGCTTCCTTGATCGGCGGAGCCTTGCTGCTTCAATTTTTTGCCGATCAATTTTACCGAGAGAAACGCTGGGTTCAAATCTTGGGTCTTTTTTCTTTTTCCTGCTTTACGCTCTTCCTTTATTCTATTTTTGTGTTTGTGACCGAAGGCCGTTACTTGGATGAGCGGATGCTGATTAAGACTTTTTTTATCTCGGCTTATACGACAGCCGCCGGCGCGATTTTATTTCCGCTTTTTGAAAAATGGTTCAAGCGCGCTTTGTATGTCAAACAGTATGAACTGTTTTAAATCATGTTTTCTTTCCTGAAGCGTTCATTTCGGTTCCCGATCCTGCAAGGGATGATTATGGGAAGTTTTTTGCTCCTGCTCTTCGGACTTTTTCAGACCCAGTTGATCAAAGGCGGTTATTACCGAAAAGCAAGCGAGCAAAACCGGATTCGACTCATTCGAATTGAAGCCCCTCGCGGAAATATCTATGACCGCAACGGTGCTTTGCTCGCAACGAACAGGCCTGCTTATAACGTATACGCTATTCCAGAAGATTTTGATCCAAAAGATATTCTGCTTCTGAGCCGTCTGCTGAAATTACCGGAACAAAAAGTCCGCACCCGCTTGTCTCAGGCCCGGTTTACTTCATTTACGCCGGTTCTTCTGAAACAGGACGTTTCAAAAGAAATTGCAATGAAGATTGAAGAATTGCGTCCTGGGCTCGCCGGTGTTTTTATTCAAATCGGCTGTATGCGTTATTATCCGCAAGGTGAAGCGGGCGCTCATATTGTGGGTTATATCAGTAAAATTTCAAAAGAAGAATATACCCGGTTGGATCCGAGCGTTTATGCTTTCGACGGCTGGATCGGCCGTGCCGGTATTGAACGTGTTTTCGATGCTCATTTACGCGGTGAAGACGGAGGCAGGCAGCTTGAAGTCAATGCGCGCGGCGTTCCCATTCGATTGTTAAGCGAAAAAGATCCAGTTTCTGGTAAGGATCTTCATCTAACCCTGGACGCCAAATTGGAAACAGGATTCCGGCCGTTGCTTCCTAATCATAACGGCGCTATTTTAATGATGGATTTAAAAACGGGCGGAATTCTCTCGGCTGTCAGCGCGCCCGGATTTGATCCGAACATTTTTGTTTCTCCCGGCCATAGCGCAGAAAGGCTTGCTGTCATCGGTTCCAAGGCCCGCCCGCTTCTGGACCGGAGTTTTAACGGTCTATATCCGCCCGGTTCGATTTTTAAAT
>ORMF012280635.1_pt1 | contig 11992 bp, 8 predicted proteins | sample 1779871 | NCBI WGS metagenome assembly ORMF01 (sample SAMEA104232316, study PRJEB22302) | groundwater metagenome | biome: forest; feature: aquifer; material: groundwater | place: USA | collected 2011-08-07 | depth 5.4 m | reverse complement strand
GCTCACCATTGCCCGGTAGCGCGGCTCGAAGATGTGGAGCGGGTGAATCTCGTTGGGGAAGAGGACGACGTTGGGGAGAGGGAAGAGAGGAATGGTGGGCGGCAGCATCGGGTCATTCGTGATTCGTGATTGGTGATTCGCGATTTCACGAACCGTTCAATCACAAATCGCTAATCACTAATGAATCGTCTTCGTCTTCCGGTCCATGTAATCCATCAGCACGTACTGTCCCAGCGTGTACGGGGTCGTGAAGTACGCCTTCCCGCGGCAGATAGACGCCACGCGACGAACGAATGCGACCAGGTCCGGGTCGCGCGCCAGCATGAACGTGTTGATCATGATCCCCGCCTTCTGGCAGGCGTTCACCTCGGCAAACGTCTCCGACACGATGAACGGGTCGAGACCGAAGGCGTTCTTGTAGATCTGTCCGTCCGGCCGTGTGAGCGCCGACGGCTTGCCGTCGGTGATCATCACGATCTGCCGCATGTCCTTCTTCTGCCGCTCGAGGATGCGCCGCGCGAGACGGAGGCCCTCGCGGGTGTTGGTGTAGTACGGACCGACGCGGACGCGCCCGAGCTGTTTCAGCGGAATCTCCTCCGCCGAATCGTGGAACAGCACGGCGTGGAGCGAATCGCCTGGGTACTGCGTCCGGATGAGATGCGCCAGCGCCAGCGCGACGCGCTTGGCGGGCGTGAAGCGATCTTCGCCGTAGAGAATCATGCTGTGGCTGCAGTCGAGCATGATGACGGTCGCGCAGGAGCTCTGGTATTCGCTCTGCGCGACCATCAGATCGGGATAGTCGACGTCGATGGCCAGGGATCCGGGATCAGGGATCAGGGATCCGGAGGTTCCGCGTCTTTGATCCCCGATCCCCGATCCCTGATCCCCGGTTGCGAAGCGGCCTTCTGCGTGCAGCCGTTGGACAGCGTTGAGAATCGTGCTGCTTGGGTCGAGATTCATCGTGTCGCCGAACTCGTACGGCTTCGGCGCCGCAATCGCCTCGACGCCTGTCGACAAGTGACGCGTGTCGTGCCGCCCGGCGCTGCTGCGGCCGATCGAGCCGAGGAGGTCGCGAAGCGCACGGTAGCCGAGAAAGTCGAGCGCCTTGTCGGTGACCTCAAAGGTGATCGGCCCGGAATCCTCGCCCATCCCGCCCCCGGTTCCGCGGCGATGCTCGCGCTCCGGTTCGAGGTCGGGCGCGTTGGTGATGAACCCCTGTTCCATCATGCGCTCGATGATCTGCTGAATCAGATCCTCGAGCTGCTGCCGCGCCTTCTCCTGGTCGCCGTCCGCCGGTTCGCCGAGCAACTCCTGCAGCGCCTCCTCCGACAGCACACCCCCGCTGAACAGCGCTTCGAGGATTGCGTCGTGCAGCGCCTGCATCGTGCGGTCCTCGTCACCGTTCGAGGGATCCCCCCACGGATTGCTGAATCCGCTGGAGAGCAGCAGGTCGGACAGCTTCGAGACCAGGTCCTCGAGATCGATCTGGTCGAGCAGGTCGCCGGTGTATTTCGTGTAGCGGTATTTCACTAGTTGTAATACTTCTTCTTACCAGCCGGGGCCGACGGGATCGTCCGCTCTTCGTCCCTGAATTTGTCTTCGCGCGATGGCCGCCGCGCCGGCGTCTCCGTCGCCTGGTAGCCGCGCTCCTCGCTGCGGCCGATCTTCTTCAACGCATACAGCCCTTCGAGGACGAAGTCGACGCCTGCCGCAAGCAGCGCCGGCGACGCATCGGGCGGAATGCCCGCTGCGTGGGCGAGTTCCACGAGGCCCTGAACGTCGCGAGCGTGCCCCAGGACGGCCTTCGTCCCCATGGTGTCGGCCAGCTGCAGGCTGCCGCCAAGATCGAACCACTCGATGACCTGGCGCGTTTCCAGGTGCGAGATGTAGCCGTCAGCCACGTTGGCAACCGCGGCGCGAATCAACTCCCGCCCCACGCTCTCGGCGCCTTTCAGCTCGCCCTCGTACTCCATCTCGAACTTGCCGGTGATGGAGGGAAGCGCCGCGTACACGTCAGTCACGCGCGCGACCGCGCACTCTTCTCGGTTCATCAACGCGCGGCGCTCGGCGTTCGACACGACATTTTCCATTGCCGAGATCGGGAGCCGCTGGCTGACACCGGAGCGCTTGTCGACTCGCCGGTCCTGCCGTGCCTGGAACGCAATCTCTTCGACGACTTCGGCGACAAACGCGGGCACCTCCGTTCGCGGGCCCACGTCATCGCGCTTCAGCCACGCTTCCTGTGCGGTGATCACCATCGCATCTCCACGGCCCGCCGGGTAATGTGTGCGGATCTCAGAGCCGATGCGGTCCTTGAGCGGCGTGATGATCTTGCCGCGTGCGGTGTAGTCGTCCGGGGTGGCGGTGAAGGCCATCATCACGTCCAGCGGCAGGCGCACGGGGTAGCCCTTGATCTGGACATCGCCTTCCTGCAGGATGTTGAAGAGCCCGACCTGGATCTTCCCGGCGAGATCTGGCAGCTCGTTGATCGCGAAGATCCCGCGGTTCGCCCGTGGCAGCAGCCCGTAGTGCATCGTCAGCTCGCTCGAGAGCTGAAGACCGGCCTTCGCTGCCTTGATCGGATCGATATCGCCGACCATGTCGGCAATCGTGACGTCCGGCGTCGCGAGCTTTTCCACGTACCGGGCGTCGCGGTTCAGCCACCCAATCGGAGTCTTGTCGCCTTCCGCCGCCAGACGCGCGCGGCATGCCCCGCAGATCGGCGCGAGCGGATCGTCATTGATCTCGCAGCCGGGCATGACCGGAATGTCATCGTCCAGCAGCGTGACGAGCGCGCGAAGGAGGCGCGTTTTCGCCTGGCCGCGCAGGCCAAGGAGGATGAAATTGTGCTGCGAAAGCAACGCGTTGACGAGCTGTGGAACGACGGTGTCGTCGTAGCCGACGATGCCGGGAAAGAGTGTTTCGCCGGCGCGCAGCTTGCGAATCAGGTTGTCGCGGACTTCCTGATGCACGTCGCGGCGCGGCACCGTGCCATCGGCGATGGCGCGACGCAGTTCGCCGACGGTCGAAATCCCTGAGGGTCTGGGCATATTGGGATTCTACCCGCCTTCGCTCGCGCCGGTCTCGTCGCGAGATCCGGCGAGGTCACGCCACTCGCAACTGGCGCGACGGCGGACTAGATGCTGAATACTGAATGCTGAAAGCGCAATGACCGTGGGACGTCCGCGTTAGCATTGCGGGTTGTGCCTTTCTTCGATTCCTCCCGCCCGCAGGTCTTTGCTCACCGCGGCGGGTGCGATCTCGGGCCTGAAAATACGATCGCCGCGTTCGATCTCGGGATGGCTGCCAGGGCGGATGGTCTCGAGATCGACGTGCATCTGTCGGCAGATGGGGTCGTCGTGGTCCACCACGACACGACCCTTGACCGGACCACCGACGCGTCGGGGCCAGTGGCCGCGAAGACGGCGGATGAGCTCGCCCGCCTGGACGCAGGCTACCAATTCGAGCGCGGAGGCGCCTTTCCATTTCGCGGGCGTGGGATCGGCGTGCCGGCGCTAGCCGAAGTGCTTCGTCGGTACCGGGGAGTGCCGACGATCATAGAAATGAAGGTATATACCCCAGCGATGGGTAACGCGGTCGCGCAGGAGATTCGTCGCGCAAACGCGCTCGACTGCGTCTGCGTTGCGGGTTACGGGCCGGCGAGCGCCCGCGCGGCGCGCGCAGCGCTCCCCGGGGTGCCGTCGAGCGCGTTCCACGCCGAGGTGCGGCTCGCTTTGTACCGTACCTGGCTTCGGTGGCCGGTCCGCCGCGCGCCGTACCACACATACCAGGTGCCCGAGTCTGCGGAAGGGACGCGGATCGTCTCGCCGCGGTTCATCCGATACGCGCATCAGGCCGCGCTCAAGGTACAGGTGTGGACCGTCGATGATGAAGCGGACATGCGCCGTCTTCTCGCGTGGGGCGTCGACGGATTGATCAGCAACAGGCCGGATGTGGCGGTGCGCGTGCGCGACGAATGGCTAGCCACGCAGGCCACAAAGACGGATCGGCCACAAAGCACACCAAGGACAGCGATGATAATCGCATGATGCAGGCTCCGACACTGCAGGACGTTCTCGATGCGCGCGCCCGCGTGTATTCCGCGATGCGCCCGTCGTCCATGCTGCGTCATCCGCTGCTCGAGGAGTGGCTTGGCTGCGAGACGTGGGTCAAGCACGAGAATCACAATCCGACCGGGGCCTTCAAGATTCGCGGTGGCCTGAATCTCGTCGCGCAGCTGACGCCGGACGAGCGTCGCCGCGGCGTCGTCAGCGCCAGCACCGGCAACCACGGGCAGTCGATCGCCTTCGCCAGCCGCATCCACGGCGTGACCTGCCGGATCTTCGTGCCCGAAGGGAACAACCCGGAGAAGAACGCCGCGATGCGCGCGTACGGGGCCGAGGTCATCGAATATGGACGCGACTATGATGCTGCGAGAGAGCGCGTCGAGGAGCTCGTTGCCCAAAGAGGATGGCGTTACATCCACTCGGCGAACGAGCCGGAGCTGATTGCGGGCGTCGGGACCTACGCGGCTGAGATGTTCGAGGAGATTCCCGATCTCGATTACGTGTTCGTTCCGATCGGCGGTGGCAGCGGCGCGTCTGGCTGCTGTGTGGTACGCGGCGGCATTTCGTCAAAGGCCAAGATTGTCGGGGTGCAGGCATCGGGTGCGGATGCGTTTACACGCTCGTGGCGTGGCCCCACGCGGGTGACCGCCGACCGTGTCGATACGTTCGCGGAGGGGATGGCCACACGCGTCACGTTCGACCTGACGTTCGCGATTCTGAAAGAGCAGCTCGATGACATCGTGACGCTCGACGAGCCGGAGCTGGAGGAAGGAGTTCGGGCCGCACTGCGGCTCACGCACAACCTTGCTGAAGGATCCGGCGCCGCGCCGCTCGCGGCCGCCAAGCAGTACGGCGCGAAGCTGGCGGGGAAGAAGGTCGGCTGCGTGATGAGCGGTGGAAACGTCGACTCGCAGACGCTGAAGCGCCTGCTATGCAATTGACAATTCGCCGTCCAAGATGCGCCGCGCTCGCCTGAAAACAGTTTCCATCATGCGCGGCGTGAGTTTTCCAGTATTCGTGTTCTGACGGCTCGGGTGATAGCAGCCAATCAATAACGGCAATCCGTCTCCCACTCTGGCAACGACGCCATGACCGAATTGAGGACGTGGCGACGGCTTGACGCCTCTGCGTTTCAACAACTGCAGCCACGCGTCGAATCCGATCTTGCCGAGTGCGACAACGACACGGACGTTGGACAAGTGTGTGAGTTCAACCTCGAGGTGATCGAGACAGCGGGTGATCTCCTCCCGCCGCGGTTTGTTGTCAGGCGGAGCGCATCGGACCGCCGACAGGATGTATGCGTCGGTGAGATGCAATCCATCATCAGGATGTCGTGATGTCGGGATGTTCGCAAAGCCGATACGATGGAGGGCGGACATCAGGAAATCGCCTGAGCCATCCCCGGTGAACACGCGCCCAGTTCGATTCGCGCCATGCGCGGCCGGCGCAAGCCCCACCAGGAGTAATCGCGCGAGCGGGTCGCCAAACCCGGGAACGGGGCGACCCCAGTACGTGTCATGACGATGGGCGCGCTTCTTCTGCTGCGCGACACGGCGACAGTAATGTCGTAAGCGCGGGCACCGTTCGCACGAGACAATCGAGTGGTGTACGTCGGCGAGTCCCGGCGGAAGTTCGACGCTCAACCGTTTCATGAGATCAATGGGGCGCTACAATAGAGGGTTGTAAGAGGTCATGACTGGCGTGCTGACGAACTTACCATCGGGCTGGGCCGTTGTCGCTGTCATATATCGTGCTCGAAGGCCGGTTGTGACCATTACTCAATCGGTTCGAACGGTCCAGTAGAGGATCAATGCGGAACAGTGCGCCTAAAGATGCGGCCGAGCTCGAAGCGCTCGAGACCCGCGAATGGCTCGAGTCGCTGGACTATGTCCTGCAGTCCGGCGGGTCCGCGCGCGTCAGCCGCCTCCTTCGTGAGCTGGCCGATCATGCGCGCCGCAACGGCGTCAAGCAACCCTTTACTGCCAACACTCCCTACATCAACACCATTCCGACAGCCGAGCAGCCGCCGTTCCCCGGCAGTCGCGAAATCGAACGCCGTATCAAGAGCGTCGTGCGCTGGAACGCGCTGGCGATGGTCGTCAAGGCGAACAAAGCCGACGATGGCATCGGCGGTCACATCTCGACCTTCGCGTCGGCCGCCACGCTCTACGAAGTGGGTTTCAATCACTTCTTCAAGGGGAAGGGCGACGACCACGACGGCGACGTCATCTTCTTCCAGGGACACGCGGCGCCTGGTATCTACGCGCGTGCGTTCGTCGAAGGACGTATTCCGGCGGAGCGCCTCGAGAACTTCCGGCGCGAGCTGAAAGCGGGCGGCGGCCTCTCGTCATATCCGCACCCGTGGCTGATGCCGGACTTCTGGGAGTTCCCGACCGTCTCGATGGGCCTCGGGCCGATCTGTGCGATCTACCAGGCGCGCTTCATGCGCTACCTCGAGGATCGCGGGCTGAAGAAACGATCGGATTCGAAAGTCTGGGCGTTCCTTGGTGACGGCGAGACCGACGAACCCGAATCACTTGGCGCCATCAGCCTCGCTTCCCGCGAAAAGCTCGACAACCTGATCTTCGTCGTCAACTGTAACCTCCAGCGTCTCGACGGCCCGGTTCGCGGCAACGGCCAGATCATCCAGGAGCTCGAAGCGAACTTCCGCGGCGCAGGCTGGAACGTGATCAAGGTGCTGTGGGGAGGCGAATGGTATCAGCGGCTCGAGAAGGACAAGGACGGCCTTCTCGTCAAGCGCATGGGCGAGGTCGTCGACGGCGAATATCAGAAGTACGCGGTTGAGTCCGGCGCGTACTTCCGCGAACACTTCTGGGGCAAGGATCCGCAGCTGCAGGAACTGGTCAGCCACCTGTCCGACGAACAGCTGAAGAAACTCACCCTCGGCGGCCACGATCCGGTGAAGATGCACGCGGCGTACGCCAACGCGGTCAGCACCACCGGGCAGCCAACCGTCGTCCTCGCGCGCACGATCAAGGGTTATGGCATTGGAGAAGCGGGTGAGGGCAAGAACATCACTCACCAGCAGAAGAAGATGAACGAGGACGAGCTGCGCGCATTTCGCACCCGTTTCGGCATCCCGATCGCCGACTCGGAGGTCGCCAAGGCACCGTTCTATCGACCGTCGGACAACAGCCCCGAAGTGAGCTACATACTCGAGCGCCGGAAGCAGCTCGGCGGATTCGTCCCCAGGCGCATCACCGCGTTCGAACCGCTCGAGGTCGAGACGCTCCACGATTGTTTCATCGAGTTCGAGAAGGGCACCGAGGGACGCAAGGCGTCCACGACGATGGTATTCGTGCGAATGCTGGCGAAGCTGCTGAAGGACAAGGCGCTGGGCGAGCTCATCGTGCCGATTGTCCCCGACGAAGCGCGCACATTCGGTATGGAGTCGCTCTTCCGGCAGGTCGGGATTTATTCGCACGTCGGCCAGTTGTACGAGCCGGTCGACATGGACACGCTCCTCTACTACAAGGAAGCCAAAGAGGGGCAGATTCTCGAGGAGGGAATTACCGAGGCCGGCTCGATTTCCTCCTTCATCGCCGCCGGCACCGCGTATTCCACCCACGGTATCAACACCATCCCCTTCTTCATCTACTACTCGATGTTCGGCATGCAGCGCGTTGGCGACCTGGTGTGGGCGGCCGCCGATTCGCGGGCGCGCGGGTTCCTGCTTGGCGGGACCGCAGGCCGGACGACGCTGGCGGGAGAAGGGCTGCAGCACCAGGACGGCCACAGCCACCTCCTGTCGCTCGCGGTGCCGAACCTGATTTCGTACGACCCGGCGTTCGCGTACGAAATCGGTGTCATCATCGAGGATGGTATCCGTCGGATGTACGTGAACGGCGAGAGCATCTTCTACTACATCACCGTGATGAACGAGCAGTACGAGATGCCGCCGATGCCCGATGGGGTGCGGGACGGCATTCTCAAGGGGATGTATCGCTTCAAGGCGTCAGACAAGAAGGCGGGCAAGAAGGAAGGCGGCGCGCGAGCGCAACTGCTCGGCAGCGGCGCGATCCTCCCCGAGGTGATCAAGGCGGCGAAGATCCTCGAAGATCAGTACGACGTTGCGGCTGATGTCTGGAGCGTCACGAGCTACGCGGAGCTTTATCGCGACGGCCACGCCGTGGAGCGCTGGAATCGGCTCCATCCTGCCGAGAAGTCGCGCATCCCCTACGTCACGCAGTGCTTCGCGGGTACCGAGGGCGTCATCGTCGCCGCGTCGGACTATGTGAAGATCCTGCCGGATGGCATCGACCGCTGGCTGCCGCGTCCGCTGACCTCGCTTGGGACCGACGGGTTCGGCCGCAGCGAGAACCGCGCGGCGTTGCGTGACTTCTTCGAGGTGGACGCCAAGTTTGTCGTCCTGTCGACGCTGAGCGCGCTGGCGAAGGACGGCACGATCGCCACGGCGGTCGTCGAGAAAGCGATCAAGGACCTCGGGATCAATACCGAAAAGCCAAACCCGGCAGTCTCATGATTCGTGGCGCCGTTCACGATGACGGGCCGCAGAGACGCAGAGACACAGAGACACAGAGGATACAAAGTAAGATTCCTTCCTTCGTCTCTGTGACTCTGTGTCTCTGTGGCTTGTCGTTGTGAAGAGCGCTCGGAGCTGATTAGTGCAGGAATTCAAAGTTCCCGAACTGGGTGAGAACGTCTCGCAGGGGGACGTCGCCAAGATACTGGTGAAGGTCGGCGACACGATCGCGCGCGAGCAGCCGGTGGTGGAGCTCGAAACCGACAAAGCGACCATAGAAGTTCCCTCCTCGGTGGCTGGCGTCGTCAAGGACATCAGGGTCAAGCAAGGCGACAAAGTGACGGTCGGCGCGGTGATCCTGACCGTCGACGAAAACGGCGTTGGCGCGCCGAACCCAGGGGAGCAGGCGAAGGCGGCTGATCAGAAGGTCGTCTCGATGCCGCGGCCGCCTTCGCCTGCTCCGCAGGCTTCGGCGCGTCGGGGCCAGGCTGAAGCGTTACGAGCCAGCGGGATTGCCGCGCCGAAGTTCACGCCGGAGGCGCCACGGGCAGGCGGGCCTGCCACGCCGAAGCTCACTCCGGAAGCACGAGCGGAGGCGGGACCGGCGGCGCCGGCATCTCCATCGGTCCGGCGACTGGCTCGCGAAATCGGTGTCGACGTCAACGAGGTGCACGGGAACGGCCCGGACGGACGCATCTCGCAGGAAGACGTGAAGGAGCACGCACGCAGGATCCTGAGCAGCGTCGGTACGACGCTGACGCGCGAGCCCGCCACGTCGGTGCCGTTGCCCGATTTCGAGAAGTGGGGGCCGATCGAGCGGCAGCCGATGAGCAACATCCGCCGCAAGACGGCGGAGCATTTGAGCCACGCGTGGACGACCATCCCGCACGTGACCCAGTTCGACAAGGCGGACATCACACCGATGGAGGAGCTGCGGGCGAAGTTCCGCAAGCAGGTGGAAGAGGCGGGGGGCAATCTCACGGTGACGGCCGTGCTCGTCAAGGTGCTCGCGGCCGCGGTGAAGCAGTTCCCGCAGTTCAACGCATCGCTCGACGCCGACAACAACGCGATCATCTACAAGAAGTACGTCAACGTCGGCGTGGCCGTGGACACCGATTACGGCCTGCTCGTCCCCGTCATCCGCAACGCGGATCAGAAGAACATCACCCAGATTGCGGTCGAGATGCAGCGGTTGTCCGAGAAGGCGCGCGCGAAGAAGCTGTCGTTCGACGAGATGAGCGGCGGCGGCATCAGCATCTCCAATCTGGGCGGCATTGGCGGCACGTACTTCACGCCGATCGTCAACTGGCCAGAAGTCGCGATCCTGGGCGTCTCGCGCGGCGTCGTCGAGCCGGTATTTGTCCCCGAGGGTAAAGGCGGGTCTTCAGACCCGCCCCCGAAGCGGCCCGAAGGCCGCTTCGAGCCGCGGCAGTTGCTGCCGCTATCACTGTCCTACGACCACCGCGTGATTGACGGCGCCGATGCCATGCGCTTCCTCCGCTGGGTCGTTGAAGCCATCGAACAGCCCTTCCTCCTGTCACTCTTCGGCTGATGGCGCGCGACACCACTCAACTGGCTGTCCTCGGCGCGGGGCCGGGCGGCTACGCCGCGGCGTTTTATGCCGCCGATCTCGGCATGCAGGTCACGCTCGTCGACGAGGACAAGAATCCAGGAGGCGTCTGCCTCTATCGAGGCTGCATTCCGTCCAAGGCGCTGCTACACGTCGCGAAAGTGATCGACGAAGCGCGCCACGCGAGCGCGTGGGGTGTCACCTTCGGCGAGCCGAAACTCGACATCGACAAGCTTCGCTCCTTCAAGCAGAGCGTCGTCGACAAGCTGACGGGGGGCGTTGGCCAGGTCGCGAAAATGCGGAAGGTGAAGTTCATCCAGGGACGCGCGACGCTCACCAGTCCGAAGTCGGTGAAAATCGCAGGCGCCGGTGGAGAGACGGAGCTGCTGTTCGAGCACTGCATCCTGGCGACCGGATCGAGTCCCACGCGCGTGCCCTCTCTTGCGCTCGACAGCCCGCGCATGATGGATTCGACGTCGGGTCTCGAATTGCCGGACGTGCCCAAGTCTCTGCTTGTCGTGGGCGGCGGCTACATCGGCCTCGAGCTGGGCACGGTCTACGCGACGCTCGGCAGCAAGGTGTCCGTTGTCGAGATGACGGCGGGCCTCCTGCCCGGGGCTGATCGCGACCTCGTGTCGGTGCTGCAGAAGCGCCTCGAGACGCTCTTCTCGAAGATCATGCTCAACACGAAAGTTGTGAAGGTCGCCGAGGAGAAGAACGGCATCCGCGTGACGTTCGAGGGAGATGGTCCGCCTTCCGAGGAAGTCTTCGATCGCGTGCTCGTCGCCGTCGGTCGCCGGCCGAACTCGAAAATACCCGGCCTCGAGACGACCGGCGTCAAGGTCGACGCGAAAGGATTCATCGAGACCGACGGCCAGCGACGCACCGCGGAGCCGACGATCTTCGCGATCGGCGACGTGGCAGGGGAGCCGATGCTGGCGCACAAAGCGTCACATGAAGCGCGCGTGGCGGTCGAGGCGATCCAAGGTCACCGCGCGGTCTTCGAGCCACTGGCGATTCCCGCCGTGGTGTTCACCGATCCGGAGATTGCGTGGACCGGTCTGACGGAGGCGCAAGCGCAGGTGGAAGGACGCGACATCGAGGTCGCGAAGTTCCCCTGGGCGGCGATCGGCCGGGCCATCACGATCGACCGCCCCGACGGGCTCACCAAGCTGGTGCTCGACAAGAAGACCGGCCGCATCCTCGGGGTCGGCATTGCGGGATCGGGCGCCGGTGAGCTGATTGCCGAAGGGACGCTGGCCATCGAAATGGGCGCCACCGCCGAGGATCTCAAAATGACGATCCATCCCCATCCGACGCTCTCAGAAACGCTCATGGAAAGCGCGGAAGTGTTCTTCGGCCAAAGTACCCACGTCTACAAGCCAAAGCGGAAATAAATCCGAATTCCCAATTCCCAATTCCCAATTCCCAAGGACCCACACGCTGCGACAACGGGCGAATGTTATACTTCCGCCTGCAAATTCCATCGAGGAAGTCATGAAACGAGCAGGGTTTACCGTAATGGCTCCCGCTTTAGTACTCGTCATGGCCATGGCCGTGTTACTGAAGCTGCAGCCCGTCCTTTGGCCTGTCATCTCGCAGCCTGTGTTCGCCCAGGGAACGAGCGCCCCCGTTGCGGCGACTTCAGTCCTGGATTATGAAGTCTTCAAGACTCGGGTACTGCCGATCCTGACGTCGGCGCGCAAGGGCAACGCCCGCTGCAGCGCGTGTCATACACGCGGTGGCAACGCGTATCTCGAGCCGCTGCCGCCGGGAAGCGCCGGCTACACCGAGGAGCAGTCACGGCGGAACTTCGAGCGCGTGTCGCGCCTGGTGGTGCCCGGCGATCCG